>Ga0210046_1000070_pt1 | contig 103695 bp, 80 predicted proteins | sample CryGeyCG2114_250_FD_185461 | JGI IMG/M metagenome (GOLD analysis project Ga0210046, IMG submission 185461) | Groundwater microbial communities from aquifer - Crystal Geyser CG18_big_fil_WC_8/21/14_2.50 (SPAdes) (version 2) | ecosystem: Environmental > Aquatic > Deep subsurface > Groundwater ...
TGATAAACCAAAAATAGAAATTATTTTAATGAACAAAGGTCGTAAAAATCCCGGAAGAAAATTTGCAATGAGAATATGAAGCAAGATCTCTTTATAAAAAAAAATGAGTGTAACTCTGTCCCATTCCAAATCGTGACTGTAATGTTTTCTTAAAGATTTTTAAAATATCCAGGCTTCCTATCACCACTTTTTTTCTTCACTCATTCTCCACACCTCCATTTTGAGTAACTTTGGGCCTCATAACTGAAGAACCATTTTGCTCCACATTGAAAATCTACATATCGCATTTAAAAACAGAACGGAAGAAACCACTGCCGTCAGCGGCATTGATTTGACCCTAAAAAAAGGTGAATCCATTGGACTGGTAGGTGAATCTGGTTCCGGCAAGTCGCTCACGGCACTGGCCATCATGGGATTGCTCCCGAAACAAGCACTGCTTCGCGCGGGGAAAATTGTTTTCAACAACACCAATTTGCTGGCATTGTCGTCAAAAGAAATGAACCTGTTGCGTGGTCAACAAATTGCCATGATTTTCCAGGAGCCCATGACTTCCCTCAACCCGGTGATGCGCTGCGGCAAACAGGTGGCCGAAAGTATTCTCCGTCATCAAAAAGTATCGTCCAAAGAGGCCAAAGCACAGGTTATTTCTCTTTTTAAACAGGTGAACCTTCCCAGGCCTGAGCAGATAATCCGTGCTTATCCCCATGAACTTTCGGGTGGACAAAAACAGCGCGTGATGATTGCCATGGCCATCGCCAACAACCCTTCGTTGCTAATCGCCGACGAACCTACCACAGCATTGGATGTAACAGTGCAAAAGGAGATTCTTGAACTCCTCGACCACCTGCGTAAAACTAAAGGGATGAGCCTGGTGTTCATCAGCCACGATCTGGGTGTGGTATCTAGGGTAGCCGACCGTGTAGCAGTGATGTACAAGGGAAGCATAGTGGAACAAGGTCTTTGCTCCGACGTTTTTACCCATCCGCAACATCCCTATACAAAAGGACTTCTGGCTTGCCGCCCTCCCCTGGATTCCAGGCCCGAACACCTTCCGGTTATAGAAGATTTTTTGAATGGAACCACCGAGCTGAAATCCACCAAAGAAATACTGACCAGAAATCCGGTCGATTATCAGTTAAAAGGATTGAAACCTGCGTTGGATGTAACTAATCTCACCAAAAGCTATCCCGTGGAACGCAATTTACTGGGAAAGGTTACCCGTGAAATTAAAGCGGTTGATGAGGTTTCTTTTCAGGTTTATCCTGGAGAAACGTTGGGTTTGGTGGGCGAATCAGGGTGCGGTAAATCAACGCTCGGACGAGCCATTCTGCAACTCATTCAACCCGATGAAGGCTCTATTTTATTTGAAGGCAACGACCTGATGCACATTTCGCGTCAGGCGCTTAAAGCCACCCGCCGAAACCTGAATATTGTATTTCAGGATCCTTATTCATCGCTCAATCCGCGGATGAGCATTGGCGAAGCCATTATGGAACCCATGAAGGTACACATGTTATTCAAAAACAGAAAAGAACGGTTGACCAAAGCTGCTGAGTTGCTGGAACGTGTTGGGTTAACGGCTCAACAGATGAACCGCTATCCGCATGAGTTCTCCGGCGGACAGCGGCAACGCATCGTCATCGCCCGGGCACTGGCGCTTAACCCACGTTTTATTATCTGCGATGAAGCCGTTTCGGCACTGGATGTCTCGGTTCAGGCAAAAGTGTTAAATTTGCTGAATGAACTAAAACGAGAATTTGGATTTACTTATATATTTATTTCACACGACCTGTCGGTGGTAAAATACATGTCCGACAGAATTATGGTGATGAAGGAAGGGAAAATAATTGAAATCGGAAATGCAGATGAAATTTATTATCATCCCCAATCGGAATACACCAGCAAACTGATTTCATCTCTTCCTTCACTAGCCTCAACAATTTAATAACCAATCAAATGTCAAAAAAATCAAACTATCCAAAAAATGCCATGGCAGGGGTAGTACTCAGCATCTTTGCAGAGAACCCTTTTAAAAAATATAACTACAAACAAATTGGCCACCTGATCGGAATTACCGACAAGGCCGGACGTAGCAATCTCCTGAATTTATTGGACGAATTAACCGCCAACAAGGACTTGCTGGTGGTGAAAACCGGCAAATACATGCTTAACCCCGAGAGGTTACAGGCGTTGGCCAACAAGAAAAAATATGTCACAGGAACAGTTGACATGAAGAATACGGGCAAAGCCTATATTATTTCGGAGGAAGGAGGCGATGACATTTTCGTTGCCTCAAGCAACGTTGGCCATGCCCTGCATGGTGATTTAGTCAAGGTGTTCCTCTTTCCAAAAAGAAAAGACCACAAGACCGAAGGTCAGATTACAGAGGTGATCGAGAGACGTAAAGACACCTATGTGGGTATTCTTGAAACCAACAAAAACTTTGGCTTCGTCATTGCCGACAGCCAAAATATGCCTTACGATATTTTTATTCAACCCGATAACCTGAAGAACGCTAAAAATGGAGAAAAGGTGATTGTAAAAATCATCGAATGGCCCGAGCATGCCAATAACCCGTTTGGTGAAATCACCGAAGTATTGGGAATGCCTGGGAATAACGATGTGGAGATGAAGTCCATTCTCGCCGATAACGACTTTCCTCTTTCCTTTTCCAGGGAGGTGGAGCTGGCCGCCGAGAAATTGGATGCCGGCATAAGCAAAGAAGAAATAGCGCTTCGGAAAGATTTCAGGAAGACCTTTACCATGACTATTGACCCCTACGATGCCAAAGACTTTGATGACGCCATCTCCATTAAAAAGCTGGACGACAATTCGTGGGAAGTGGGAATACACATTGCCGATGTGAGTCATTTTGTGCGTCAGGGAACCTCTCTCGACAAGGAGGCTTTTGAACGGGGTACTTCCATTTACCTGGTCGACCGGGTGATTCCCATGTTGCCCGAGAAACTATCGAACAATGTCTGTTCGCTGCGCCCCGATGAAGACAAGCTCACTTTTTCGGCGGTGTTTTCGATGAACCAAAAAGCAGAGGTAACCCATCGTTGGTTTGGAAAGACCATCATCCATTCCGACAGGCGATTTACTTATGAAGAAGCCCAGGAGATTATCGAAACAGGAAAGGGGGAATACAATACCGAAATCCAGGTGCTGCATGCGTTGGCGTTGCAACTGCGCAAAAAACGGTTTAACAGCGGTGCCATCAATTTCAATTCGGAAGAAATTAAATTTAAACTGGATGACAAAGGAAAACCCATCGAAACCTATATCAAGGAGCAAAAGGAATCGAACCACCTGGTAGAGGAGTTTATGTTGCTGGCGAATAAGCACGTGGCCGAATACATCGGGAAACCGGAACCCGGCAAAAAAAACAAGACGTTTGTTTACCGGATTCACGATGAACCAAACCCTGAAAAGCTAAATACCTTTGTTCAATTTCTTAAAAAATTGGGTTATTCGCTCAACGTGAATTCCAGAGAAGCACTGGCATCCTCCTACAATTCTTTATTTGAAAAGATTCACGGGAAAGGGGAGGAAAGCATGATCGAAACCATTGCCGTTCGCACGATGGCAAAAGCCGAATATTCTACCGACAACATCGGGCATTATGGTCTGGCGTTTCCTTTCTATTCACATTTTACTTCGCCCATACGGCGATATCCCGATTTAATGGTTCACCGCCTGCTCGAAATATATTTACATGGTGGATCATCGGCCAACAAGGAGGTTTATGAGGAGATGTGCAAACATTCATCTGATATGGAACGTAAAGCCGTGCAGGCCGAGCGCGATTCTATTAAGTATAAACAAGTGGAATTTCTACTCGACAAACAAGGAAAGGTGTTTGAGGGAAAGATTTCGGGTGTGAGCAAATGGGGAATTTTCGTTGAACTGACAATATCGAGAAGTGAGGGTCTGATTCGTTTTGCCGATTTTGATGATGATTACTACTATCTGGACGAAGACAATTACCGGATTATCGGCCGTAACAGCAACAAAATATACCGTTTAGGCGATCAGGTAAACGTGCTGGTTAAGAATGTGGATTTGGAACACCGAAAGCTGGATTTCAAGTTAGTTGAATAAAAAAAAAAGCCTTCATCATCGATGAAGGCTTTTTTTTATCGCGTTTTTTATCTCTTTTCTTTTTTCCCTTTGCGGGTTGAGTAGTTAATTTTTAATGCACCTGCTTTACGCAGTTCCTGTTTAACATCCGAAACAATACCCATTTTTGTTAATCCGTCCACCTTAAGTGAGGTGGTGATGAATTTCTTGTCAGCCTCATCGCGATCCTCCCGCTCTTTGGCTACAAATTCCTGAATATTATCGATTGTTGCAAAGGTATCGTTCAACTGAATACGTGAGTTGGTTCCATAAAGGGCAGATTTCACAGGGGGTCCGATGTAAATATAGCTCACCAACGATTTCTTCTCGAGTTTTTGAATTTCGGTAGCCTGAGGTAATTTTGTCTTCACCTTCAGTGTAACTTCGCGCATGACGGTAGTTACCATGAAGAAGAACAGCAACATGAAAATGATGTCGGGCAACGAAGACGTGTTAATGCCAGGTGACCCTTTACTTTTACTGGATTTAAATCTTGACATATTATTTTCCTCCTATATCTTCAGGTTCTGCTTCCGAAATGGCTACAGGTACTGCGGCATTTACCGCGTCTATTTTATCATTGTCGATTAGTGCACTATACTTCTGCCCATACATTTCCATGGAGAACCTGTCTTTCAACTCATTAAAACCAGCCGCCAACTCATTCTGGACTTGAATATACATGTCATACGAGGTTCCCCTGTCATTTTTCAATGACACGATACCCTTTGAAACAGTGATATCCATGTTCAATTGATCAATGTGTTTGGTTGTAACTTCAGGATATTCGTCATTGCCCGGATGTGGTGTAATAAAGTCAATTACCTTATATTTTAGTTGACTGATGTCTCCCGGTTTTCCATCAACGAGCAACCTGTCCTGGCTATTGACTAATATTTTCAATACATTTCGATCTTTAACATCTATATCTTCCTCATTGTTTTCAACTGGTGGCGGCAACTTCCTGGTGATCCCCGTGTCGACGTCCATGGTGGTGGTCACAAGGAAGAAGATCAGCAGGAGGAAGGCGATGTCTGCCATCGATCCGGCGTTTATTTCAGGGGATGCTTTTCTGGCCATAATGCGATTATTTAAACAATTTTACCATGGATGCGTAGATAATTGAAAGCACTGTGATACCAAAGGTGATGTAGGTGGTATAGAGTCCCATACCTACATAAGTGGAGACTTCAGCGGTGGTTTTCAATTTTTCCAGTTCATATTCAGAAAACTCATTATCGGCAAGGGCATAACCTATTATAATAACAACGGCAAAAGCGGCAATACTCAAAAGTATGGCTTTCCCGGATTTGGGATTGAGGATAATGTTATAAATAGGTGAGAGTATTGTGATGAGCACAATAATACCCAACAATATAGCCGACCAGTAAAAGATTTCATTCATATAAGGGTTATTCAGATCGCCCATCATCATGTCGAGAGTTCTGTTGAAATCAAACAGGCCATAGAAAGCCAAGCCCGAAACCACAGACAACGCCAGCAGAACGATCAAAATCACTTTTGTTATTGAGTGAATACTATCTTTCATGATCTTTATTTTTTAATGTGTTGCGACAGGATATCAATAAAGGCAATGGAGCTGTCTTCCATATCGTTGACGAGGCTTTCAATTTTGGAAACAATGTAATTGTAAAAAATTTGAAGAATGATGGCTACGATCAAACCGAAAACGGTAGTCAACAATGCCACTTTAATACCGTCAGCAACTACCGTTGGAGAGATATCTCCGGCAGCAGCAATAGCATCGAAAGCCTGAATCATCCCGATTACAGTTCCCATAAACCCGAGCATAGGAGCCAGGGCAATGAAAAGTGAAATCCAACTAACGCCGGCCTCGAGGCGTCCGGTCACTACGCTTCCGTATGATACAACGGCTTTTTCAACTTCGCCCAGGCCATCATCGAAACGGTTGAGCCCTTCGCTAAAGATACTGGCAACAGGCCCGCGTGTGTCGTGAAGAACTTCTTTTGCTTTTTCGATGCCACCTTTATCCAGTGCTGCCTCAATGTTTTTGAGGAGTTTGCCTGTGTTAATGGAAGCCATGCTGAGGTAGATGATACGCTCGATGCTGATGGCCAAACCAAAAATAAGGGCAAGCAAAACAATTCCCATAAAACCGGGGCCACCTTCAATAAACTTTTCTTTCAACACCTGGTGAAATGATTTCTGAACTTCAGGCTCAGCAACTGTTGCAACAGCCTGCACTATTTCTTCAGAAGGTGTAACAGAATCACCAGCAGCGGCTGCTTCAACCGGAGTAGCGTCCTCCGTGTTGGTGGCCTGTGCATAACTGTAGTTTGATAAACCCGAGGTTATCAAAACAACGATGGTAAGAAACGCGATTAATTTTCTCATGTTTGTAAAAATTGATGATCAGTTTTAGTTAACTTTTACGATTGGACAAAGTTAAAAATTTATTTTAGTTTAATACAATTTATTTTTCTACTTCATTGCGGAGAAAGCGGGATTCGAACCCGCGATACCCTTTTGGGGTATACCCGCTTTCCAGGCGAGCCTCTTCAGCCACTCGAGCACCTCTCCAATTTCTTTTATTAAAAAAAGAACGGCAAATGTAAATAAATATTACTCACTAATACTCATAACACATAAACGTTAATGATTTAGAAACATTTCAATTAAATAATAACCGCCAAAACAACTTTTCTTACTCTAAATCAACATGATTAAGCAGAAGGTTTTTTTTGTTGCAGCCGGCTAAAGCCAGGCTGCAAGGAATGAAATTTATTGTGTTTTATTCATCTACAAGGAATGTATTTATTGGACATCCATTGCAGTCGGATTTATCCGACTGCAAGTCAATCAGTTTTATTTCTTAATTTCCAGGTATTTATTACTATTGGGATATCCTATTTTAAATATTATCGCGTTTGATTAGCTACATTTTGAGTGACCGCAAGATTTACAAATTAAGCAGCCATCTTCATAAATTACTGAATTCTCGCCACAGGCTCCACAACGTGTATCAACAGCGTTGGTGCCATCCGGTATATACCGTTTTAATGACCTGACTACCCCATTTCTCCAGGTATTGATGTTGTCATCAGGGAAATTCAGGTTCGAAATCAAGTTGATAACATAATGCAAGGGCATGCCGTGGCGTAGTACTCCGGAAATTAATTTGGCGTAATTCCAAAATTCCTGTTCAAAACTTCGCGACAAAGCGGGAACGGTAATTTTATAACCCTGACGGTCTTCAAACTGAAAATCGTAGCGGGTGCGTTCTCCCTTGTTTTTTATTTTAACCACCCACCCTGATTCAACGTAAGGAGGCAGGTAAAAATCTTCTGCTTTCCCTGTAAACACTTCATAGGGTTTGCCGTTGATTTTTCCGATGACAGCCATCCACTTTTCATAATTGTTCTGGAACCGGATCACATCTGCTTCCAGGGTCTTTGGTCGTGAGGGTGCTTTGGTTTCGTTAAAGTCGTCTTTCGAAAGGTCGTTTTTCTTTTCGTTACTGACCAATACGCCCGAACGCGACCCCTCACGGTAGATGGTCATCCCCTTGCAACCACTTTCCCATGCTTTCATATAGATTTCGCTCACCAGTTCTTCGGTTGCTGATTCTGGTACATTTACCGTAACGCTGATGCTGTGGTCGACCCATTTTTGAATTTCGCCTTGCATGGTCACTTTGCTTACCCAGTTGATATCGGCCGAGGAGGATTGATAATAAGGTGATTTTGCAATAATTTTATTTAGGTCTTCATCGTTCATGTGTTTCACTTCATCCACATCATATTCGTTTATATGAAGCCAGGTTTCAAATTTGGGATGAAACACCAGGTACTCTTCCCAGGCGTCTCCCACCTCATCAACAAAATTGACCAGTACATTTCTGTCGTTGGGGTTAACTTTGCGTCTGCGTTTATACGAAACCATAAAAACAGGTTCGATGCCGGAGGTTGTTTGGGTACAGATACTGATACTTCCGGTGGGGGCGATGGTCAATGATGCAATATTCCGGCGACCAACTCTGGTCATCTTTTCGTATACTTTGGGAGCGTTTTCTTTGATACGTGCAATAAATGGGTTGTTTTTTTCAAGTTCGGTGCTATACAAGGGAAACGATCCGCGTTGTTCAGCCAATTCAACTGACGAACGGTATACTTCGATGGCCAGTAATTTATGTACTTCGGTTGAAAAAGTGATGCCATCTTCCGATCCATATCGCAAGCCAAGAGCCGCCAGCATATCGCCTTCGGCAGTAATGCCTATACCGGTACGCCTGCCCTGAATTGATTTTTCACGAATTTTCTCCCATAACCGCTTTTCAACCTGTTTTACTTCATCTGTTTCCGGATCGGCCATAATTTTACCCAGGATAGCATCTACCTTTTCTATTTCAAGGTCGATAATGTCATCCATCATTCTTTGGGCAATGTGGGTATGTTTGGTAAAAAGATCACCATTAAAATAGGCTTCTGGTGTAAACGGGTTTTCCACATAACTATAGAGATTGATTGCCAGCAATCGGCAGCTGTCGTAAGGGCAAAGTGGAATTTCGCCGCACGGGTTGGTGGAAACGGTTTTAAAACCACTATCGGCATAGCAATCGGGAATCGACTCTTTGATGATGGTGTCCCAGAACAGCACACCGGGTTCGGCCGAAGCCCACGCATTGTGTATGATTTTATTCCACAAATCTTTCGGATCAATTTCTTTTTGAACCCATGGATTTTTACTATTTATCGGGAATTGCTGTATGTAGGATGTGTCATCTTTTAAAGCACGCATAAACTCATCGTCCACTTTTACTGAAACATTGGCTCCGGTTACTTTGCCCTGTTCAAGCTTGGCATCGATAAAATGTTTGGCATCAGGATGTTTGATGCCAATGCTTAGCATCAGGGCACCACGGCGACCATCCTGCGCCACTTCGCGTGTTGAGTTGGAATACCGTTCCATAAAGGGGACAACACCTGTGGAAGTAAGGGCCGTATTTTTAACCGGGCTTCCGGCAGGGCGGATGTGGGTGAGATCGTGGCCCACACCACCTCTGCGTTTCATTAGCTGGACCTGCTCCTGGTCGATTTTAAGAATTCCACCATAACTATCGGAGGCACCATCGTTACCAATAACGAAGCAATTGGATAAAGATGATATTTGCTCTTCGTTACCAATTCCTGCCATAGGGCTTCCTGCCGGAATGATGTATTTAAACCGGTCGAGTACCTCAAAAATTTCGGTTTCGGTAAGCGGGTTTTTGTACTTCTTCTCGATGCGTTCAATTTCTTTGGCCAGTCTGTGGTGCATATCGGCAGGAGTGAGTTCATATAAATGACCTTTGCTGTCTTTTAGCGCGTATTTATTAATCCAAACATTGGCCGCCAGGGCATCACCATCAAAGTAGGCCACACTTGCTTCAAAAGCCTCTTCATGCGTATAAGGATGTCTTAGCTCGGCCGGGGATTCATGTTTCATTGCAGGTTTTTTAATCATGTCTTCAGCGGCCTGAGGGTCAGGTGCTGGTAAATTTTCCGGAGTTTCTTCTGATATTTCCAATTTCCCTCTTTCTTCTAAAACCCGATCATAAAAACTTTTTTCTTTCTTGTGCTCTACATCCTGCCCTACCGGATCGCTGTTGATTTTTTCGTCAAAATTTAAGTACAAATTGTTCTCCATAGTAATGGTCTGGTTGATTGATGATGTTTAAACAAATGCTTGTAAGTCAGCTTTTTTATAAAAAAATGAGCGTGACTTTTAAGTGAGGCAATATACAACACAAATCCTCAAACGCCCTCGATTATTTATTCACAGGGCATGTTGATAAAAAATAATCCCCGGAAAATTAGCTGATTATCTATCCTTTTAAAAAAAAAAAATATTTTTTGGATTTTTGGCACAGTTTTATTTTGAAATGGTTTTACTTACTAAAAAACATCTTAACAGCGATAACCAACAGGATTGCCGCGAAAACTTTCCGGAGGATGACCTCGGGAATGCCGAGTGCGAATTTTGAACCAAAATAGCCACCGATAAAAAATGCGCCGGCAATAATCATGGCATATCTTAAATCGAGGGCCCCGGCCTTGTAATAATTCCATGCGGCCAGCAATCCAATGGGTGGTAACATGATGGCCAGGCTGGTACCTTGCGCGCTGTATTGATCCATTCCTAAAATTAAAACCAGGGCAGGTATCATAATGATCGCCCCACCTATCCCGATTAATCCGCTAAATATACCTGCCAGTAAACCAATTAATATCAGGATGATTACAATTGAAAGAGTCATTTTCATTAGTGTGTCATGTGTGTTATTAAAAATCGAGACTAAGCGAAAGATAATAAACGGGACGGGTAACTTGATAATCGTCCACACCCCAGGATACATCTCCCCGCACAAAATAGCCAAAAACGGTGGTTCTGGCTCCCAGACCAAATCCGGCAACGATGGGTTCCTTTTGTACTTCAACCGAAATGTGCATCGGACCACTATCTATATAATTGGTGTACAAGGCATTTTGGCGCGAATAAGGGTTGAGGCCTGTCCATGCGGTTCCAATATCGCCGAAACCAACCAGTTGAAAGGATCTTAAAAATCCTGAACTGATGGGTGTGCGCGAAAAATATTGAAAAACAGGAAACCGAAGTTCGGTATTGATTACCACAAAACTGTTTCCGTTGCGTATGTTTTGGTTAAAGCCACGCATATTGGTGGCCAGTGTTTGGTAGGCGTAGTTTTGATTATAATCAATAGGTGTATTGGTGTTGAACACAGGCAATAGCCAGTTATCTACGCCACCCATATAATAAATCAACGGGCTGGCGCCAAAGGAAGTACTGGCGGCCAGGCGGTTGGCCCAAATAAAGGTGCGGTGAATTTTAGTGTAATGCCTGAAATCGGCACCGATGACGAACAGGTTATATTTTTGCTTAAAATGCAAAACTTTATTGTCCTGCACGGCAGCGAACAATTGATTGTATTCGGCAAACACTTTATACCTGGTACCCAGCAGCAGGTTTGTTCCCAACGATCGGGTGTTGTCAAAGATCAATTCCATTTTCAATCCTCCCCAGTTAGAATAACCATTTGGAATCTTCAGATTAATCTGGTCGGTGGCCATAAAAACATACATTTCATTCCTGTATTGCAAGGTTCCCTTTAAACTCAATGCTTCACTAAAGGGCCATTTAAGCGAATAAAACAATTCGTGCGTATTTACCCTCCAGAGGGAGTAACCATCAGAATTTTCAATGGTATTTCGATGAAATACGATTTCTTTATCGAGTTGTTTCGACAGGTCGGCATAACTAAACAAATATTCATTATTTATCAAACTCGTATTCAACCGGATGCCACCAATAAACCGATGGTCTTCCATCAAATCGGTAAGTCCTACCTGAAAGAACACATTAAATCCCGGGTTCAGATAAATGGGGCTACCCCCTCCGGTAAATGGTTGATAACCATAATTGATGTAATTAAAATCCACCTGGGAGGTCAGGTCATTAATAAAATAGGATACGTTATAATTTAACCGTTTTGGAATCACCAGTTCACTGCCCGAGGGTGGCCCATTCAACCCTGGCAAAGTGCCAGAACCTACCAGTCCTTCTCCACCTTCTGCTGGCTGTATTCCCAGAATTTCGTTGCCATCGGCATCACGATATACCATGACAAAGCGTTTTATATTGGGTCTTGCCATTGGAGGGGGTTTGGCCTCAATGCTGTCATTCAACAAAAGTTCGACGGGTAATTTTGGCGAAGGTTCATGCTTTTGCCCCTTTACATCAGTTTCGTAGGATGCCCTCAAACCCTGGAAATATTTAGTGTCGGTGAGCTTTAATCCGGGAATCGCGTCATAGGGAAGTGCTTCTTCCATGTAAAGTTGATATCGGTTTTCATGATAAATGGTCATGGCCTGCTTACCTGCTTTTGGAACCACCTGGTGATCGATGATGTTTCGGGAATAATCGGTAATTGCTTTTACATGCGTAAAGTACCGGTAATGAATGGCTGTATCTACCGAAGAGACTGTGCTGTCGATTACGGCCAGGTAATTGTTTGTAATGCCATTGGCATCGCTTAGATAGGAGATGGTGTTAATGCCATAGGCTTTAGGCTGAGATTCATCCGCTAAGGGAGTGTTGGTAATTCGTTTTAGGATGCGGTTGTGGGTAGCACGATCGTAAACAAATAAATCAAAATGGTCGGGGACATCCACCACCAGCCCCGGCTCTTTGCCTAAAGTATCGTTTTCACGGTTAGAGCTAAATACAATTTGTGATGAATGGTTGATAAAGGCGGGTGATAAATCAGAGTATATGTCATCGGTAATTTTAAGCCAGGAACTCGCCGCTATGTCGAAAATAAAAATATCTGACTGGCCTTTTTGAGTGGCCGAAACGGCTAATAACCGTCCGTCATCAGAATATGCAAAGTCATTTATCTTTTGAACATTATAAAGAATCTGACGTGTAAAATGCTTTTCTTCCAGGTTGTATAAATACAACCAGGGCATTCCTTTGTCCTCAATTACGATGGCCAGCAACTTACCTGTGGGATGCCACGACAACAATGGATAGCTGTAATCTGTTTTGGTGTCGATCATCACGCCTTTTCTAAGGATTTTTTTCTGTTTCCCGGTTTTCAAATCTTTAATAAAAACTTTGTATTTGCCCATCTCATTGGTGGTGTAGGCCAGCATTTCTCCATCGGGGCTCAGTATTGGACGATTAAAGACTACGTCAGATTTATACCTGGCTTTCACCAGATGATCAGGCAGGTTCGTGTTTTCTAAAAACTGACTAAATTCATTATCGTAATATTCCTTCCATTCTTTAACAATCATTTTAAAAGATCTTCCTGTTACATACATAAATCCTTTGTCGATGCTATTGCTCATACTGGTCATGTGGATGATGTTGCTTACCGCAGCAGTTCCATATTGGCTGGCAATGAACCTCCAGAGCGAATGACCGGCAAAAGTGGCGTCCTTTCCAACCAGGTTATTGAGTTTGGTGTATCTGCCCGACAGGATTCCATCACGAACCACATTGTCCAACTCAACACCCCAGTCTTTTCCAAGCCATGAGATAAGACCTATCCTGTACCATTCGGGCAGGCTGAAGAAAGTAGCCGTTTTAACCTGCTGGGTGAGTGTTCCACCAAACATCATCTGGTTAAAAAGCACTTCCGCGATCCCTGTCCTGATTTGTTCTTCAAAGTTCACATGGTTTCCATCGAAGTATAAAAATACCTTGGATCCGATGATGTGGGTTACGCCACCAACGTTGTATTTATCATCTGTCATCAAACCAATATTGCTTTGTTTCAGGTCGGTGAGGTTGTTAAAAACGATAAACTGGATGCGCTTATCGAGGATGGTCTCCATTTTCGCTTCGATCACCGGGATTTGTTCGGTGGCATACCTAGCCGCATACTGAGCCAGCTCTTTCCCGTTCAGGTAGAAATAGGTGTCGAGGTCGTCAAATTTGTAATATGTCCACAAAAAATCGTTGTATTGTACCCGGTTTTTTCCAAACGACTGATTCGATCCATTATAAAACTGTGCCGACATGGGGATATGAATGAACAATATCGAAACGATAACCATTGCAAATACACTATGAAACGCCCGCTTAGGTTGTAATTTATATTGTTGAATCGACATAATCATTTCAAATGGAATCGCTAAAGTATAACAAATATTAAACCAAAATATTATATTAACCAGCTACCATCTTATCTGTTTACACTATTTTTGACCCAACCAATTATTTGAGTTTATGACCACAGTAAAACAGTTTGCCTTTAATCCATTTCAGGTAAACACCTATATATTAAGCGACAGCACGGGAGAATGTGCCATCATTGACCCGGGAATGAATGACCCGTTGGAGGAGGAAGAATTCTCGTCGTACATTAAAGCACAAGGTCTTAAACCTGTATTGCTGCTCAACACCCATACCCACATCGACCATATTGCGGGAAACGATTACGTGCAAAAAACCTACCATTTGCCCTTGCATGCCCATATTGAGTCTGAAGTTTTTTTGCGTGAAGCCATGACCCATGCCACGATTTTTGGCATCAACCTGAAACAGGTGACCCCCATTAAACATTTTCTTACCGAAGGCGGGCAAATTGCTTTTGGGGAAACCGTTTTACAGGTACTTTATACACCTGGTCATGCGGCAGGAAGTGTTTGTTTTTATGTGCCGGAATCCAATTTTGTTATTTCAGGGGATGTTTTGTTTTATCAAAGCATTGGCCGCACCGATCTGGCTACGGGCGATTACGATCTGCTTCAGGAGAGTATTTGGAAAAAACTTTTTACCTTGCCCGATAGCACGTTGGTGTATCCGGGGCATGGTCGGCACACTACCATCGGTGCTGAAAAATCGGACAATCCATTTGTAGCCATCGGACGCGATGAGCTATATTAGTTTTACAAAAGAGATGCGCAGTCAGGAACTCAATTAGTTAACGTAATTTTTAATATCCATTTGATCGACCAGACCACCATACAAAGTATTCTCGAAACCGCTCACGTTGAAGAAGTCATCGGCGATTTTGTTTCACTCAAGAAAAGAGGCGCCAATTACCTGGGATTGTGTCCGTTTCATAACGAAAAAACACCTTCTTTCAGCGTGTCGCCTGCCAGGGGGATTTATAAATGTTTTGGTTGCGGGAAAGCCGGAAACGTGGTCAACTTCGTGATGGAACACGAGCATTACAGTTATCCTGAAGCACTGAAATACCTGGCCAAACGCTATAGTATCGACATTGAAGAAGAGGAAATGACGCCCGAAAAGCAGCAGGAACTTGATGAAAGGGAGAGCCTGTTTGCCGCCAATACATTTATCAATCAATATTTTATCCGAAATCTATTCGAAAGCGAAGAGGGAAAAGCCATCGGGCTGAGCTATTTTAAACAACGCGATTTCAGGGAATCCACCATACGTGAATTTGGACTCGGGTATGCGCACGAAAGCTGGGACGACTATACCAGGGAAGCACTGAAAAACGGTTTTAAGAAAGAAGTACTGATTAAAACCGGGTTGACCATTGAAAAGGATGGGAAGTTGTTCGACCGCTTTCGCGGAAGAGTGATGTTCCCCATACATAACCTCACGGGAACTGTCATCGGATTTGGCGCCAGAATTTTGTCTTCCGACAAATCGAAAGCAAAATACCTCAATTCACCCGAATCGGAAATCTATTTCAAAAGCAAGGTGCTTTATGGTATCTACTTTGCCCGGACAGCCATTGTAAAGCAAAACAGCTGTTATTTGGTAGAAGGTTATACCGATGTGATTTCTCTGTACCAGGCCGGCATTCATAACGTGGTCTCGTCTTCGGGCACCTCACTCACCATCGATCAAATCAAACTTATCAAACGATATACCCCCAACATCACCATCTTGTACGATGGCGACCCGGCAGGAATCAAAGCCTCCTTTCGTGGTATCGATTTGATTTTGGAGCAAGGCCTGAATGTTAAAGTTGTCCTTTTCCCGGAAGGGGAAGATCCTGACTCTTATGCTAAGTCACACAGGACCAGTGAAACAGAGGAATTCATCACCAAAACCGCCGTTGACTTTCTTACTTTTAAAACCAACCTGCTACTCAACGAAACAACCGGTGATCCGGCAGGGCGTGCCGCTTTAATCAAAGAAATTGTACAGTCGATTTCGTTGATCCCCGATCCCATCAACCGCACCGTGTACATTCAGGAATGCAGTGTTGTGATGGGCATGCCTGAACAAACCCTGATGAACGAGCTCAACAAACTCGTGCGCAATCGGTTTGGTAAAAAAAATGACATCGAGCCTGAAAACCTCATTCATGAAGAGCCTAAACAACTGCTTGAGAGCCAACTTGAAGCCGACCCGTTGAGTATCAGGTTTCAGGAAAACGAAATCATGCGTTGGGTGCTGACCTATGGAAACCACTTGATTACATTTAAAGATGAAGAAAATGGCATTGAAGAAACCATTAGCGTGGCCGCGTATTTTGTGAGTGACTTAGAGGAGGATCAGCTCAAATTTGAAAACCCGATATACAACAAGATTTTTGACGAGTACAAAAAAGCAACCCTGAACGGCCAAACCGTGAGTGAAACCTTTTTTGCAAACCATCCTGACAAGGAAATAGCACAAACAACTATTTTGTTGATTACTTCCCCCTATCACCTAAGTGAAAACTGGGAGAAGAACCAGATCTTCGTGAAACTGGAATCAGACGAGTTGAAGCAAAATGCCATCGAAATTTTGATGGCCTTTAAGCTCCGGCTCATTGGTAAACAGCTCAAGGAGATAGCTAAAAAAATGCAGCATGTTACCGACGAGGCAGAAATTTTCGTGCTTCAACAGCAGCATTTTGAACTGAAAAAGCTGGAAATCCTCATTGCCAAAGAACTTAACAGACCCATGAATTATTAGTTGATATGTCAAACAAAGATTTCAATACCTGGAAATTTATAGCCGAAAAATTGAGCCGTGGTCTCTACTGCTATTTGATGGTAATTGTTGAAAGTAATGGAAGCAGCCCCGGCAGAAAAGGGTTTAAAATGGCCGTTGGCCAGGACAATGAACTTGCCGGTTCCGTTGGGGGTGGATCGATGGAGCACAGGTTGGTTGAAGAGTGTAAAATACTGCTTCAACAACCGGAAAAACCCATCTTCCTAAGGAAAGAAATTCACCACGACAACAGCGCCAGTCCTTCGGGCATGATCTGTTCAGGCAATCAAACCATCGCGTTTTTTCCATTGATGGTGCAACATTCGAAGTTGGTCCAAAACATCCTGTCGGCCATCGAAAACAAAGAGCCATGTAACCTCATTTACCACCAGGAAGGGATTTTACTTCAAGACCAACCGACTGAATACCAGCACAAGCGACCCATGTCATCGACCGATGAAAAATGGGTATTTACGGAGATACCCGGGTATCGGTACCATGTTTTTATCGTGGGTGGAGGGCATGTGGGTCTGGCGCTTTCGCAAATTTTATTAATCCTCGGTTTTCAAATTACCGTTTTTGATGAACGGGAACAGGTAAATACCTTTGAAGATAACGTGTTTGCCCATGAAAAAAAGCGCATCAACTATGACGAGGTTGGGCAGCACATCCCGGAAGGTTCAAATAATATGGTGGTGATTATGACTCAATTCCACACGAGCGATTCAGTTGTACTTAAACAACTGGTTGGAAAAAAACTGGGTTATTTAGGCATGATGGGCAGCAAAGCCAAAGTAAAAACGATTTTTCGGCAGCTTGAGAATGAAGGAATTAGTCACGAATTGTTGCAAAGGGTACATTCACCCATCGGCATAGAAATCCTGAGCCAAACGCCGGAAGAAATTGCCATCAGCATCGCGGCTGAGTTGATTGCTGTAAAAAACAGCGTAGCATAATTGAAACAGCGAATTGGCACAATCCATTGAAAACAGGTGCTTTTTATAATCAGGTAGAGTAATCACAGGTTCATTACATTTGTCCGCTGATGTCGTGAAGCGATCAGGAAAATGGGTCGTACCATCAGGGCTTTTATTACTTTTGCCGAACAATGTGGACTGTAATTGGTAGATGATGAAAAAAGACATAATAACAAAACATTTGAAGAACCACCCGGGCCGATTCCTCCTATTTCTGGTTGTTATGTTAAGCATCGCCCATGTAACGGCACAAACTAAATCGAAGGTTTTTATTGAACAGGCTGACGCATCCAAATACAATGAAAACATCAGCAAAGGTATGCAGCGACTGATAGGGCATGTGATCATCCGTCAGGATTCCACCTTGTTTTATTGTGATAGTGCCTGGTTAAATAGTAAAACCAATAGTTTTGAGGCCTTTAACAATGTGCACATCAGGGTAAACGATACGGTTAGTGTGTACTGCGACCGATTAATATACAATGGTGATACCAAAATCGCCGAACTTTTCGATCATGTGAAACTGCTGGACAGGAACACCATATTAACCACCGAACACCTGATTTATAACCGGATTACAAAAACGGCCCTGTACGGTGCCGGTGGAAAAATCGTCAACAAAGAAAATACCCTCACCAGCGTCATCGGTTTGTATTTTACACCCATTCGCACGTTTCATTTCAGGAAAGATGTGGTTTTAGTAAATCCTGACCAGGAAACCTATTCCGACACCCTGATTTACAATACCAACACCGAAATCGCATACTTCGTTGGCCCAACAGTTATCCGCAGCGAAGAAAACACGATTTATTGCGAAAATGGATGGTACGACACCAAGAATGACTTATCGAAACTAAACCGGCGACCCCGGATCAGCAACACGGAACAAATCATTGTGGCCGACAGCCTGGATTACGACAATGCACTTTCTTCAGGAAAAGCCTATGGTCGGGTTGAAATAACCGATACCGTTCACAACCTGATCATTCAGGGCAATTATGGCGAATTCTGGGATAAAAGGGGAAAGGCTTTTGTTACTGACAGCGTAGTGGCCATCACCTTTGATGAAAAGGATTCACTATTCATTCATGCAGATACTTTTTGGGTGCATTTCGATAAGGAACGCCAGGCAAAAATGATGAGCGCGTATTATGGTGTTCGCTTCTTCCGCACCAATTTGCAGGGAAAGTGCGATTCGCTGGTGTACCGTGTGAGCGATTCAACGATACGACTTTATGAAGCTCCGGTACTGTGGTCAGGCAAAAACCAACTTACCGCCGATTCTATCAGCATCGCCATCGTTAACAACCAGGTCGATTCGCTGGTGATGTACAACAGTGCCTTCATCATATCAAAGGACAGCACCGACACTTTTAATCAAATAAAAGGAAAGAACATGGTCGCGTACTTCAAGCGCAACGAGCTTACCTCCATTGATGTAGATGGAAACGCGCAAACCGTGTACTTTGTCCGTGAAGACGATGGATTTTTGATAGGAATTAATCTGGCAGAAGCCAGTACCATGCAAATCAGGGTAAGTAACAATGAGGTGCAAAACATCATTTACCATAGCTCTCCCACCGAAACCATGTATCCGCAGGATAAAGTCTCCAATAAACAAACCATTTTAAAGGGTTTTATCTGGCAGGAATACCTCAGACCCCGGAAGAAGCAGGATATCTTCCTCACACCTAAAGTGCTCAAATAGACTGATTTCAGTATTATTCTTCCGAGAATTCCTTTAGCAGCTTGCGATAAGAAGAGAAGATACGTGCACGTGAAACAAATCCCAAGTATTTACCATCTTTTATTACAGGCAAATTGTAATGTATTGTTTCCTGAAACTTCCTGGCAACTTCTTCCATGCTTTCGGAAGGATCGACAAGGGTATCAGGCATGTACATAATTTCCGACACCAGGATGGTATCATACAATTCGGGTTGGAACATAATGGTGCGGATATCATTGATAAAAACGATTCCGTAAAACACATTTTCTTCATCAACCACGGGTATCACATTGCGCTCCGATTGTGCGATAACCTTGACCAAATCGCCTAAAGTGGCCTCAATACCAATGGTTTTAAAATTGGTTTCCAAATGGTTCTCGATGTGCATCATTTGTAACACCGATTTATCTTTGTGGTGAGTAAACAATTCTCCACGTTCTGCCAAACGTTTTGTATAGATGCTGTGAGGCTCAAAATAGCTGATGGTGATGTACGAGATGGTAGCTGTAACAATTAATGGAGTAAATAATTCGTAACCACCTGTAAATTCAGCAATTAAAAAGATACCTGTTAAAGGGGCATGCATCACCCCTGCCATGACCCCTGCCATGCCCACCAGGGCCATGTTTTTTTCAGGAACGGAGATCATGGTATAAAGGTTGATAAATTTGGCATAAAAAATTCCCAAAACACCACCCATAAACAAGGAAGGAGCAAAAACACCACCCACTCCGCCACTGCCAGTGGTTATAGCCATGGCCACCACTTTAAAAATAAGGATGAGCACCAGAAATAACAGCAGGAGGGATGCATTGGTAGTATGTCCCAACAGGCTTTCGTTTACCAGCGCATCCACTTTATGGTTGATTAACTGGTGCAGAAACTCATATCCTTCACCATAAAGGGAAGGAAGCATAAAGATCAATGCGCCAAGTGCCACACCACCAATGAGTACTTTTACAAACCAGTTGTTAATTTTGTTCATTTGTGCCTCAATGTACATGGAGAAACGTGAAAAGTACAGGCTAACCATTCCTGCCAACAGGCCAAGTCCAACATAATAGGGTAAATGGCGTAGATAAAACCCTTCGGACAAATCGAAAGAAAACAGCACGCCGCTTCCCATAAGGAAATACGCGACCATGGCTCCCGTGGCCGAAGAAATCAACAGAGGTATCAACGCACTCATGGTGAGGTCGATCATCAACACTTCCAGTGAAAAAATAACGGCGGCAATTGGAGCTTTAAAAATGGCGGCGATGGCACCTGAAGCGCCTGCACCCACTAAAACCATCATGGTTTTACGATTGAGGTGAAATAGCTGGCCAAAGTAAGATCCTACCGAGCTTCCCGTGAGCACGATGGGTGCTTCAAGTCCTACCGAGCCCCCAAATGCAACGGTTAATGTACTGGCCACCATGGATGAATACATGTTGTGTTTTTTCAATTTTCCATTGTTCCTGGAAATGGCATGCAAGATGCGGCTTACACCATGCCCGATGTTATCGCGTATCATGTAAGTGGCGAAGATAACCGTCAGGAATATACCGATAAAAGGAAAAGCAAGGTAAAGATAGTTGGAGTCGGTAAAATTAAATCCATGGGTAATCAGAAGGTGGGTATTAAAAACCGTATTTTTTAACACAACCGCTGCCAAACCGCTCACAATACCGATAATCAAACTTAATACAAGTACCAGTTGGCGTTGACTCCGGGAATTGGAGAGCAACTTTGCAATGAGACTGGCGCGTAGATCCGTGAACATAATCAATAATAAAAAAAACAGCCGCAAAAGTAATCAATAATGAAGTTGGAAAAGGAGAAGATTGACTTTGAAGGGAATTTTGGAAATATAATCCTCAGGTGATGAAGGGCTATCCAGGTATAAAATATAAAACGCTAATCATCCTGTTGCAATCATTTGGTTATCCTGCCTTAAAACTAACCTCATCCATGAGCGACTGTACCACGTAGCGCATTTCGGTAAGTTCAAGCGCCACCAGGTTTCCATAGCCGGTTCTGTCATTAAAATACACGCCGTTGTCCAGGTCGATGAATTTGTACCCCGGCTGATTGATACACATATCGATAAATTCCAGGTTAACCGGCACATGGCCATGGATTATTTTCCGGTTACGGATTTTTGAACTGTCGACCCTGTAATCGCGTATCCAGATCATCGAACGGGTATCGGTAAAAGGATCTTCTGCTTTAAAATTTAAACCGGCATGTACAATAACATAATCGTCTGTCAGCACAAAATACTCCAGTTTGCGCATCCAGTCGATGTATTTTTCAGGAATCTCCCGTGGTGATTCTACCCCAAAACTTTCCATGGCTTGCTCGCCACCGTAAATTTCCCATTCTTTCTGGATTTTCGTTTTTGAACGAAGTCCCAGAAAACCCTTGTGCTTTCTATCCTCCTCCCATGCCTTGATGCAATAATCTTCATGGTTGCCCATAAGCAGTCTCATATGATGACCGGCAGCCTGCATGCTCATCAAATAATCGATAACACCTTTGCTATCGGGGCCACGGTCAATATAATCGCCCAAAAAATACAATTCATCTCCGATTTCCGGTTTAATCTGATGTTCCATCAGGAATTTCAATGTTCGCAGGCATCCGTGTATGTCGGGTATGATCCATTTTTTTGACATGAGTTAATTTTTCGTTTAGATTAGTACAAAACTAAACATATTTTGTCGTCTAACACTACTATTTAAGCGGTAGTTATCAAAATTATTTACCTTTTGCCTGGTTGGCGACTTGTTCCATCAGTTTTTTAACTTCTTCCGGATCGCCCAAAAAGTAATCTTTTAACAGGTTCATATCATCATCAAATTCAAATACATAAGGAATACCTGTCGGGATGTTGAATTCCAGAATTTCTTCGCGGCTCATGTTTTTAAGCTTCATTACCAACGCCCTGAGGCTGTTTCCGTGAGCAGCTATTAGTAAATCATTTTGTTGTTTTAAGGCCGGAATCAATTCTATTTCCCAATAGGGGGTTAGTCTTTCGATTACTTCTTTAAGCGACTCGGTCATGGGTAATTCAGCCGGGGTAAGTGCTGCATAACGGGCTTCGAATCGCGGATTGCGTTCATCATCGGCAGCCAGTGGTTGGGGAGGTGTGTCGAAGCTGCGGCGCCAAAGCTGAACCATTTCCGGCCCATATTGTTTGGCGGTTTCTATCTTATTTAACCCTTGCAAAGCTCCATAATGCTTTTCGTTCAAGCGCCAGCTATTCTTTACTTCAATCCACATCAAATCCATCTCTTCAAGTGTGAGCCACAAAGTCTTGATTGCCCTGGAGAGATAAGAAGTATAAGCTAACCGAAAATCAAACCCAGCTTCTTTCAACACTTTGCCGGCCTCGCGAGCCTCATCCATTCCCTGCTCCGACAAGGGTACATCTGTCCATCCCGTAAAACGGTTTTCTTTGTTCCAGGCACTCTGCCCATGGCGTAAAAGCACTAAACGTTTCATATTAAAGTCTTTTAAAAATTAATAACAGAAAACAAAATTACTAAAATACGGTGCACATGATGCAGACAATTGTATTTTTGCCTGATGCAACTTAAGCCTCCACTCGTTTTACGTTTTCTGTTACCTGGTGTAACATGGAAAGTAAACACCTCCGAAAAGGTAATTTTCGTGACCTTTGACGATGGTCCGCATCCAGAAATCACCATGCAGGTACTGGACATTCTCGATCGTTTTCAGGCCAAGGCTACTTTTTTTTGTGTGGGCGAAAATGTACAGAAATACCCCACTACCTACGCAGAAATCCTTCAACGGGGTCACCATGCCGGAAACCACACTTACAACCACCTAAAAGGTTGGAAAACAAATAATAAAGTCTATTTTAATAACATCGATAAAGCATCGCGGCTGATCGAAAGCAAGTTGTTTCGGCCACCTTTTGGAAAAATTACCCCATTGCAGACGCTGCATTTAAAACGACATTATCGCATCGTGATGTGGTCGGTTATTTCGTATGATTTTGATGCCCGCATCTCTCCTGAACAATGTCTCGATAATGTGATGAAACATAGTTTTCCGGGAACGATTGCAGTTTTTCACGACAGTGTGAAATCTGAAAAAAATTTGTTAACGGTTCTCCCTTGGTACCTGGAAGCCATGAGCAATAAAGGTTACACGTTTAAAGCTTTAGAGGAACAATCCTTATAACCACCGCATGCCAATATTTTGCATCTTTGTAAATCAAACAACTTTTGAATGGCAAAACGAATTTTAACCTTTATCGCAATCTTATGGATGGCCTTTTATCTTTCGCAATGTGCTCATCCGGTGATGCCTTCAGGAGGAGAGAAGGATGTAACTCCTCCACGGATACTTTACTCTACTCCCCCAAATGGCAGTGCCAATTTCAAAGGAAACAGATTCACACTCAACACAAGCGAATATGTGGTGTTGAAAAATGTGCTGGAAGCCGCCCTGATTTCTCCTCCCATGAAAAAATTTCCGGATTTTAGTACCCGGGGAAAATCCATTCAAGTCAAATTCAACGAGGACCTCAAACCCAACACCACCTATTCTGTCTATTTTGGCGATGCCATTGCCGATCTTACTGAAACCAACCCCTTACTTAACTACTCCTATATATTCTCCACAGGGACTTATGTCGATTCGCTCAGCTTATATGGAACCGTGCAAAACGCTCAAAACCTTCTCCCTGAGGAACAAGTATTCGTGATGTTGTATAAGGATGATAACGACACCATTCCACTTGACAGCCTGCCTTTTTTTGTACCCCCTTATTACGTGAGCAAAAGTGATGCAAGCGGAAAATTTTCGCTGAACGGTCTGGCCGAAGATAGGTACCTGATTTTTGCCTTAAAGGACCAAAACGCCAATTTTATTTTTGATCAGCCTGGTGAAGAAATTGCTTTTCTCGACTCACTGGTTCATCCATTTTACGATAATACTTTGGCTTTCAAGAAAGACATCATTGTAATTGACTCGATCATTGACCTTCCGATTGATACGGCTCAGACCCGGATTGATTCGATTTATCAGGATTCTGTTAACAATGCAAAATACAGCGGGTTAACCTTGATGATGTTTATGCAATACGATAGCACCCAGCGGTTGCTAAAAGCAGAGTTGTCGCGCCGGAACAACATTAAGTTTTCCTTTTCACAGCCTGCGAAGGGAGTGGACATTATTCCCCTGAATTTTAACCCCGATACACTTTGGCACCTGGAGGTATTTTCTGCTAAAAAAGACACCGTCACCTGGTATTTAAAAACCTTGCCACTCGATACGCTGGAAGTATTAATAAAAAACCTGGAAGACACCCTCGGACTGGTATCTCTTCGCCTCGACCCGGACAAAACCACCGGAAGGGCACGACAAAATAAAAAAAAGAACGCGGTCAAGGAATATCTGGAATGGACCTCTAACATAAAGGCTGGCAATCTCATGCCGAACAAAAAGCCTGAAATTTCTTTCCTGCATCCAATGGTGACCTGTATTGCGGATTCGGCCTACCTGGTGGCAGGCACCGACACCATCCCCAACCCTCCAATTATTTACCTCGACAGCCTGCACCAATCCATCCGGTTCCCAATGGAGATTTCGGACGAATTCCGGTATAAGATTTATTACCCCGACTCATCTTTCATCGACTGGAATGGTTTCTTCAACAAGGAAATATCCATTTCGTTCGCTCCCAGGCCACTAAAGGAATATGGGGTTTTTAATTTTAGTTTGCATCCCGAAACCAGGCTAAGTTATATCCTACAGATGCTGACAGTAAAAGAAGTAGTGGTAAAACAAATTGAATTTACTGGCGACACCACTGTTGTTTTCGAATTCCTCACACCAGGCAAATATTTGTTTAAAGTGATTTTTGACCGAAACAAAAACCACCAATGGGATACAGGGGATTATGGCACCAGGCGCCAACCTGAAGAAGTAATTTACTTTAGCAAGGAAATAGATATCAGAGCCAATTGGGAAATTGAGGAGGAATGGGAGTGGTGAGAATAGCCTGATAGATTGGCATCCATTTTGGAAAGTGAACTAACAATGAAAATAAAATATGAAATTGCCTTAAGGTAAATACATTAATATTCGTTACACCTATTAACGCACTCAACAATTTCGGTTAAAATCAGGCTGCGCAATGAATAGTAAATTTTCTTTCCTTCCCGTTTAGAATTAAGGACTCCTTTATTTTTCAAAATATTCAAATGATGAGAGGCAGTGGCCTGTTCGATATCAAGGTGCTCATATATTTCGGTGACACTTAATCGTTTTCCATCTGCTAATAAGTCGATGATAGCTATACGCATGGGGTGGGAAATGGCCCTAAGCTTGCTGGCAGCAGATTCTAATTTTAATATGTCGATTTCTATTGTACGCATTCCAGAAGTTTTTACAAAAATAGGATTAATCGTCTCTGGAAAACAAACAATCAACTACATATATTGCTCATTTTCATATTTTTTACCAGTTCTAAATAAGGGCTAGTTGACGAATAAGTCGGTAAAGGCGAACGACTTTCCATCGAACAAACCTTTATCGCTTAATTTAAGTTCCGGTATCACCAACAATGCCATGAATGATAAGGTCATAAATGGAGCCCGGAGGGTAGATCCCATTTTATGGGCCTCCAGATCAATCTGATAATAGTGATGTGCCACCTTGTAACCATCGCATGTCGACATCAAACCTGCAACAGGTAGTGGCAGTGTGTTTTCTACACGTTTGTTTACCACCGTCACGCCGCCTTTCTCTGCAATCACCTGGTTTATTGCACGGGCAATGTATTCATCGGAAGTGCCTACCGCTACGATGTTATGGCTGTCGTGGGCGACACTTGACGCGATAGCCCCCTCTTTCAGGTTAAAATTTTTGATAAAAGCGATGGCCGGTTTTGCTTTTCGCTCGTAGCGATTCAGAACGACCATTTTCAATAGATCACGTTCGGTATCGCTTACTACATTGTTGTCGACCACTTTTGGGTTGGCGAATATTGCACCGGTGATCAGTTGTCCATCGTAAGCTTCTATCACACGGAGTTTATTCCCTTTCGGCTGAACCCGTAAGTCTTTGGCCAGGATAGCCTCCGCGTTAAAATTATTGGGTTGGTCCTCAAATACAGAATCGATTAATGATTTTCCTTTGTCAGCTACCAATTGACCATTGATGTAGGTTTGCAGAACATTAAAATCCTCCAGGTTATCCACCACAATCATATCGGCATGATCTCCGATCTGTAGGGTGCCCACTTCCAACCCATAATGTTTGATGGGATTAAGAATGGCACTTCTGAGTACCTTGATTGGATCGTAGCCTTTATGTATGGCCCGTACCACCATCTGGTTGATATGTCCTTTTACCAGATCGTCCGGATGTTTGTCATCGGAACAAAACAATACCTTGTCAGGATAATCTTTCAGTAAGTCGATCAGTGCTTCAAAGTTTTTAGCGGCACTGCCTTCGCGGATTTGAATTTTCATCCCACAATGAATCTTATCCAACGCTTCTTCCATGGTAAAACATTCGTGGTCGGTGGTGACGCCTGCGGAGGCATATTGTTTGGCGGCATCGCCTTTTACTCCCGGTGCATGTCCATCCACGGGTTTATTATGCCTTTGGGCGATGGCAATTTTTTCCATTTCCCATGCATCGCGGTTGATTACTCCCGGAAAGTTCATCATCTCCGAGAGGTATTTTATTTCCTCCATGCCCAGGAGTTCTTCAATCTCCTCCGTTTTAAACTTATAACCGGCAGTTTCGAACGGTGTGGCCGGAACACAGGCCGAAGCACCGAAATAAAACTTGAAAGGAACCCGTTTGCCATTGGCGATCATATATTTAATTCCATCTATCCCGAGCACGTTGGCAATTTCGTGCGGATCGGAAACCGTGGCTACTGTGCCATGCACAACAGCTATTTTGGCAAATTCAGAAGGAATCAGCATGGAACTTTCGATGTGAATGTGGGCATCGATCAGCCCGGGAAGGATGTACTGATCGCCAGCCACCTTTTCGGGAACTATGTTTTTGATTTTCCCGTCCTCAACATGAACGGTTCCGGGAAATATTTTTTGGTTATGCAAATCGATGATTTGACCGCTTAATGAGTATCTGTTATTTTTTGACATGGCGTTAGATTAATCATAAGAGACAAAAATAAGAGATAATCGTGGATATGGTATCATGAGATAGAAAAAAACAAAATAGAGTACCTCTCTTTATAAATGAATTACTTCCATTCCCGAAGCATTAAAATACCGATTCACGGCACGAAGGTTTTTAGTAAATCCCAGCAAAAAGCCTCCTCCTCCCGAACCACAAAGTTTTAGGTAATAATCACCTGTATCCAACCCGTTTTGCCATGCGGGCCTGTACGACTCGGGAATCATGGGAGCAAAATGCCTGAGAAAAAAACTTGACAACAGGGCTAAGTTCTCGAACAACAATGTAGTATCTTGATCAACTATGGCTTCGATACAACGGTTATTGGCAGGGATCAGTTCGTTTACAAAACGACTGTAAAAATGGTGTTGCCGACATTGATCAAAAAAACGGTTCACCAACGGGCCGGTTTTCCCGGTGACTCCGGTGTTGATTAAAAAAACAGAAAAATCGTTAAAATGCAGTTCCTCAGGCAAGTTGGCGAAACCAATCTCCTGCTTGTTTTTAATGAGCAGTGGTTTTTGGAGATAGCACAGAAGTGGATCGAGTCCTGAGCTTACCCCATGGAAAAACGACTCCATCTGTGCCAACTTGTTTTTTAACCCAATCAGTAGGTGTTCATTCCCAGGGCAGATATCCTCGACATCAATCGAATAACGCTCATAAACCGCGGCACACAGGGCGCCTGAACTCCCTACTCCAAATCCCTGGGGAATCACCGAATTGAAATACAAGCCCTGTTTTATATCTGATCCAAACCCATTCAGGTTTAAATCCACCAAAAGCTCCCCTTTTTTATTTAACCCTGTTAAAAACGAGTAAAAACGAGTGAGCTCTGAATTGGAGTCTATTGCTTCCGCGCCAATAGGTGGTGGTGTATCTGGAAATCGCCAGCGAGCGGTAAACATGCTCAACGGAACCGTTAAGCCCATGGAATCGCACATCACGCTGTACTCGCCAAACAACAATAGTTTTGAATAATACGCTTTATCTTCCGTCATTCCTGATTCGTTACTTTTGCAGGGCCCGGCCCAATTCCATCATCCAGAAAATGATTGGAGGTGCAAAATAACAACAATTCCCGGTTAATCAGGTCAACAATTTCCGTTTTATAAGCATCCGGATACAGCAGATGTACGTTGGGTCCTGCATCAAGTGTAAAACAAAGGGGAATTTTCGTATCGTTCCGAAACTGCCGGATGAGATTTACAATGGATAACGTTCCTCCTTCCATTAACATATAGCCCGGTTGCGAAGACATCATCAGCGCATGGAGCGTGAGTGCTTCCTGTTCCACAATTTCAATAAACCGGTCCATGTTGCCGAGGGTTAGTACATCGTGCAGTTGAATCACATGTTGGTGTGCCTGATGATATCTGGCTGATGCATACGGATTTGTCTCCATCAACGCATGGCCTGTACTGCTGCCTGTTTTTTTTGTTTTGTCATTCACAATTAAAATGGCATCGTTCATTTTCTGAAATACAGGGTGAATGGCTGTGTTAACCGGTATGGCTGCCAAATTGTTGTATTGATAGAAGTGATCTGTTTTACCCCACACCACATACCCACCATAGATCGATCGGGAGGCGCTTCCTGAACCAAGACGGGCCATTTCCGAAGCCTCCCGGTAAAATGATTCAGGTGTTCTTTTTTCACCTGATAGCTCATCTATAACCGATAACAAACCCAACGCCAGCGCGCTAAAGGCTGAAGCCGAAGAGGCGATGCCCGATGAATGGGGGAAGGTATTGGCGGATATGATCTCCAATTCGAGAGATGAAATTACCGGGAATCTCCCGGTTAATCGAACAAGATATTTCAGCAACCGTTTTTCGAAATCAGGATTTGGGATGCCTTCAAATAAGAACTTTAGCTTGGTTGCTTTTTGTTGGGAGTTGAATTGATAATTGATGGTGGTTCTTGTCAGAGACTGACGCAACGTCATGCTTAAAGAGGGGTTCCGTGGCAGTTGATCCCCATACTTTCCCCAATACTTAATCAAGGCTATATTCGACGGGCTTTCCCAGGTAATTCTTCCATGCATGTTGCGAAATTAAACTATTTTCGATGACCTGGATAACACCAATTCAGCGAAAGGATACACTACTTCAAAGCCCGATTGCTTCATTTCATCGACAAAACTATTTTTGTCTTTACGTGTCGTGGCCATCACAAAATCACCGCCCCAGGCACCCAGTGATTTAACGACACCTTGAAAATTCTTAAAACGTTCCTGTTTGATCACGGGCTTTTTTAGGATGACAGATAAAAGTGCTTCGTGTTCCATTAACGCGAACTCCATCTCATCCAGATTCGTTGCATGACAAACGGCCTCTGTAAGTGAATTAACATGTTCAATATCCGTTGGTTTAAATTTTGATTGCTTCTTAAATCTGGCAATTTCGCGGGAAGATTGTTGCTTGTTACCGAGATAAACAAAATAGATCTGTTGGTGGAAGGAGGGGAAAAAATGTGTGGGCGTAATCAATGGGTGTTGGTTCTTGATGGAATAAACAATCGGGCCGGAAGCGGTGGCACACGCAATGTCATAACCAGACCCGCCAAATAGTTTGTGGTGCAACTTAAATGCATCCAAACCAATCCATTGCGCCAATAATGACACCAGTGTGGCACTTGAGCCAAAACCATGTAGCGGATTAAAGTCCAACCTTGTAATAATATGAAACCCCTGGTTTTTTTGAAATAAAAAGTCACAAAACACTTCTGACAAAATTTCATGTAATTTCTCCGCCAAAGCAAGATCAGAAGTTGATATGATGTTGAGATCAGGCAGGCTGAAGGTGGCCTCGAACCACAAGCCTCCGGGCGAAAAAGCTTCCCATCGGAGGATTTTACCCGCAAGGGTATTTACCTGCATGTGTTGGCCTTTTGTTAATGGCAAAGCCAAGCCACGTGCGCCTTCCAACACCAGGTACTCACCAGTTATCAGCAGCTTGCCATTTGCATGAAAAATCCATTGATCGCTCATTATTTGTTGCGAATTTCTGCAATAAACTGGCTCACGTTGCTGAAGGTAACCTTGTTGTCGATAAAATATTCAACCGCTTTCTCCTTCTCTTCGTTGGTAGCCTCAAAATGATTGAGGATGTTGAGCAAATGCATTTTCATGTGACCGATTTGTATTCCTTTGGTGACCAACGATCGTACCGCGGCAAAATTATTCGCTAACCCAACAGCGGAAGCAATCATCATTAGTTCTTTGGCTGTTGGATTGCCCAGCATTTTAAGTGAGTGTTTTGCCAGGGGATGCAGCGAAGTTAAACCACCAACCGTTCCAATAGCCATGGGCAGGGTAAGTTCATATTTAAAAAATCCTTGAGACAGATCGACCGAAGTCAGACTCTTGTAAAATCCATCTTTTGAAGCATAGGCATGTCCGGCCGCTTCAATGGCCCGAAAATCGTTTCCCGTTGCAATGGCTACTGCATCGATGCCATTAAAAATACCTTTGTTATGCGTGGTAGCACGAAACACGTCAATTTCTGCAATTCGGACGGCCAATTTGAACTTCTTTGCAAACTGCTCCCCGGTGAGACTTGCATCGAGTTCGTCCAAATCAGAAAAAGGACATTCAACCCAGGCCTTAACCAAACAATTGGGCGTATAATTCGACAAGATGGACATCACAATTTCACATTCCCGCTCGTCTGCTTTAAATGATTCCTGTTCTTTAAAGAAATGTTGCATTACCTGCGCAAATTCCTCCAAACAAGAATTAATAAAGTTGGCTCCCATAGAATCAACCGTGTTAAATGCCACTTTGAGTTGATAATAATTAGGAATTTCAAGGGTCAAATCCACTAGTTCGAAACCCACGATACCACCTCCTCTCGCCTCCATATTGATGGTAAGATGTTTGGTGGATTCGCGTAAGTTTGCATATAAATCGTCAAGAACTTTGAACAACCTCCTTTTTTTACCTTTCCAAAGAAAGTGAACTTGTCCGATTTTTTCCACGTTCACCACCTCAGCATGAAATCCGCCATGTTCCGACCAATACCTGGCGCTTGAAGATGCGGCGGCCACAACCGAACTTTCTTCAATAACCAGAGGAACCAGGTAGTTGATATCATTAATAATCACGTTGGGAGCTACTCCGTAAGGGATATAAAAGTTCGAGATGGTATTTTCACTAAACTCGTCAAATATTTTTTGTTTACTCTTGTCGCTGTGCCAAAAACTTTTTAGCAGCTCTATGGTTTCCAGCTGGTTATCCATAAGTTCGGCAACAATCTTCAGCTTATCTTCTTTCAGGAGTTTTGAAAAACCCCTGATGATCAGATCACGTTTTCTTCTTCTAGGCATAAGAGATTTTCAATAACTCATTATTTGATCGATCCTACCAGGTATCTTCTACCTTTTGACGTTCTGGTTTCATTTTTTCTTCTAAAAATTCACCCCAGTTATTTACATAATCGGCAATTTGTTTCAGATACGCATCCCATCGGGGATCGTAAGCGGGGTCATTTTTATCAAGCCATTTTTCAACAGGAATATTGGTTTGAGATTTTAACACCAATTCATCAATGGTATAACGGTACCGATCGTCTTTCATTTCAATGGTAAACGTGTAATTAATCTGGCCGCCAACTTTTTTTATACTGTCCTTATCATAAAAATAAATGCGGAATCGGTGGTGGCCAATTATTTTACCTGTTGCTCTGTCGCGCACCGAGGTTACCCTTACAGGATCTTTATAATAATCATTAAGCCAATAAATACATCGCTTAAAAAGATCGTATTGATCGCCCGGCTCCTCCACCACGTTCTGAAATTTTATCAACTGTGTAACACTGTCAACAGGGATAAACAAGTCATGCTCCTGTGCATTCACATGGAAGCCGACAAACGCGAATAAAAGCACTACTAGCTTATTCATGATACATTGAGCATTGGTTAGTTGAGCAAATTTATAGTAAATAGTTGTAAAAAGACCAATTGAGGGTCTGATTAATTCATTTAAGGGGTCGACTACCTAACGAACTAAAACATTTAATATTTCTACGACCACTTAAAAATGTATTTTTGTGGTCAAATAATTTTAGCATGATATATATTACCCGGCGCGAAAGGTTTAACGCTGCCCATCGGCTTTTCAGGGAGGATTATACTGAGGAAAAGAACAACGAAGTCTTTGGAAAATGTTCAAATCCGAATTGGCATGGACACAATTATGAGGTATTTGTTACTGCTAAAGGAGAAATCAACCCCGAAACCGGATTTTTAATAAACCTGAAACAGTTGAGTTCAATCATTCAAAACGAAGTTATTTATAAAATCGATCACAAAAATATCAATCTGGAGGTTGATTTTATGCACGATAAATTGGCTTCAACGGAAAATCTGGCAGTAAGCATCTGGGAAGTCCTTGATCCGCACGTTAAGCATTTAGGGGCTGAACTCCATTGTGTTAAGGTTACTGAATCGGAAAATAATTTTATTGAATATTACGGAAACGAATCCAATACCAATGGTTAATCCTGCCAATATGCCCTGGCATCTTTTTTGAAGGGCTGTTTGGCTATAACATCATTCTCATGGAAAAAATAAAACATTTACTGGGTTACGAAAAGATGGAATCCTATGACCCTGAAAATTTAAAAAAACTACAATACCATTACCACGAGATATTAAAATTGATTGGGGAAGATCCTTCACGAGAAGGGCTGATCGACACTCCGCTTCGTGTTGCCAAATCGATTCAGTTCTTAACACAAGGCTACGATCACAATCCTGAAGAAATCTTGCTTTCGGCTAAATTTAAGGAAGACTACCGTGAGATGGTCATTGTTAAGGACATCGAAATCTTCAGTTTGTGCGAACACCACATGATTCCCTTTATAGGTAAAGCGCATGTGGCTTATATTCCAAACGGTTATATCACAGGATTGAGTAAAATAGCACGTATAGTAGAAGCGTATTCACGCCGGTTGCAAGTGCAGGAACGACTGACCTCACAAATTAAAGAAGCCATTCAAAACATACTGAACCCCTTGGGAGTAGCGGTGGTAATTGAAGCGAGACACCTTTGTATGTCGATGCGTGGGGTACAGAAGCAAAGCTCAGTAACTACCACCAGTGATTTTACGGGTGCATTTAATCGTGCAGAAACCAGGGCCGAATTCATTAGTCTGATTTCATCTAAACTATCTTAAGTTTTTTTATATAAATCAACAAGAATTTCACTTATCTGATTAAGAATATTTTTAATAAATTTCCGTTTAACAAAAAACATTGATCAAAATGAACCAAATAAATCCAATTAACTACACCAATCGTCGCGAGGAAACCATTGCTGTTTCTCAAACTTTTCTGTCTGGTGTTTTCATGTGGATGGGCATCGCGCTGGGTATTACCGCACTCACCTCCTGGTTTTTTGCTACCAGTCCACAACTGATGAGCGTACTATATCATGCCGAAACGGGCGGAATGACCATGATGGGATGGGTGATTATGCTAGCTCCGCTGGGTCTGGTATTGTGGATGTCAGCAGGCTTTAACCGCATGTCGGCTTCAACCCTGCTCCTGGTGTTTGTTGTATACTCCATTCTGATGGGTATGAGCCTAAGCTTTATCTTCTTTATGTATACCCTCCCCTCCATTGCCAAAACCTTTTTAATTACTACCGGCATGTTTGGCTTTATGGCCGTTTTGGGATACACCACAAAAACCGATTTAACAAAGTTCGGCAGCATTATGATGATGGGACTGGTTGGTATTATTATTGCCTCCGTGGTCAATATTTTCATGCAGAGTTCGCAGATGGATTACATCATCAGTTTTATTGGAGTGCTTGTTTTTACAGGCCTTACCGCTTATGATGTTCAAAAACTAAAACGAATAGGAAGTAGTGCCGAGGCTGATAGTGAGAACATGCGCAAAATGACCATTTTCGGGGCGCTCACATTATATCTTGATTTCATTAATTTATTCTTATTTTTGCTGAGATTTTTTGGCAACAGAAAATAATGATCACAGTACCTTACTTAACATCAAAAGTCTGATGATTGAAAACTTTATTAACTTATAAAACCCAAAGTTGACAGTCATCATGATAATAGATTGATAAATAAATCCCTTTTTTATGAACGCGTATGTTTTTCCCGGTCAGGGAGCTCAGTATGTCGGTATGGGCAAAGACCTTTTTGAAAAGTCGCCCAAGGCCAAAGAGATGTTCCAAAAGGCCAACGGCCTGTTAAAATTTAAAATTACTGACATCATGTTCGATGGTACTGAAGACGAACTGAAACAGACCAATGTAACTCAGCCTGCTATCTTTCTTCATTCGGTAATTTTAGCTGCCGTGATGGGCGAAGATTTTAAACCAGATATGGTTGCAGGCCACTCGTTGGGTGAGTTTAGCGCATTGGTAGCTATTGGGGTTCTCACATTTGAAGATGGACTAAAACTGGTGTCCAAAAGAGCCGCGTCCATGCAAAAAGCCTGTGAGGCTGAACCATCGACTATGGCGGCCATACTGGGGTTGCCCGATGAAGAGGTTGAACGCATTTGTGGAAGTATTCATGATGTAGTTGTCCCTGCGAATTATAACAGTCCGGGGCAATTGGTGATTTCAGGTTCGGTTGCCGGTATTGAACAAGCCATTGAAAAATGTACCGCCGCAGGTGCCAAAAGAGCCATGATTCTTAAAGTTGGAGGGGCATTTCATTCTCCGTTGATGGAGCCTGCCCGCATTGAATTGGGTGAAGCTATCAACACAACAAAATTCAATAAAGGAATTTGTTCTATTTATCAGAATGTAACCGGACAATCGGTAACCGACCCCGAGATTATAAAAAACAACCTCATAAAACAGTTGACTTCGCCCGTTAGATGGACGAAGACCATGCAAAATATGATTGCTGACGGCGCAAATAATATTGTTGAAGTGGGTCCGGGAACTGTGCTTCAGGGGCTATTTAAGAAGATTGACCGTAAGGTGGTAACAATGAGTGCGGGAATATAAAAAAAGCCGGTAGATGCCGGCTTTTTTGTTTTAACATAATTTTTATTCCCCCGCTTGTCTCAATTTCAGCTCAAGGCGTAACATATTGAGGGCCGAAAGGGCTGACCTCCGAATATTTCGACCCCGATGTTCTCCATAATGAAACAGTCGGGATGTTATCCCATCTGATGAAGCCAATGCAATCCAAACCGTTCCTACGGGTTTGTCTGGTGTGCCACCATCCGGTCCGGCAATGCCACTGATGGCGAGTGCATAATCCGAAGAAAACCGATTTAAGGCTCCAAGTGCCATGGATTCGGCAACCTCTTGGCTTACAGCGCCATGTTTAATAATTTGTTGCTCGGGAACACCCAAAAGTTCACCTTTTGCTTGGTTGGTATAACTTACCACCGAGCCTTTAAAATAGGCCGAACTTCCGGGTATACTGGTAATCAGGTGCGAAAGATAACCTCCTGTGCAACTTTCCGCTGCCGAAAGCGTCTTGTGTGATTTTTTTAAATAATTCCCTACTACTTCCTCCATAGTGAGATCGTCATAACCAAATATCAGATCTGGTATGATGGTGCTTAATTGCCGGCATTGCTCATCTACAGCTTCCTTTAGTTTACTATCCTGATCGCCGGAAACAGAGAGTCGCAACCGCACAATCCCGGGTTGAGGAAGGTAAGCCAGTTTCATGGTTTCAGGCAAAGCCGATTCCCAATCACTGATCAACTCTGCCAATGCTGATTCCCCCATTCCATGGGTCATCGTTGTTTTATGATAGATGGTTCCCAAAGCCAATTTTTGTTTCAGGCGGGGAATTACTTCATCAGTGATCAGGGATTTCATCTCAAATGGGACTCCCGGCAAGGAGACTACTATCTTACCTTCCTTTTCGAACCACATGCCGGGAGCAGTTCCATGAGGATTTACCAAAGGGATACATTTCTCCGGGATTTCTGCCTGAAGTCGATTGACATCAGTCACAGGATAATGGCGTTCTGAGAACAACTTTTTGATATGCTCAAAGGTAGGTTGATGGAAGACCATTTTTGAATCAAAATAGGAAGCTAGAGCAGGTTTGGTGATATCATCTTTCGTGGGGCCAAGTCCGCCGGTCAGTATAACAATCTGCCCACGTTCTAGTGCTTCATCAAGCGCTTTCCAAATATGTTCCTTCCGATCGCTGATGGCCGTTATCTGAACAACGTTGATGCCATTTTTATTGAGTTCCGAAGCCATCCAACTGGCATTGGTGTTCACAACCTGTCCGATCAGCAATTCATCTCCAATGCTGATAATTTCGGTAAATACCATGATAAAAAGGGTTATTGTTTTTGAATTAGAAAGTTAGCTCAAAAGTTCCCAATTCAAAGGGAGTGATCGACATCACCGCTACTTTCGACATGCGGATAATGGACTGGGCAGCCGATCCGAGGAAATATTCCACCAGTTTGTTCTCTTGTTGAGTCATGATCATAATTAAATCCACATCACCTTGCTCATCAACATATTGCAACAAACCGGGTACCAGCATCTTCTGGCCGCCTTCTGTCTCTATCAACTGGCTGGTGCACCTGATATTTTCATTTTCAATAAACCGTTGCACCTGATCCATCTGAAGAACCAATTCGCTTTTAATTTCCTTGTCGTGCCTGGACCAAAGCACAGAAACCACCTTTATACCTGCACCAAAGCGTCTTGCAAGTTCAATGGCATAGGTCACTTTCTGTCTGGTTTCTTTGGTTAAATCAAGTGGAAGGAGTATATTATGACAGAACCGGAACTTCTCCTTGCCATTTATGGTTATCACAGGAATGGGTGATTGACGGATAATTTTTGATGTGTTGCTGCCCAATTGGTTTTTATCCATTCGCACATTTTCAGAAGCACTATTTGTCCCCATCAAAATATACCTGGAATTCATTTCCCTGGCAGTTTTCAGCACTTCTTCGTACACTTTACCTGTCTTGAGTTGTGTAGTCACTTTAAGCCCGGTTTTTTCATGAACTTCGTTTGCTGTTTGGGTAAGCTGGCCTGTTATTTTGCTTACCAATTCATCCTTTGTAAAAAATGAATCGGCATACTCTTGATTTTCAAATACATATAAAAGTACTATTTCAAGTCCTAAAAAACGGGCGAAGTCGTATGATCGATTCATGGCATGCATCGACTGCTCGTTAAAATCGATGGGCACAAGTATGGTTTCAGGTAAAGTTAGCATAAACATTGAGGTTTAACGTTATCTTTGCAAACTTACTTATTTCTTTTTTTGAATTACACACTATGAAGAAGATAAATCACGCTGAACTGGTTCGGAATACTGATGGCTCCATTTATCATATCCACCTGCACCCTGGCGAATTGGCTGAAAACATTTTCCTGGTCGGTGATCCCGGAAGGGCAAAAACGATTTCCGACTATTTCGATACGGTTGAGCTACACCGTCAAAACCGTGAAATGATCACTTACACAGGAGTCTACAAAGGAAAGCGAATGAGCGTGATGTCAACCGGCATGGGCCCTGACAACATCGAAATCGTTTTAAACGAAGTAGATGCCTTGTTTAACATTGAACTTGATCAATTAAAACCGAAAAAACACCTGACATCGTTGAACTTCATCCGGATTGGCACATCCGGAGCGCTTCAGGAGGACATCCCGGTAGTAGATTCTTTTCTTGTTTCGGCTGCTGCCATTGGCCTGGACGGGCTGGCTTATTTTTATGAGAAAGGCCCGGAAACCATCAACATGGACATGACCACCAGTTTTATTTCACAGGTGAGTGCAGACCCCTATCTACCACGACCCTACGGCATTGAAGCATCTCCCGTATTGTTGTCAAAACTGGGAGTAGGTATGAAAAAGGGTATTACATTGACGGCACCGGGATTTTACGCTCCTCAGGGAAGGGAACTCCGGTTAGCCGTTTTGGACAAAACATTTATTCCAAGAGCTACTCAATTCTCATGGAATGGATACCGGGTATCGAATTTTGAAATGGAAACTTCGGCACTCTATGTTATCTCATCCATGCTTGGACATCAGGCACTTACCGTTTGCGACGTCATCGCCAATAGGGCGACCAATCAATTCAATCCCAATTACAAAGAAAGCATGAAACACCTGATTGTTGAAATGCTCGACAGAGTGGCTGCAATGTAAATGAGGAAACAATCGGGATGAGAAACCTTGAGGAGCTATTCGCTAATATTTTATTATGGTTCCCCCCCACGAAAAGCCCACACCAAATCCGGCAAGCAACAAGGTCATGCCTCGTTTGAGGAGCCCTTTTTGCTCGAGCTTTTTTAAAGCAATGGGTATGGTGGACGAAACCGTATTACCCGTATCCTGAATTTCGATAATCAATTTGTTTTCAGGTATTTTAAGCTTACGACCAATGGTTTCTATGATGATCCGATTGGCCTGATGAAAAATAAACAAATCCACCTCATCATATGTCATCTGATATCGGGACAACAACCCATCGACCAGTTCAGGAGCCTTGGCTACTGAAAAATTAAACACCTCCGAACCATTCATATAAAAATTGCGGTGATTGCGTATATTTCCTTGTTTATCGACAAAATCACGAGCATCATTGTTAAACAACGGGTTACGTTCTCTGCCTTCACGAATAATGATGTGCTCATGTCTGCTGCCATCGGTACCAAAAATGAAATCTCCTGACAAAATACTTGTATCTCGTGCCGAAATTATAGTGGCGGCAGCTGCATCTCCAAAAATAGAGCGGTTGGCTTTGTCTTTGGGATGAATGGTTTTAGTAATGGCCTCCGAGGTAACGAGCAGAACTTTTTTTGTCTGCCCCGCGCCAATTAAACTGTCTGCCAGGCTTAACCCATATAAAAACCCCGTACAGCCCTGGTTAAAATCCAAGGCTCCGCAATGGGCAGGCAAGTCAACTCTGTCGTGCAGGATGCAGGCCGATGGGGGCGTAATATAATCACCTCCGGCTGAACAAAACAATAGGTAGCCAATTTCATCCGTATCCACGCTAAATTCAGCAAATAGCCGTTCCACCGCCTTGGCTCCCATGTCCACGGAAGTTTCGTTTTTTGCAGTAATATGCCGGTTTGAAACACCTGTTAACCGGGTCATTTCCTGTATTTTAAATCCAGGAAACTCTTCCTGTAAGCCTGCATTGGTCAATACATGTAAGGGGTAATAAGTGGCAATATGTTCAATTTGTGAATATTTCATTTTTTGTTTTTTGCGGCCTTAGTTGAGATATCCTGATAATAGGCCGCATTTTTGGTGTCTCCAATGTTGTGATAATACGATGCTAAAAACCCGGACACTTCACCGCCTGCACCTAATTTTACTGCCTTTTTAAAATGTGACAACATGGCGGTGGTATCATTTGCCACAAAAGCATAGTTGCCTAAATTGATATAGGGCTGATAGCTCTCAGGGAACAACTGAATCAATTTTTCATTTTCCTGAATAGCCGCCTGGATATCCCCCGACTTATAATACATATTTGATAACCTGGACATGCTCACAACCGTTGGGCCATCTGCTTCAATTTCCTTTTGATAGTAGAAAGTGGCCGAATCCCATTGTTGTTGCATTTCATACGTATTGCCCAAATTGTAAAATGAACTTCCGTTTTTTGGATCATATTTGATGGCATCGTGAAAATAGCCAATGGCTTTGTTGAAATAAGCTATACTTTCCAGATGTGCTTTTTCTGCCTCCTCCAAACGGTCTTGCTTTTTATACCCTTTTTCTCTAATCAAAGCCTGATTTCCGTGTATCCTGGAATAAATTATACCCAAACTATTGATAGAAGCTACGTGACTTGAATCAAGCGCAACAGCTTTGAGAAAGTGCTCCTCTGCTTTGTTAATCATCTTAATAACAAATTTGTATGGATTTACCGGTTTGGCCAGTTCTTTATTTACCCGCGAAATGATATCAGAAGCATATAGGTTATTGGCCTTCACTGAATTATCAAGGCGATTCATGTCAGCTTCAAACAAGGTTTTTAACGTTTTCCATTGCGTATTTCGATAATGGACGTAATACCCATAGGGTATCAATATGGCCAATACCACCAAAACAAGACCTGTAATCTTCCCGGATCCAACTATGCCCCGGGTTGGTTTTACTTTAAATAATATGAAAAGCACCCAAACAAGTGCCATAGCAAATGAGAGGGAGGCGAAAAACACAAACCGATCGGCCACAATTCCCGGAACAGGTTTCACAAAATTGGCATACATCGACATGTGTACCAGAAAGAATAGAATGACAAAGGAGATGAGTTTTTTTTCCTTCAGGTTGATTATCGCAATAATGAACAATCCAACATAAACACCTGCCGAAAAAATCACCCAGACATTATTAAATCCCACAATGGGAATCATATTATATCCATAATAATACAAGAGGGGGAATGGGATAATCAATAACTTGAGATAAAACCCCAAACCGTAAAAACCAGTAGCAATGCGCTTTACGAAATTTGTTTCAAAAACCAACGGGTTCTCCATAAAGGAATATACCCGGTTTGTAGCCGGCAAGAGCAACATCCTCAAACCAAAAACCAACACGATGATCCCCAACGAAATACCCACGAAAGCGATGAGTCTCTTTTTTGAAATATCAGTAAAGAAATAGAGCACCAAAGGGAAAACAGCTATCTCAACAATGGCTGTCTCTTTCGATATCAACGCCAACAAAAAATAAAACATCCCAATGATCAAATGGATCGTTTTATCGCGATCAACCCACCTGATAAATTGCATAATGGCTAAGAAAGCAAAAATAAAATGCAGAAGGATATCCCGGTTTTTTATGCTCGCAACTACTTCTGTATGCGTAGGATGAGCAATAAACAGGACCACTATCAAAAAAGCAAACCAGGGATTATATTCCCTGAGTAACCGATTAAGCACCCTGAATAAAATCAGCGCCGCCAAAATATACAACAGCAGGTTGATGCCATGACTGATATATGGATTGTACGGACTGTTTGCAGTAAACTGGTACTCCAGGGCGAAGGTGGCCCGTGTTAGTGCCCTGTAACCATATGCTTGTTCCCCATTATCTGAATACAGGGTGGTAAATATTTCAGGTATGGCCTTGATACCCTGAATATTTTGTTCGTTGGAAATGTTGATGTAATTATCATCCAGCGAAAAATAATTAAAAATAGTATTGTAATAGAGAAGCATGGTCAGGATAACCAAAATCCAGCTGAAAATGAGGCGCTGTTTTTTTTCTGTCTCAACTATCCTGAGTGAATTAACAGCAATCTTTCCTTTAATCTTCCCCATATAGATTTTTTTTGGCAAAGATAATTGGAATTCTATGAAGCAAAAAAATAAAAAGCACGATCAAAAACTTACTTTTGCATTTTCGCAAACCAGAAATCATGTACGATTTTCTTAAAGATTATAATGATCCCCTCGTTAGGCAATCTGCCACCTACCTGGAGGTGATTGTAAGAAGAACCATAGAAACACCCGAACATGTGGTTTATAGGTTTCTTGAAGATGGCATCAATGAATCGGAAATACTTACCTATGGAGCGTTAGCTAATCAGGCAAAGGCTGTTGGTTATGCGCTTCAGCAGAAAGGAAAAAAAGGGGATCGGGTACTCTTGTTGTTTCCTGCCGGGCTCTCTTACGTGGCTGCATTATTCGGCTGCTTTTATAGCGGATTAATTGCCGTTCCTGCGTACGCACCCCGAAAAAACAGGGGTGTAAAACGACTCTTATCGATTGTAGCGGATGCCGATGCAAAAATTTGCCTGGTTACCCGTCAAATTTTTGATGATATAGAGCGTAACTTCCACAACGAGCCCCTGCTTCGAAACATGAAGTGGATTATTTACGAAGAAATTAAACCGGAGGAAGCTCCACGATTCACACCAACCGAAATCTATCCTGAAGACATCGCCTTATTGCAATATACCTCCGGCTCCACAGGCCACCCCAAAGGTGTGATGATCACGCAGTTGAACCTGCTTTATAACTCTGAGTATATCCGCCAATCATTTGGTTTAGGCAAACACACGATCGGGATGCACTGGTTGCCTGTTTTTCACGATATGGGTTTGATTGGCGGTATATTGCAAGTGGCTTACATTGGAGCCATTAATATTGGAATGCCACCTGGTGTCTTTTTAAAAAATCCGGTGAGTTGGCTTCAGGCAATAACTAAATATCGTGCCACCACCGGGGGAGGGCCAAATTTTACTTATGACTTTTGTGTTCAGAAAACTACTGAAGAAGAAGTTGCAAAACTCGATTTAAGCAGTATGACGGTATTTTATTGCGGTGCTGAACCCATCCGACAATCTACCTACCAGTCGTTTACGACTCATTTTGCAAAATCCAACGTCAGTCCAAAACAGCTATATTCTTGTTATGGTATGGCTGAAACCACCTTAATCGTCACCGGAGGCTATCCCGATGAAGAACCTGTTTTTTTAAACCTGGATACAGAAGCCCTATCGAATAACAAAGTTATTGTAACCGAGAACCATAAAAAATCAGTCACAATTGCTGGTTGTGGACATACCTGGATGGAAACCGTGGTCAAGATTGTAAACCCTGATACTTTCGTACCTTCGGCACTAAATGAGATTGGCGAAGTTTGGGTGAAAGGACCCACAGTAGCCAAAGGTTATTGGAACAAGGCCGAGGAAACCCATCGTACTTTTCATGCCGTGACAAATGAAGGAGAGGGACCCTTTTTGCGTACCGGCGATTTGGGTTTTATTCACGAAAGTGAATTGTATATTACCGGACGGCTTAAAGACCTGATCATCATCAGGGGAGCCAACCATTACCCAAGCGACATAGAGTTTACTGTGCAAAAAGCACATTCTGCTTTGCGGGAAAACAGTGGCGCCGCCTTTCCAATTACACATAAAAACCAGGAAGTTCTGGTGATTGTGCAGGAGCTGGAGCGGACAGCCTTGAGGAATACCGATCATGAAGCCGTGATCGCAGCCATCAGGACAGCCATCGCGGAAGAGCATGAAATTGAAGCACATGCAGTGGTCCTGATAAAAACAGGAAGTGTTCCACTTACTTCCAGCGGTAAAATACAACGCCGGCAAACCAGGTACGAATACCTGAACAATGAGCTTCAGGTGGTATCATATTGGGAAAAAGAAACCGCCATGCAGGCCGAAATGGTAGAAAAAGAAATCCCAACGGAGGAAATCCTGAAGGAATGGCTGATCAGCTGGATCATCAGAAATCAACAGTTCAGAAGGCAGGATGTGGATCCCGACAAAAACATCATCCATTATGGCATCGATTCACTGGCAGCTGTAACCCTTGAGTCGGAAATCAGTGATCGGTTTGGTTTTCAGTGGCACGTGTCCTCTTTTATGCTAAACCCAACCATTAATGGATTGGCTAAGGAAGGGATGATACTCTTTGAAGAACGAGACAGGTAAGGTAAACCGGGTAGTATGCTTCTACCTGTGCAATCGTTAATTATACAACATCCACTACCGGATTTTGAATTCAGAAATTTAATTTTTCGTGCCCGGAAATTGTTTTTCCTTCAGGGTTCATTATCCCATCTTCAAACAATATAAGCCATAATGGCAGGTAAAGTTTTATTGAAATAAGCATTAACGGTCATAATGGCATAAAATAAGTGTCATTTTTATTTTTTTAAAGATTGGAACGGGAGTTGAAAAGTCAATGGTTGTAATATAAATAACACATGTTTAACAAAAAAATAACAACCATGAACTTAGTTAGATTTAACCCCGGCCTCTTAAGCCTGTTCGACGATCTGGAAAAGTCGCGTTTTGGCTTAAACAAAGAATTTAGTGGCGATGTGCCATCCGTCAACATCATCGAAAACGACCAGGATTTTGTTCTGGAGTTGGCTGCACCCGGAAAACGCAAGGAGGATTTCAAGATTAATCTTGAAAACCAAGCACTCACCATCTCCAGCGAGGTGAATGACGAAAAGCAGGAAAACCAAAAGAACTACACCCGCAGGGAGTTTGTTTACAGCAGTTTTAGCCGCTCGTTTAATTTACCAAAAAATATTTTTTTGGATAAAGTAACAGCCGATTACAAAGACGGTATTCTTAACATAACGCTTCCCAAAAAAGAAGAACCCAAACTTAGCAGAGAAATCAGCATCAGCTAAAATAGTTTGCCAAAAAAAAGCCGACGTTAATAAACGCCGGCTTTTTTTTAATTTGATAATTGATTGGACTTGAGTAATATCCAAAGCATTTGATCCAATTATTTTGGGAGGTTTTTCTTATTGCTGCTTTTGTATCGCTTTCGTGTTTCAATTTTTTGCAACTCCCGGTCGATCACTAGACCTGCTATTGCCTGTGCCTGCCTCTCTATGCCGGGTTCGCCGAGTGCACGGTTGAAACTGGCTTCGTTAACATCATGCCGGTAAATCAGATGGACTAACCTGGAAATATCATGCTTAAGTAAGTCCTTGATGAACAAACCAAGTCGTTCTTCCAACATCTGGCGGTTGAGCGTTTCATATTCTCCCGGCGAGGGTTCCCCCAGTTTCTTTATTTCTTCATTCATGATTAAATATCCCTAAAGTCTTTTTTCTTGTTCAGTTTTAAATCTTGCAGGATGCTGGCCTTCACATTAATGCTAAAATTCCAGCTTTGACGGGCTCCTGTTGGAATCCAGCTGAAACGCATTTCCCAGCAGTGCAAATCACGGTATAGATTGATGGAGGTATAGGAAAGTTTATTCTGGGTAAAATCCCATCCGGAGTTAAAGGTAAATTTCCATTTGGGTGTGATATTCACCTGGCCCGAAAACCCAAGCGTTTGTACGATGGTCTCGGTAGGAACCTTCATGTAGTTGATATAGTTGAACTTGTTGGTATAGGTAAAATTGTAGTTGAGCGAAAGCGACCAGGGGATTTTCCAATCCACGAAGTCATCAGGATTGTTTTCAATTTCATCCATTTCGGCCTCTGTCGCATTGGGTGGGGTTTCAGGAGTAGATTCAGTTTCCTTCTTACCTTTATTTTTCCCCAACTCCTTATCGCTGATGCTATAGCTCATGCTTAATCTCCAGGAAGTATTATCGATGCGCAACAATTTACGGTTGATGTCCCATTCGTACTTATTGTATCTGTATCCTGCTGAGTCGGCGGCGTATGGATCCCACAACGAGTTGTATTGAATAGAAAAACCCTTCCACAAGGTGGTACGCCCACTCATGGAGATCATCGACATTTTTAAGGAGTCGGCAGCCAGATTATAACTTCCCGAGATATTGAAACTTTCGATCAGTACAACCTTTCTTAGTCCGGTGATGGTATCTTTTCTCGAGGGAATTTTCATCTCCAGGTTATTCCCCAAGCTAAATGTAATGCTTCCCGATTTTTGGCCCGGTGGTGAGCCAAACAACGATTCCTTAAATTGGGAATATTGTACCTCGTTTCCATCTTTATCCAGGTAATTGCCATAATACCCATAGCTATCCATACTGAAATCGGGTGTGTAGGAGAACCCCAAACTTGGGGTAAGAACGTGCCTGATGGCACGGACGGGACCCTTTTTAAAACGGGCCATTCCAAATAATTTGGTTGAAAGGCTGGTACTTAAACTATAATCATAAGCATTTCGAAAACCGGGAATGGTGTCTTTCTTATTGAATCCAATGATGGTGTCGTTACCTATAAAAAGGGTGTCGTTTACCCAATCACGAATTCGGATGGTTTGGCTGGCCATTCGGTCGGTAAAATTAATGGAATTACTTAACGTGAAAAACTGAAGTACCTTTATTGGAAGAGCAATGGGAATTTTGTGGACGGCTCCCCATTGCATCTCATTGTCCCACATGGTTTGAGTAAAAATTGTTGAGTCGGAGGTACTCGCGGTATTTCGGGCATTGGTCGAATAGGTCACGCTCAGGTCTTCGTAGAACTTCTTCTTGCTGCTCCCTTCTCTTCGCAATGGATAAAACCTATTGACTGAAAAATTAAGCTCCGGGAGAGTCATATCCACCACATGTGTTTTGGTGTTTTGCCGGTGACTGGCATTCAGGGTCAGAAAATATTGGCTGTTCCAGTTACGTTGGTAGGCCACACTCGACTGAAATTCATTGCTCAGGTAATCTTCAGCTGAAACCACGTTGTATTTTACATAATTGGAACTCACGATATTCACATTGGCTGTAAAAGTACTGTTAGGCCTGGCTTTTGGATCCTGTTGATGAGACCATCGGATGCGGAAGTCACGTGTGTCCGAATAATCAGGTGAATCTTTCGTGCCCACAATATTTTGGGCATAACCCAGGTTGAAATCACCTCCGTAACGGTATCTTTTTTTGTAACGATAACGCGGTTTTACGCCCCAGCTCCCCCTCGAATAAACATCTGCCAGTACCTGTAAATCCATGTAATCGTTTATAGCCCAGTAGTATCCTCCGTTTTCAAGAAAAAAGCCACGTGTATTCGATTCACCATAGGTGGGGATGACAATTCCGGAAGTTTGGCCCGATTTGTTAGGGAAAAATCCAAACGGAAGTGCAAGTGGGGTTGGCATGCCTTCAATTTCAAGATAAGCAGGACCAGTTACAATTTTTGAATCAGGGATTACCCGTGCCTTGTTAAATTTAAAACCATAATGCGGATGCTCTTCTAAATTACAGGTAGTATACGACCCATGAAAAATGTTTACCGTATTGTCCTTGAGTTTTTTAACTTGTTGACCATGCAAAAATCCCTGATCATCTTCGGTAATGACACTCGAAATGATCCCTTTTTGTGTGTCGAAATTGTAAGTCATGGTTTTCGACTTAAACGTTTGTCCTGCCTGCGTAAATTCCGGATTTCCTATCATTTTTCCTGATGAATCGGCAACCCCTGCAGCGTAAACCGTATTGGTCGACATATCTACTTCTATGTAAGCAGCTTTTAAAGTGATGTCTTTATAAGTTACCACCGCTTCGCCATAAAGAAATATTTTGCGGTGTATGATGTTCTCAACAATACTATCACGCGCTGTCCGTTTAACCTCTGCGTCAATTTTGTTGGACTTTTTCTTTTGAATCGTATCGTTTGTATTGCTTGTATTTATTAAAGTGTCGTTTGTTATTGATTCATTAAAATTGAGGGTGTCCGCCTGAACTGACTGATTTGAATCAGGAGGCATCAAACTTGTCCCCGGCATTGAAATGGAATATAATTTATCGCAGTATAAAACGATGAGTATTAACCAAACCCATGTTAATAATTTGCCCGAAGAGTGAACTTTCAACAAAATCGTTTGGTTTACTTTTGTTTAATAATGGATATTTTTCTTAAAGTTGCAAATATAGTACCAAAAAATCAGAACCTGATCAACTTGAAACGAATCTGGATCATAACAATTGTGTCGCTGGCTATCTTCTTGCCAAATCAATGGATATTGGCCCAAAAGGGTACCAAAATCACTACGGTGGTTATAGATGCAGGACATGGGGGAAAAGATCCGGGTGCCTCGACAAAAAGGGTGAAAGAAAAAGACATCGCGTTGTCGGTGGCTCTGAAAGTAGGCGGGTATATTGAAGCACAATTTAAAGATGTTAACGTAATATACACCCGTAAAACGGATCGGTTTATTCCGCTTTACGAGCGTGGTGAAATAGCCAACAAAAACAATGCTGATTTATTTATTTCTATTCATTGCAATGCCAACAACAGTTCATCCATCTTTGGTTCTGAAACCTATGTACTTGGTATTGAGGAAAAAAGAACCAAGTTAAATATGAACGTGGCGATGATGGAAAACGCGGCTATTTTACTCGAAGAAGATGCTTCTGAAAAATATGGCGATTTCGACCCAACATCACAGGAAGCCATTATTGGTTTATCTCTTTTTCAAAATATCTACCTTGATCAGAGTTTGTCGTTTGCCTCCAACGTTCAACAGCAGTTCACCGAACGGGTGGGCAGGAAAGACCGCAGTGTTCACCAGGCCGGATTTTTAGTATTATGGAAAACCGCAATGCCTTCGGTGTTGATAGAGTTGGGATACCTTTCGAACCCCAATGAGGAATCCTTTCTTGCCTCTGAAAAGGGGCAGGTATACCTGGCATCAGCCATTTACAGGGCTTTTAAAGACTATAAACTTGAATTTGAGAAGGAAAACAAAGCCTATGCCTATCGGGCTGAAGCACTTAATCAAAATCAACCTGAACAGGTACAAGAAAAAGAAGTGATTGCGGATACAAGCACAGTGCCCAGGGAATTAGAGTTTCTTGTTCAATTCTATACAAGTCCGCGACAACTGCCGCTGAATGATCCACGTTTTAAACAATTGGCCGGAATATCCTATTATGAACACAATGGTTTGTATAAATATACTAGTGGACATTTTAGCAGGATGGAAGAGGCGTCGAAGCATCAAACAAAGGTGCGAAAGCAGGGATTTGGAGATGCTTTCGTCATCGCGGTTTATCAGGGGAAACGCATCCCTGTTAGCGAGGCAAGGCAAATCCAGTTGTCTGAAAATTAGAACTGCATATTAATTAATGGCTTTTTTTCGATGCAATAAAACAAAATATGTACCTTAGCGTTTTTAAATTACAATGGCAGAAAAAAAAGTAAACCGATATAAAGCCTATGGTATTGGCCTAAGTTTTATTGTTGCACTCGTCCTTTTTATATGGGGCTTCAACTTCTTAAAAGGCAATGATATTTTTGGGAAAGAAACCGTTTATTTTTCTGAGTATTATCAGGTAAACGGGTTAGTGAATGCGAACCCGGTGATGATAAATGGTTTACGTGTTGGCAAAGTTAAGGATATCTATTTTAACCCTGACATGTCGGGTCGTATCATCGTTTCGTTTACACTTAGTAACGATTTCCCCGTACCAGTAAATTCAGTGGCGCGGATTTTTAGTTCGGATTTAATGGGCTCCAAAGCCATTGACCTGGTTTTGGGTGATTCGAAGCAATTTGCCCGCGATGGTGACACAGTAAAGTCGGAGGTGGAGGCAGGTTTGATGGCCGAAGTAAATGCACAGGTGCAGCCAATAAAAAAGAAGGCGGAAGATTTGCTGGCTTCGATGGATACGCTGGTGGTGGCTTTTCAGTTAATATTTAATGCGTCAGCGCGAGATAACCTGAAGGAAAGTTTTAACAATATCAGGATGACCTTCGAAAATCTGGAAAATGCCACAGGAAATATTGATAACCTGGTAGTTACCGAATCTGGTCGAATTTCTTCCATTCTAATCAGGTTGGATTCACTTGCCCTGATATTGAGTCAAAACAGGCAGAATTTTGATCAGATCATCTCAAATTTCAAGTTAATCAGCGATTCGCTTGCCCAATCAGACATCCCTGCTACTTTTTCCAATATCAATACCACTCTGGCCGAGATGCAGAAGTTGTTAAGTTCTATTGAACAGGGAAAAGGTACCCTGGGTCAGTTGATGGTAAACGACAGTTTGTACAATCAATTAAATAACTCCGCGGCCAGCCTCGACTCGCTGCTGAAGGATATACGGGAGAACCCCAAGAGGTATGTTAAATTCGCGGTTTTTTAAGTTGTTCATTCGTCCACACTCAAAAAAAAAGACGGTTCAGATGAGCCGTCATTTTTTTTGCAAAAAAAGCAATCGTTAAATTACTTTTACATTTACTGCATTAAGTCCTTTTTTACCTTGTTGTAATTCAAACTCAACGTTATCACCTTCGCGAATTTTGTCGATTAACCCAGAAATGTGCACAAAGTGTTCTTTGTTGTTCCCTTCTTCACTGATGAATCCAAATCCCTTGGCTTCATTGAAGAATTTTACTGTTCCTTTACTCATTGTAGATAATTAAAATATTAAAATACAAAGATATTGTTATTTAATAACTTAAAGGCATATTTTTAAAAAAAATTATGGGAACACAATTTTTTTTGTGGATATCCACTTCTCATGATCGAAAATGGTAGTGATAATAATTCCCTTAAAGTCTCGCTCAGGCTTCCATGTGGCATGTTTACCACTGCAAAAGAATACTCCCAGTTCATGGCCAGCCTCATCAGTCAGTCTGACTTTATAATCGCTTCTATGGGGAAATTCAAAATTGATCACGCCCCGCGATGGGTTTGGGTAAACCAAAATATTCGGATCGTTAAGTGTATGATCTGATGTCGATACAATCGTTTTGTCCCACACCGCAAGGGTATATTCGCCCAGTTGCAGTTCATTCACAAAAATATACCCTATCATCCACGTTCCCAGTACTTCCTGAGGAATCATGTGCCATTCCTCAACCGAATTGGCCCGGTACAACAGTACGATAGAGTCGTTGCCGGAAAGTATCAAACTGTCGTCCAAATATCCTCCCCGGCTATAGTAAAACCTGCCTCGTGCTTTGAAACTATCCGAAAGTAATCCCTCTGTTTGCCAATATCGGTATGGCGATAACCGCAAGCCTTCTATGGGCGCTTTCAAAGAGTCGGGGGCTGCCCAGTGATGGGTAACCCGTAACAATGATGAATCGGTACATGCGTCCAGATAAAGTTTAAAATAAGTATCGGGAAAGGTGTATTCCTGCGGAGACGAAAACACGTTAAAATTGTCGGAAGTGGCATCACAAGCGGTTTCAAAAGGGTCGATCATAATGGCAACGGGATTAAAGTCGATTATCTTAATCGAGTGTCCAGAGACGCCGGAAAAGTGAATGGTATCGGTTTGAAATCGAAAATGATTGTCCATAAATCCTACTTGAACTACCACATCCATGGCCAGGAAGTCGGCTCCTTTATATTTCTGTTGCGGGTAAATATCTACCCGAAATTCATTCCCAACAGGTGTTACTCGGCTTGAGTCAATTGAAAAATGCGGAGTTCCGGGCGTGAATACCCAGGCATCAAAAAAACCAATCAGGTCGATCCCGGTATAAGAAGTTAAAAAATCACGCATTTCTTCGGATGAAACCGACTGGTATGCAAAATGATTCAAATAAGCTGTTACTGACTCAAAAAATAGTGAATCCCCCAAATAAGCCCGCAACGCGTTTACCACGGTTCCCCCTTTGTCATAAGCTGTTTTTCCATAGGTAACTTCCTGGGGAATATTGTTTAATGGCCAATAACCACCATCAATGATGTGCGCCTTCAAAAGCATCTCTTTATGTTTGGCGCGCATGGTCTGAACAAAATTTTCGTGGCTGTATAATACTTCCAGATAGTACAATTCGCAAAAAGTAGCCCAGCCCTCATTCAACCACATGTCTTCGGCAGAAGAGCAGGTTACTTCATCACCGAACCACATGTGCGACAATTCGTGGGTATATAACGCTTCATAAGAAGTACCGCCATTGAAGGCAAAATGTGGTAAGGCAATATTTCCGGCATGCTCCATGGCGCCAATGGCTGTTGAAGTGTAGCCTATTTTTTCAAAGGGGTAAGGTCCGAAATGAGATTCAAAAAAATCCATGATCGAATGCAGGTTAACAAAGGTGCCAGCCACCTTACCTGTATCAGCGGGCCGCGAAAAAATCCCGATGGGGATGGTATCCTCCATACCTGGATAAGTATCTGAATATAAAACGTAATCACCCGTTGCAACCGACACCAGATAGGTAGGAATTTCATGTACCATCTGCCAATGCCACGTTGTGGTTCCATCGCCATTGTCAATGGTTTCGGTGAGGAGGCCGCCACTGGTGGCCATCAAACCATTCTCCAGGGTGGTATACACATCATAGGTGGCGCGGTCGGTAAAATCATCCACACACGGAAACCAGGTTTTCCCCAGATTGTGTGGTATCGAAACGAATCCAACTCCTAAATTAAATGTGTAATCACCCGAAAAATGATACCCTCCCCAATCTTCATGAAATGGTTGTCCATGATAATAGATGGTCGCGGTGATGGTATCATTCATTGCCAAAGGATTAGCAAAGAGAATATGCATCGTTTTTTCGGCCTGATTGAAGAAATGCTGTAGTCCGTCTACAATCACCGAATCAACCGTAAGAGACTCCAAATTAAGCGGAACCTGAAATAATCCCTCAATCCTGGTAACAAAATTGATTTCAGTGTACCCTGAAATGGTTTTGGAGTTGGTGTTCACGTTCTGTAAATGGATGTTATAATGCAAGGCATTCAGGGTGTCGCCAATGGATTGGGCAGCGATAAATCCAGATGGTAAACAGGATACAATGATTAGAAGAAAATATTTTCTCATTTCCGGGTGTTTAAAAAGTTAAAAGTAATGATAAAATGACAGAATTTTGTAGAAATTTAAAATAGGATGCGGCAAATTTCGTTTATTCTGCAATATGCTGCAAGGGTAACCGGAATTGGTTTCGTGACTGTTCGTTACTGAACAATTTCTGTTGTGCAATGAACAGCCAAATAGTTTGTTTTTTAACGATTATTAAACAGTTGTTTGGGGTTCAAATACTTATATTTGTGGCACATTTTTAGTTGATACAATAGGATATTAAAAAATACAGGCATGAATAAAAAAACGCTGGCTCTGATATTTGGAGTTTTACTGATTGTCATAAGCAACGACCTTTTAGCCCAGAAAGAATGGACTCTCGAAGAATGTATCCAATATGCATACGAAAACAACATTGCAATAAAGAAGAGTATCATCAGCGTTGAATCAGCTGATGCTGATTTACTTCAAAGCAAGTTAAACCTGTTGCCGACAGCTAACGGAAGTGCTTCTCAGAGCTATCGTTGGGGTAGAAACCTAAATCCGCAATCAAACCTATATGTAACCGAACAAACAGATCAAACCAATTTTGGATTAAGCTCGGATTTAACCTTATTTAATGGTTTACAGCAAATAAATAACGTTCGTAAAACGCAATTTGACTATTTGGCTGTTAAATACGATTCTGATAAAATCAGGAATGATATATCTTTGAATGTCGCAGCAGGTTATTTGCTAATCTTGTTTAATATTGAACTGGTTAAAAACGCAGAACGTCAGGTACAAACATCACAGGACCAGGTCAATAGAACAACAAAACAAGTTGAGGCAGGTGCATTGGCACGTGGTAACCTTTTTGACATTCAGGCACAGGGTGCCAGTGAAGAAGCCAATTTGGTAAGTGCCCAAAACAATTTGATGCTGGCTTACCTTGACCTGATGCAATTACTCGATTTGGAAGCAAATACTAAGTTTGATGTTGAAAAACCCCTGTTGGAAATTATCGGAACTCCCACACTTTTGCCGGCTGAAATGATTTATAATAAGGCGGTTACATTGATGCCTGAAATAAAAAGTGCAGAATACAGGGTACAAAGTGCCGACCGAAGTTTGGCCATTGCAAAGGGAATGCGCAGCCCACGTCTATTTGCTTCTGGTTCTTATGGAAGCGGTTTTTCACGGCAAATACTTGAAATAACTGGATATACTCCTGAAGGAGTTCCCATTTTCGGCGACATAAAAGCCTTTAATCTACAGCTTAAAGACAACCGTTCAGGAAGCGTTTATTTTGGGTTAAACATACCTATATTCAATGGATATCAGGTTACTACCAATATCAACCAATCGAGAATGTATCAGGAAACAGTGGATTTGAACCTTCAATCTGAAAAACTGCGTCTTCGTAAAAACATTGAATCATCCTACGCTGATGCCATTGCAGCCTATCAAACTTACCTGGCGCGCAAAAAAAGTGTAGATGCTTACATTGAGGCATTCAAGTATACCGAAGAAAAATTTAATGTGGGCATGGTGAATTCAACTGACTACAATGTGGCAAAAATTCAGCTTGCCAATGCCGAATCGGATCTGGCTTCTTCAAAATTTGATTACATCTTCAAAACCAAAATCCTTGACTTTTATCTGGGCAAAACCCTTTCGTTAAATGATATTGCCAACGTTAAGGTGAATTAAAAACATCCTATCGATTTTAACTATAAAGTAGTACTTTTACCGTTGAATCCTCAACAATATAAACCGCGTTAAAAATGGCAAAGACAAAGAAAAATAAAATCTGGATAGGCATTGCCGTTGTTGTCGTATTAGCAATCATTGTCGTCCTGGCGATTAAAAAGGGAAGGAATTCGGGGAGTGTGAAAGTGGCTACAGAACAAGTTGAAACCAGAAAAATAGTTGAAACGGTGGCAGCCAACGGGAAAATCCAACCAGCGAAAGATGTTAAAATAAGTCCTTATATCTCAGGTGAAGTAATTGATCTGTTTGTTAAAGAAGGTGAGTTTGTTGAAAAAGGACAGAAACTGGCCAAAATTGATCCGGAGATCTACATTTCAGCCTATCAGAAAATGGAGGCAGCTGTCAATACTTCTAAAGCCAATGAAGCCAATTCAAAAGCACGGTTGGTTCAAAGCGAATCGCAATTTAATAAGTCGACACTGGATTTTGAACGGACTAAAACGCTTTTTGAGAAAGACGTGGTGTCGCAGGCTGATTTTGATGCAGCCAAATCTGCTTTTGAAGTAGCCAAGGCCGATGTTACAGCAGCCAAGGAGAGTTATAAATCAGGCCAGTTTCAGGTGAGCAGTGCGGAGGCCAGCCTTAGGGAATCCAGGGAAAACCTGGATAGGACTACCATTTTCTCGCCCAACGATGGGACCGTTTCTAAATTAAATGTTGAAGTAGGAGAACGGGTAACAGGAGCTTCTCAGTTTTCTGCAGGAACAGAAATCATGCGCATTGCCAACCTCGACATACTGGAAGTAAATGTGGAAGTCAACGAAAACGACATCGTTCGTGTGAAACTTTTTGATACTGCAACCATCGAAGTAGATGCCTACTTAAATCGGAAATTTAAGGGATTGGTCACCGAGATTGCTACTTCTGCCAACACCTCTGGAGTAAGTGCCGACCAGGTGACTAATTTTGATGTAAAAATCAGCATGATGAAGCAGTCGTATGAAGATTTGATTCGTCCCGAAAACCTGATTGCCTCCCCATTCCGTCCCGGTATGTCAGCAACGGTTGAGATTGAGACCGAAACAGCCGTTAATATCCTGACCATCCCTATTCAGGCTGTCACCACGCGCGCCGACAGCACCGGCAGAACTAAATCTGAACGTGAAAAACGTGAAGAAACCCAGGGAAAAGACAAGGATGACAGCCAGCTAAACACGAAGCCTGAGCAGGTAGACGAATATGTATTTCTTTATGCTGAAGGAAAGGCAAAACTACAGAAGGTGAAAACAGGTATACAGGACAATACCTACATTCAAATACTTACCGGGCTACAAAAAGGGGATGAGGTCATCACGGCTCCCTATCGTGCTGTTTCCAAAACCCTGAAAAATGACGATGAGGTTGAAAAAGTACCTTTGGAGGAACTTTTTCAATCAGATAAAGATTAGCCCCACTTCTTGGCAACTATACTTAGCATAGAAACCTCTACCCGTGTTTGTTCAGTGGCCATTTCCATGAACGAAAACGTTGTGGTTGTAAAAGAAACCCACGTGTCCAATTCGCACGCCGAATTGATCACGTTGTTATGTCAGCAGGCGTTGCTGGAAGCAGGGCTTGAATTTTCAGGGTTGGATGCTGTTGCTGTTAGTCAGGGACCAGGCTCGTATACCGGTTTGCGTATTGGCGTTTCTACCGCGAAAGGTTTATGTTATGGGCTGGATATTCCACTCATTGCAGTATCTACTTTAGAGGCAATGGCGTTGGGCATGATTACTACCACACCTCATCCTGAGAACGCAGTTTTCTGTCCTATGATTGATGCCCGCCGCATGGAAGTTTATAATGCTGTTTTCTCATCACATTTGAAGTTAATCAATCCGGTTGAAGCTACTGTTGTAGATGAGGACTCTTTTGGTAACTTTCTGGCCAATCATCCTGTCTATTTTGCCGGAGATGGCGCGGCCAAATGTGCTCAAGTACTAGCACATCATGGCCATGCGCGGTTTTTATCTGATTTCAACCCTTCTGCCAGGTGGGTTGCCACTTTGTCCGAGCGGCATTTTAAAGATTCCGTTTTTACCGATATCGCTTATTTTGAACCCTATTATTTAAAAGACTTTATTGCCGGAATTCCCAGGATTAAAGGATTAACATAATAAAAACGGGTGTTGCGAACCTTTTTATTAATGAACCAATTTCGTAGGTGGAGAGACTTCTTTATCAAAATGCACATCCATTTGCGGGAACGGAATGCTGAGGCCATGATTGCCGGCTTCTTTATAAAATTTTTCATTTATATCGAAAAACACACCCCAATAATCAGCGGTAATAACCCAGGCACGGGCAGCAATATTTACTGAACTATCACCCATTTTCTCCAACCCGACAAATGGTTCGGGGTCAGAAAGAATCCTTGAATCATTGTTAAAGAAACCAAGAATCATCGACTTGGCATCTTCAAAACTGTCGCCATACGAAACGCCAAAAGCCCAGTCGACCCGACGGTTTTTTTGTTTGCTGAAATTCACCAATGGGTTGTTCGACAAGCTACCGTTAGGGAGGAGGATGGTTTTATTATCAGGGGTAGTTAAAACAGTAAAAAAGATCTGTATCTCAATCACAGTTCCTGAAAAGCTGGAGGCCGAAATAAAGTCTCCGACCTCAAAAGGCTTAAAGGAAAGTATCATGGCACCACCAAAAAAATTAGAAAGTGTGCCGTTCATAGCAAAGGCAAAACCGGCTGATATAGCGGTCATGATGGCAATAAAAATGGTCATCTCCACGCCCGCGATACTCAGAGCTGATATGATCAACAGAATCTTTAGAACAATCCCGGTAAAGCTTCTGAGGAAGGTTTTGAGTGAGGCATTCATATTGTTTTTATCCATCAGATGACTCATTTTCTTCAGAGCGAAGCTGATAAGCCGAAATCCGACAACGAGCACAACAATGGCCAACAACAATTTCAAACCATATTCAACTCCTTTGTCATTTAACCATTCCATGATACCAGAACCGTGTATTGTAATCTTATCAATTGAGTTCATACTATTTATTTTCATATTTTATAAAAATTTTATTGGTCTTACATAGCCAGGGTTAAATACCTATGACATATAAGCCTCTCGAATTCAAATATCGATTAATATCCCAAACAGATTCCCAATCCTTTTGCCGTTCTGATTAGCGCATTGTCCAAAGTTACTAAATTTGGTTTAGCGATGGCTTTGGCCAAAGGAACAGCTACGAATTTCGGATGGTGATAGGCCACCATCTTTCCAAAATCACCTGCGATAGCCATTTCCATGGCTTTCACTCCAAACTGGGCGGAGAGTACCCGATCGTAAGCGATGGGTACACCACCACGTTGCAGATGGCCCAGAACGGTTTCACGCATGTCGTGACGGAAACCCAGTTCTTCCAATTGCTGTATCAGCACCCTGCTTATTCCTCCTAATTTTACGTTTTCGTAACCGATTTCATTGTTCACTTTAGTTACTAAACCCTGTCCCTTGGCGTGGGCACCTTCAGAAACGACAAGAACCGCGAATCCGCGATCGTTAGTAAAGCGCTTGTCAAGAGCCTCTTTTACCTTATGGATATCATATGGAATTTCCGGAATTAAACACACTTCCGCTCCTCCTGCAACAGCTGCATTCAACGCGATCCAACCGGTATCCCTTCCCATTACCTCGAGCACGAATACCCGGTTGTGGCTGGCAGCGGTAGTAACCAATTTGTCAACGGCTTCTGTAGCAATTTCTACTGCTGTCTGAAATCCAAAAGTGCTGTCCGTGCTCGATAAATCATTGTCAATGGTTTTTGGCACACCTATGATATTCAAGCCTTTTTCAAATAATCTTTGGGAGATACGTTGTGAACCATCGCCCCCGATATTGATCACTGCATCAATGTGCATGTGCCGTATTTTTCTGATCATCTCATCCGAACGGTCATCGGTTGTCCAAACACCATTGTTGTCTTTCACGGGCCATGCAAATGGACCACCTTTGTTAGTGGTTTCGATGATCGTTCCACCCTGGAAATGAATACCGGCTACTCTTTTATTGTCGAGTACGACAATTTCGGTAGGCTCGCGCAATATTCCGTTAAATGCCTGGATGCTTCCCAGCACTTCCCAATCTCTTTCTTGTGATGCCCGGTGTACGATTGCACGAATAACGGCGTTTAATCCCGGGCAATCGCCTCCTCCAGTTGCTACCAATACTCTTTTCATTTTGTTCTAAATAATATATTGGTGCAAAACTACTGATAATTCACTTGGCAGGTTCTGTTGGATGTTTCTCTGTAAAGAAACCGGATGGAAAGGTTAAATAAATTGAAGAAAACAAGGAATTTCCCCATTCTAAAACGATTGCTTAATAGTTGGTTTGAAAAAGATTAAACAAAAATACCGGCATGGAATTCGATGCCGGTTCACTTTTATGATAAGATAAATCTTTTCTTTTACAGAGCCTCGCGAATACTTTCGGTGAGTTCTTGAAATTCATGATTGGTCAATTTAAGTTTGGGTTGTTTAAAATCCATATCATAAATTGAATTAATCGGGATGAGGTGTATGTGCGTATGCGGAACTTCCAGACCAATTACGGTAAGCCCCATGCGTTTACACGGCACCACTTTTTCAATTGCCTTCCCCACTTTTTTGGCAAAAACAATCAGCCCCTGTAGTTCGACATCTTCCATGTTAAACAGGTAGTCCGATTCTTTTTTTGGTATCACCAAGGTATGACCTACGGCTAGTGGATTAATATCCAGAAATGCCAGATACTGGTCGTCTTCGGCAATTTTCCATGAAGGAATTTCGCCTGAAATAATTTTTGAAAAAATGGTAGGCATATTCTTTAAATTATCTGTCGATTTCAATGATTTCGAAAAACATTTTCCCGGCCGGGACAGAAATTTCAACTTTATCGCCGACTTCTTTCCCGAGTAAACCTTTGGCGATAGGAGAAGAAACCGAGATTCTGCCTTTTTTAAGGTCTGATTCTTCCTCTGGCACTACTGTATATTTCATGGTAGCACCGCTTGAAGTATTTTTAATAACTACTTTGCTCAACAAATACACTTTGCTGGAATCCATTTTTGATTCATCAATGATGCGGGTATTTCGAATGACCTCCTGAAGTTTAGAAATCCTCAATTCGAGCATGCCCTGTGCTTCTTTTGCGGCATCATATTCCGCGTTCTCCGACAAATCTCCTTTATCGCGTGCTTCGCTAATTTGTTGCGAAATTTTTGGCCGTTCTTTTCTGATAAGCTGATCAAGTTCATCGCGCAGCCTCTGTAAACCTTCTTCGGTAAAGTACCTTGATTCAGACATATTGATGATTTTTGTGAGTTGATAATAAGATAAAAAGACCCTTAATCTACATTAAGGGTCTGCGATAATTGCAAAGATAATAAAATCGTTTTTTACAAATAAGGATTTTAGAAATTAAAAATAATTCCTACTGTATGGTTTCCATTAAAGGCCTTTGATTCCCTGTAGGAATAATCGATGCCGAAATAACTTCCTTTTTCTTTATTGAGAGGAACCTGTACAGATAAACCTGCACTAAAACCATTGTTGATGTTGGTATTTTCCGCATCAAGGATGTCATTGAACATGCCGTTTTCGTACGTATAGCCACTTCGTAGCATGACATATTCTTTCAGGCTCAATTCCAGTCCAAATGAAAACTGATCTTTACTAAATGAATTTGAAGTAAAGTTTCCCGCGGTGGTCAACCGATAATCTTTTGGAAAAATAAAGTCATAGGCGGCGCCAATATTCAACTGTGCCGGAATCTCGAATGATGCAGAACGTTGTTCAACAGTTGATTGGTCTCCCTGGCCTGTGATATAGGTACGAATGGAAAGCCCATCACCGGAATACTGCATTTTTGGCCCTACATTCTTAAGCGCGATACCGAATGAAATTTGCTCTTCAGCACCTGTAACATATTGAATACCTGCATCAATGGCCACTCCAACCGCGCTAACGTCCGCGATGGATTCTGAAATAACCTTAAGCAAGACCCCCGCATAAATACTACTTGAAAAGGCCTTGGCATAGGAAATGCCAAAATTCATTAAATTGGGTTTAAAAGTACCCTGTGGATCATCGGGATTAGCCACAGTTGTAATGTCTACTTCGCCGAAGGACATCGACATGATCTGAATACCTAAGGTTCCTGTTTCTCCCACATGTTGGGTTAATCCAAAAGACATGATATTCGTACCTGTTCCTTTAAGCCATTGTGTATTTGAAAATATTAGCTGAGTCCCGCCTGTAAAGGCTGTACCCGCGACATTTCCCCACATGGCTTCAAGTCCTCTGACTTTTGACATGTTGGCACTTCCCCATCCACTACTTCTGGCCCAGGGGTTTATTAAAAGTTCGGTGGCGCCAGCCTGTCCGGTTCGGTCTTTATTACCAGCTTTAAGCGTAACAGACATGGTAAAAACAAAAGTTGCTATCAGGACAACGCTCAGGTATTTATAAAGAGTTTTCATGTTCAATAAACTTTAATTCTTGATTCTATCAGATTTATCAATAACTAGAAAGTATTTATATCAGGTATTCTTGTAATACAGAACCATTTAACTACTCTCTCACCTTGTGCAGATTTAATATGTACGTAATAAACTCCGCCTGCAATGGGAACAGAAGCAAAATTCTTTAAATCCCACTCTACGGTCGTTTCAGGCGAATCTTTGGTAAACTGTTTAAGTTTCAGCCCGCTAACCGAATAGATGGTAATTGTACATTCTTTCGGAAGGTTTGTAATCTTTACCCTGTTATCCAGTGCATTTTTTTCATATTGAGAATAAGCATAATAGGGGTTAGGCACCACCGTTATCAAGTCCAGGTCGTTTTGGAATTTCTCAGGATCATTATACTCAGTTTGTAATCCCTTTGTAGAAAACTCAAACATGGGATTGAAATTGTTTACGTCCATTCCGGGATAAACGGTATCAAGAGCTTGAGTACTGTATCCTTTTTTATAGGGTTTACTTATCCTGATTTTAATGGTGGCTTCGTTAGATAGCCATTCCTGTCCACGGACACCCATTGGAATACCGGCGTACATGGTCAATGCATAGAAACTGTTTGTAACATATTTCAAAGGAGTCTTAAAGATGGTATCCAGTACAACAGCAGAATAGGCACCGGCATCATAAGCCGGCATATCGTATCTAAACATACCACCAAATTCAATGGAGCGGTGATCCATCACATAAACGTAATGCTTTCCACCAAATACAGGCTCGAAGTAAGTACCATTAAAAATACTGGTATCTAATACCTGTTGCTGTCCGCTAAAAGCCAAATCACGTTTTGTCGGGTTTAAAATCATATCTCTGCCATTTTGAGCCGAGAGATACGAGTCTTCCGCAAACATCATATTTAATCGTTCACCTGTTTCGAGGTTAATTGCATAACCAGGGAACCAACCCATACCATGATCACTGATGTAATTAGGATCGTTGGGGTTGTCGCTTGGGCCGGAACCAATTGTTGCATAATTTCCATCTTTATCAACTGATGGGGATGCCCTAAAAGCAAACCGATAGGCATTGCCCTCTGCCAAAGCCTGATAACTGTTAGCCTCGAGAACGGGACAACGCGACCATTTGGTTTTATCCGGTGTAAATACGATATCCACGCTCGCCAGGTGTTCCATTTTGGAATCATTTTTTGCGCTGGTGCTAAAAGCAGGTCCAACATCACTTTGTTGCACTCCTTCAGCAAGATTGTTTCCTGCCGCCGTCAGGCAGAAAGGAGCCCAGGTTCCATTGAGGATTTTTTCATAGGCCGAATTCGGATCCCATGGATTGTCGGGGCTGGTTGACATATTCCAGTCGTTTGCTCCACCATTGGCCGGATCTTTATAAGTTCCTGACCTGATCCAGTTCAAAGGGAAATTGGGTAAATCAAAGTCTTCTACTCCACTTAACCATTGCCTGGAACTATCGGCATATTCAATAGAGGATGTTATCAAGCCATTGTTAGCTGCAAGAACTTCATTTGAAGTTAAATAACTATTATCTATTGAAACTACACCAACCGGAATAGGGCCCGGAATATAGGGTTGGTTTGCATTGATAGAAATACCTCTTTCGATGATTAGTTGTTCATAATCCAGGAGGATGGTAGTGTCACTAATCCATTCCTCTCCTGTAGCCTTATCCATCAATTTCCATTTACTCACCATTTTGTGGGTAGTATCACCAAATAATTCGCCCCTGCGAGTCACATTATAAATATAGGCATGTTTTAAGGTATCGGTCCACCAAACATAATCAGCCTCAACCACACTTAAGGGGTCGAAAACTTTTACATTCAGTGGGCCTGCATTTATTTTATATACGGGGTTATAAGCAATTGGATAATCAGGTGATCCGAATAGATTATCAGGACCTGCTGGTGATTTTGACATGATTTCATCTACTGTTTCCTGAGTTAATTCGATGTTCATTCCACCATTGCCATTTCCTGCAATTCGTGTTATTTGTGGACTTTCGCCATAATTCCCACCAATTACAGTTCCGTTAACCGTTTTGTGCGGCATATAAGTGTAGACCTTAATATTTTTTCTACCTGATAGATAGGGCATAGTTTGTCCATTTACGGTAATAGGTCCCGGTGCATAAGTCAGATAGTTATTGTATGCATAGGCCAGGGCCATATAATAGTATTGCTTGTTATTTACCAAGGTAACATCACCTGTGGCAAAAGCATCCTGTGTGAGTTCAAATGAGTGTCTTATTCCATTGTCGCCTCCATCTACTTCAACCACGGGAACATTAGCGCCAATATAGTCATCACTATAATAGTTAACCAGCTTAGAGATCCCATTCTTTACATCGAACTGTGCTACCAAACGAGCCTGATCGGGATCGTGAAGATTATCGACACTAACGGTAGGTTGAGCCAGTTGGAATATCTGGTATCCCTCAAAATGATAGATTGAGTCGCTGCGTACGGGTGGTTTATCAGGCTCTTGTGGTAAGGGCTGTATGATATTGGGATCATATTCCTGATATAGCTCGCGGTAATTATTCGAGGAAGGTGTATTGGTTATATAAACAATTAATTTTCTATCCAGCTCAATGGCAGCAAGATCTGGTGCAGAAGGTCCGTCAATTACTTTAAAGCAATTATCAAAAAGTTTTTGGCATTTATCATCCACCACGCGAAGTAACTCAACCGATGCAAAAGCTCCGCCAGAGATTGCGCGAGCCCATGGAATACCAACAGTAATATAGTTCACGGCACCCGACTTTAGAGTAAAAGGACCGGCTGACTGCATAAATCGTCTATCTGCAGGTGGATTTGGGCTTCCATTGTCACCTGTTTCTTCTGTCCAGTAAAAACCATCCTGGTTATACCCGCCATTTGGAGGTAATCCTCCTGTGCCCCAGTTACAAGGGTCGCTGTCTCCCGGAAACATAAAATCACACTCCGGGCCTACCGTTCCGGCACCGGGTATATGGGCAGTACCACCGTATTGCATTTTAGTATTGTCTCTCCATATCCCTCTAAGGTAGTTGTAGTATTCAGGTGCAATTCTGGGATCGCCTTGAACACTTTGATCATTGTTATGATAAACAAAGCGGCGCATGCCATATCGTTCATCGTCCACAATCCCGTTTCCAAAATTAACCCCGTTGATAGCAGCTGCCCTAACTAAAGTAGTGACTTGAACATGTGCTCCATCACGAATAACAGTCATTTCTCGAATGCTACCATCCTGGTTCACGATATCACAACTACCACTAAATGTCGGACCTACAGAACTGTCGCCAATATATGAAGGGTTATCGTAGGTATCAGGATCCAAATAAGGTCCCTGAAAAAAGTCGATACCAATTGCAGGTGGCTGGTTGCCATAAGATTGAGGTTCGCCATTTCCATCAACGGCCTTTCCATTATAACAATAACCTAAACCACGGTTAACATCACAACCAACAAAATCGTCTGTTGCAAATCCAAGGTCGGTATCAACCCAGGGTGAGAAATAGGTTTGTGTTAGTTCAAAAGTTGACCGATTGATAATTTCATAACTATAAAAGGTCATGTTGTTGATTACATCATTGGTAGCAAAGGCAAATGCTTGTGCCCTAATCTCCAATCCAATGGCCGAACCACTCGATTCGGAGTGAATATTACCTTTGTCGTTGAATACCCACCATAAAGTCTGATCACCTTTTATTACCTGGTCGGCGAGGGTACTGTTATCAACACTTCCTTCAATTTCTTCATCCTTGGTAGGAATCTTAGTATGGCAAAGCTCATTGGAAATATCATAATAAGGATAATCGCCTGAAAAGGGATCATATTCGCCGTCACCTAAAACATCATAAAAAGGAGCGAGATAATAACTCTGCCCTAGGGTAACATCACCATGTGCGGGCCAGGTTAAAATGGATTGAGGAATCTGGTAATCCTCACTGGGTATAAAGGCACCTGAGATAGGATCGCAATGCCCCAGAAATTCGTCCACTTCAGCTCGGGTTATTTTAAAAAACTGGTCGTATTGTGCGCAAACTGCGTCATTAATAGCAGCTGTTCCATCAATTGTTAACGGGCCAGTCCAATAATCAATACCAACCTGGCGAAATCGTTGAGCTGCCAATTTTAATTGGTTGTTAATATCCAATCCGCCGATCCATAGTGCCCCAGCGAACAGGGAAGTGGCAGAACCTTCTTTGGGAATATAATACTTACCCAAGCCATCGAGATCCCACCACATATCACCCCCGGTATTAATGCGTCCGCGTACATTGTTGATATCCAGCCAATCGTAAGCAGATGCTGGAGAACAACCGGCTGTGGTTTGTTTAATATTGGCCGTTTGCTTGGTATCCCAGTGGTATTTTTCAGCTCGTAACTGACTCGAGAAAATGGCCGAAACAAAAACGATCACTAAAAGTCGAGATATATTCTTCATGATGATAATAATTTACTTTTTAATTTTTTTTCTATTTAGTAATCAATTTGATTAGAAGTTTAGAGACAACCCAAGCCGTATTTGACGAGGAGTGCTGTAATTAGCAGGATTGTTAGCAAAAATTCCATACAATTCTCTGAATGAAGTAGGGTCAATCTGATTATTGATCTGACGTTGCCATTCGGGAGCGGTCAGATACCCGTCATCACCCGCGTTACCTGTATATGAATAAACATTAATTACGTTCTTTGTGTCGAGTAAGTTCAATACCTGTAAATATACATTCATATATGCTTTTTTCACATTGTCACTCTTTGCCTTATTGAGGTTGAAATGAATGTCTTTATCCACCCTTAAATCCAATCGAAACTGCCAGGGCAATCTCGATCCGCCATAAGTACCTTTTAGCTGATTAACCTCTGTAGTAAGGGGAGAAACCACGTTTTGGGAGGCGTTGTATGGTGTTCCAGAACCACCATTAATGGTCAAACTAAATCCGAGATCTTGCAAAAGATCGATAGGGGCCTTTCCTGATTTGTCCCTATTAATACGTGGTCCGGTATAATTTTTACCGGAACCATACCGATAATCCAATAGGATGTTAATTGCATGACGCCTGTCCCATGGCATGGGGAAGGTTGAACGCAGGTTAGGTAACCCGGCGGCCACAAGTGAAGCGGCAGTCGTGGTAGAAGATCCTGTAGCATCTGCAAATTGCAGGGTATAAGAAGCCCTCACACGCACATTATTCGTTCTACGGAGGTCATATTCTGCGGTAAGTCCCTTAACTGTTCCAAAGTCCAGGTTATTGTATGAGGTATAATCTTTTGGATAGGCTCCATTAAACCGATAAAGTTGAATCATGTTGCGCATTTCGCGATAGAAAGTTGTAAAGGTAATGGAGGAGGTATTGGATAATTTTTGAGTAAACCCAAGCTCGTAATCAATTGATTTTGTTGGATCAAGGGATGGATTATTGATATTTCCACTGATATTATTAAAGAAATAATAATTGGCGGGATTTGAAAACAGGTTGCTGGTTGGTCGTTGCGTGAGCACATCATAGTGGGCAAAGAACAACGCCTCATCCGAGATGGGAAATGAAAATGATATTCTGGGCATCACGTTCACCTGTGGATCGTAATCCTTGAAAGAATTTATTCTCACAACATTTTGGTCAGGTTCCATCAAGGCAGGTGAGATACCATTTCCAACATCCATAATGTTGGGATCTTGTATTTCAATACCATCGGAGTTGTACCAGATGTATCCATTGCGGTAACCAACCACTCTTGTAGGGTCTTTAATGTCATCAACATACACAACAAAGTCTGAACCCATATTGCCCGGATGGGTCACATTTTTAAGACCTTCTACATCACTCAGGTTTCCAACAGTATGTGCCGGATAAAGTAAAAATGGATCCGATAATACTTTTTGATTGGCATCAAAGCGGTCGACCCGCACACCCACATTAAAAACCAAATCTTTAAAAGCAAACTGATCCTGAATATAACCGGCCATATAAATCGGGCGGAAGGCTCCAATTTCCCGGGTATGTACACCCTGGTCATTGGTCTTATCAAAGAAATCTTCAAAAGCCGGCTGTGAAGTAAGTATATTTCCTTCATAGTCATAACCTGAGTAATTGATTGATGTCTGGCCACCATTCCATAATTCATCAGGTGCAAACAGTCCCACATTCAGGTCTGCGGCATCCAGATTAGCGGTGTGAACCAATCCATTCCTGTCGTAATATTGGATGGTACCATCATTGAAGTCATAGGAGTCCATCACAATATAATCCAATCCATCAACAGGTAGTCCTAAAACTTCCCTCAGGTTTTTATCAAATGTACTCTGCGTAGCAGCATCGTATTTTCTATAGTATATGATGGTATCAACATGTCCATCATAGGAAATAACTTCCGGATTGTCTTTATCAAGTTCGCGAAGATGGAAATTGGTTATTCCCACTCCGTCACGGATTCGGGTCCACCATCCGGTCGGGCCATAGTTGATATATCTGTTCACACGTTGTTCATATTGGAATCCAACCTTAAAAGCATGGTTTCCAATGTCCAACGAAGCATCCAGGCGCAAGTTATATTGGTCATTGTTGTTTTTTCCATATCCACTCTGGTTTTCACCGGGGGCATGATACAATGAATAAATCCTATTGGGGACACTTCCATTAACGAGTCCTCCACCTAAAAGAATCTCATCGATGTTTTGATAATGCCCTTCTGGGATACCTTCATAGATACCATAATAATCAGAAGTGTATTGCGCCACCAATGGATTGATATCACGTGCACTCCATTCGACCAACGTATCGAAATCCCAAGAGTTAAGCACCCAAACATTGGAATATGGGTGTCCATTCACCGTATCGCTACCTAACTCAAAGGTGGGCGTTTTATAGGTAGTGAATTTACCAATGTAGCCATACTTAAACAACTCATCCCAATGTTCAGGATCACCATATTCCCCTTTGTCTTTTGTATAGTCGAACTGTAGGGAGTAAAAGAAATTCTTAAATTTTGACCTGCTTTCAGGATCGATTGGGAACCGTTGGCTAAACCGAATAAATCCCCTGTAGATTGTGTTTGTTTGAAGTGTGTTTTTATCGGAGTTGGCCAGGGTAGCACGGTAATCATATTGTAGGCCACTGTTGTAATAGTAGCTGCCACCTAAGGTCAGGTTGATGGTTTCGGTAGTTCTGATATTGATGTTACCGATGAAATTATAAGTCTGACTGGCGGTATTTGGTGCAATTTTTATATGTGTCAAATCGCTTGTCCGTAAAAACTCTCCATTGATAAATGAACCCGTGCCGGTTCCTGAAGGACGAAGCGGATTTTGTTCCAGGGAGGTAAGTGTAGCATCATTTACTGTATAGAACCCGGTTGCAGAAGGCCGTCCGTCTTTATCCAGATTAACGTCACCGGCTAAAAAGAAACCAATGAGTGACGATTGGGCTTCTTTTTTGCCCTTGATTAATGGTCCCATCACATTAAAACCAACCCTGTTGTGACCAAAGGCATCCAAAAACTCGGAGGTTTCAAGTTCTAAACCTGCGCCAAATTCCCTGGCAGGCCCCTTGGTGGTTACATTGATAACCCCAGAAGTAGCATCCCCATAACGGGCGGGTACGCCGCCGAGGATAACGTCAACTTGTTCAATGGCCGACTGTGGTACACTGGAGTTACCAATTACCCGGATTCCATCAATATACATAGCGGTTTGATCGGTACGTGCACCACGGACACTCCCGCGTTCCCCATCCTGTGAAAACACACCTCCAACGGTAGTTGCAACCGCTTCTGCATTGCGGTTTGGCATTTTTGAAATTTCTTCGGCTGTGATGGTAGCTCCTGAAGCCGTTTGATCTTTGTCGATCAATGGAACAACATAGGAGGTGATTTCTACCTCAGTCAATGTTTCGGCAGTTGAAGTTAGCTCAATATCATAAAACCTGATTTGGTCACCGCCGATGAGCATTCCCTGGATCAGGACCGATTTATAACCAACATAAGTTGCTTTCAGGTCGTATTGACCCGGGTTGATTGGCTTAATCTGATAGTTTCCATCAAAGTCTGAGGTGGCACCTCCAACCTGGGACCCACGATTCTCAAGCACGATATTGGCAAAGGGAATTGGTTCCCTGGTTTCCTTGTCAATCACTTTTCCCTGTAATGCACCCGACTGAGCGAAGAGTATTACGCTCGATGTCAGAATCAAACCAACTGTAAGGAGTAAATTTCTTAGCATACCTTCAATTTTATATTCAACTAAAATCCTTTTATTCTTAAAAATCGGTAAATTTAGCAATATTTAACTATACCAATATTCAATCTTAATTAACTTTTTTTATTAAACAGCTAGAAATAGCGCCGGTTTAACACCTCTGAATAAATCACTGCCTTTCTTAGGTTGAAACCTCCACGTTTTCTATACTGCTGTTTATCAATTATATTATTGTGTATTACAGGTTGAGAACCATGGTTCCCAAATTCTCTTTTCGTATAGACTACAGAAGTTTCATATTCGTTGCTTTCTTCAACCTGATCATCATAAGAAAATAGAGTCGGTTCGTCAACGGGCACCTCTTTTGACACAAAATTCCCGGGCTCGCTTTTAATATAAGGAACTGACTCAACGGCAGGTTCAGGATTAAATTCATCCATCAGCGTGTCCAAAAATGACTTGCCGGAACTCTTTTGAGGGCTTTCTGAGCGGCTGTTTTTCTTTTTCTGACCTTTGTAGACAGAAAAAACTAACCAAACGATACCAATAATAATGTATAAATAGTCGCCTAATGAAGCAAATACAACCATGCTTTACGTTTTAAAATAAGGTGTTAAAAATAGTTAATTATTTTAAACGACAGGCAAGTTTATTTAGATAGTTGATTGTTTGGTCTTATTTATAATAAAAACACTTAACCATGACATGTAAGCAAGAGTTTAATGCAATGGATAAAATGAACAAAACTCACAATGGGATTAAATACTACTTAAGATTCAACAGTCCTTTTATCTCAAAAAAGGTGATGATCATATAATAAACAAAAAAGGTAATGGCAAAACTGATGGCCTGGTCTTTATTAAACCAGGAGAAAACAGCGATGATAAGAGTATAAAGAAACAACTTCCCGAAATTGATTAGCATTAAGGCATTTGTAAACCTGCTTATCCGGTTGTAAAATTGTTTAAGTAATTGCCAGTATACATAGTTTGTAAAGCAAAACATGAAAAGCAACATCCAAAACCAATAGATCGAAATGCCAATCACAGGAAATACAGTTTGTACAACGTAGCTGGCTACACCAACCAAGAATACGAGTATAGCAAAACTTCTTAAAAATCTGAGAAACTCACTTTTCACTGGTCATTTGTTTAATTTCTCTTAGATAATCCGCGCATGGCGTAGAGCATGGCACCTATTACCGAACCAACGGTCAATATTAATGTAAAAACAGGGAAACCGGTTTGAAGCCAATCATCCAGGGCCTTACCCCCGAAAGCTCCTGCCACGATCATCACAATCATTTGTAGAGCCAAGCTGCTGTACTTGGCATAAAATTTTAACTGATTGTCACCATTATTCTGTTTCACCTCATTTTTTGTTTGTGGTGTCGATTTCTTTTATCAACTTCCCCATTTGGCATTCACCCGAAAACAAAGCACCTGGCTCCACCGAGAGTTGCTTGGTGGTAATATTGCCCTCGAACTGCGAATGTTGCTTCAGCATGGTAAGTTCTTCCACCTGGATATTTCCTTTCACCTTACCTGAAATATCAGCATGCTTACATGACATTTGACCTTCTATTTCACCCGTTTCCCCAATTACAATTCGACCATTAGCGGTAATCGTACCCTTCAGTTTGCCTTCGATCCTGAAATCACCGTCGCTGATCAGATCACCAACAATGCTGGTTCCCTGAGCAATCATGTTAGGAACCTGGCTCTCGCCGTTTCCGGGCTTTGTTTTTTTCACAGTAAGCATAGTGTATGTTCATTAATTTTATCGCTGCGGATAATTTTCTTTCCAAAATAATTCGTAACCTTCCAGGTTTTTATCCTTATAAAATAAGGGGTAATTTTCCAAAGATATGGAATAAACCTTATGATCGCTGCTATTGACACCAGAGGTTACATAGGTGTCATTTTTTAAAGCCATCAAATAATTACCTGCTTCTGCTTCGCTATCGAAATTTCCGATGGTCACCAACGAACGATCGTTGTCGAGCATGAGGCTTTTAACTTTGAGCTGTTTAAGTTCAAAATATTTTTTATCAAAGTCGGATATTCTGATCTTCAGCGCGTTGATATTTACATCAGAAGAAAGAATAACCATCATGACGAGGTGGGTAGTGGCAGGTGCATACTTGTAAGGTGCCATTTTCACTATGGTAGTGTCAGTTGCGGTAACTGCTTTTGTTCCATAACCCATTCCATATTCCTGCTCCAGGGTTCTCATCACCGAACGTACCATTGGACCCACAGGACTTGTTGGATACTTACCTGCAATGTAATAAAGCGAAGAATACAAACTGTCGGGAACATCCACCACGCCGAGAGACATGGCTCTGAGAAACAGAAATTTAGGAATCAACGAAGTATCGTTTGGATAAAGCTCCATTCCTTTTTCGGCATAAGTAATTGTTCTGAGATATTGCTCACTTGTATATGCCGAGTAGGCTTTCTCGTAAAGTGCGGCAGCTTCATTTTTTTGTTGGCTGAGCTTGATAAAATAATCAGGGTCATTTATTACATTGGCATAGATGCTTTCAGGATAATTCCCCAATATCAGACCTTTATAGAAGTCGGATTCTTCTATATTTCCATTGCTCTGATAAATCTTGTACAAAGCATACCAGGTTTCAAGCCGGTAGTTGTTGTCAGGAAATTTTCCCTGAAAATCGACATAAGTCTTTAAGGCGCTTGAGGTATCCCTTAATTCTTCCAAATACAAGAAACCCAGTGAGTGAAATGCCTCCACCATCATACTGTCAGAAACCAGCCTTTGCTGCGTGGTCCTTGGTATATCTGCCAGGTAGTATTCACGGAATCTGGGGCTTCCCTTTTTGGCCACGACCAGGCTATCAATGGTGTTACTGATTGTATCTTCGGTTAACTCGGTTTCGAAGGTTTGCATCACAGGCTTTTTATCTGTCAGTCGCCAATTATCCATGAGTTGCCGGGTGCCCCATTTTTTTTGAAACTCGGTCCTGCCAAAGCCCAGTGCGGCGGCATTATAAAAATACCATTTTCCGGTATTCAGATTCGGATTTTTGCTGCCGCGATTTGGATCGATAAACGCGATGCCTCCTGCTTGCAGTTCTTCTTTTTCGGCTTCCAGCCGTTCTTCCTCCTCCACATATTCTGCAATCATTTGGTCGATAATTGCAAAGAGTTTTGTGGTGTCGAGTGTAGCCAGATGTTGAAGGCTGTCCTGAAGGTTGATTACCTGAATGTGAACGACTATCTCCGACAGGATGCCAGCCCTTGCTTTTATCTTTTCGTAATCAGGGAAATCCTTTGGTAAGGAGGAAACAGCCGTGTCATAATAGGCTTGTGCATCCATATAATTACTTTGATCAAAATACAGGTCAGCAAGTTGAAGTGAGGAGGTGGTCTTCTGCGCGTTATTGGTCATGCTACTGCTTACCGATTTCCTGAGGTAAAATACAACGAGGGTGTCTTTGCCGTCTTTTTTGGCAACCTGGGCCAGGGCATAATATATTTGATCAAGATAATCCTTGTTTTTGGTCTCTTTGGCCATTTTTGCCAACACCTTATTAATATACTTGCTTTCGCCTGAGCCTTCGTCGTAACATTGTGCCAAATTCATTTTCGCCTGAAAAGCCATCTGGTAAGGAGGGTTGCGTTTAATGACTTTTGAAAAATACGAAGATGCTTTGCTGTAATCCTGGTTCGACTGACTAATTTGACCTAGTATAAAATAGATGCGTGTAACCAATTGTTTATTGTTGTTTAATTCCAGTCCCCGTTGCAGGTAAGAGGATGCCAATTCGTAATTTTCCCGGGCGATGTAATAATCGGCATATACCAATGGTATGGCATTGTATACCTGTGTTGGGAAATTACTTTCTTCCAATTTGCTTTGCAACAAGTTAAGAGTAGCTTCTGCTTTCTCGTAGCGCTCGGTTTCAAGATATGTTTTGGCCATCCATAGCAAGGCTTCATATTGAATGGGGGAATTTGAATATTCTTTGGCTACATAATCAAATACACGACGCGCACTGGTAAAGTCCTTTTTATAGAAGTGGGCCAGGCCCATCATAAAGTAGCTTTCGCGAACCCACTTATTAAGTTCTTTACCTTTAAAATACATGCTGTGCCGCTGTATTCCGATGGATGCTTTTTTGATGGCGCGATCCATTTTTGGATTGAGCGCCAATGCATCCTGCTGGTTTCCGTAATTATATACCCTTAAAATGTGGTTGTAATCCTCTTTGATTGATCTGTCCAAATCGCCAGCACCCTCTTCTACACTTACCATTCCGTTCCAATACACGTTATAATGACAGGTAAGACTGTGATAAGCCCTGCGTGTAAAGGTGTTTTTTTTTGTAGAGCACGAAGCTCCAATCAGCAGCAATGCAATGCCCGCTATTACGATGATCCTTTGATATTTACCAAGTTGTATCAACTACTCAATTTTTTCTTTATAACAGATAAATGGCCGTTTTATTACTTCTTTCGGTGGAAATTTCGATGCAAGTATAAACATTATCCTGATGCTCCTACATGTATTTACATTCATGAACTAATCCTTTCTAAAGAGCTACTCCGACCTTTGGCAAAAATAGCCAGAGTTTATCTAATTTCCACGGTTTTATTAAAAAAGGTGATCTATCGTAAATTTTACTCAATATAGTTTGGTATGGGTTTCCAGATAAATCACCGATATATCCCAATATCCCCGATCCATCTCCATTTCATGTTCAGCATGATCAAAGTCATTTTAAACCGGCTTTTATTACCTTTGCGCATATTTTTAGTTTATGGGTAAAAATAAAAAGGTAACCAACAAATGGTTTAGGAACCTGCGGGCAAAGTACCGGTTTGTAATTTTAAACGACAGTACGTTTGAAGAGCGGTTTACCTTCAAACTTAATAGGTTAAATGTCATGATTTCGTTGTTTAGCCTGGGAATCATTTTTATCACCCTCACTTTTTTCCTGATTGCCAATACCCCAATCAAGCAATTAATACCCGGGTATCCTGACGTTGATCAGAAAAAGGAACTTTACCGACTCAACGTAATGGCCGATTCGCTACTGAGCGAAATTGAAATCCGTAATAAGTATTTTGAAAGCTTTAAAGCCATTTTGAACAACAAAGTTATTAAAGATGAGCATGGTGTACCAGATACAAGTCATGTTCGATACGATACCATTTCAAATATTAAATCAGAAGAAGATAGTTTGCTCAGAACAGAATTTGAGAACCAGAGTCTGCACAACCTTTTCTTTAATGATGGAAGTCAGCGGTTTGAATCTTCCAAAACCTCCATTAAAAGTTTTAACTTTTTTTCTCCTCTCCAGGGTGTCATTACTTCCGACATGGACATGGCAGAAAAGCATTTTGGAATCGACATTGTTTCCTCATATAATGATGCCATTAAGGCCACGTTGGACGGATCAGTTGTTTTTTCGGCCTGGACCCTGGAAACCGGAAATGTAATTGTACTTCAGCACGAACGCAACCTGATTTCAGTTTATAAGCACAACGCGGTGTTATTAAAGACCGAAGGGGATCATGTCATGGCCGGTGAAGTAATTGCCATTTCTGGCGAGTCCGGAGAACTGTCCACCGGCCCACACCTGCACTTCGAACTTTGGTACAATGGATCACCCATCCGGCCTCAGGATTATATCATATTTAATTAATCTTACGGCAATATTACAATGGAATATGCAAAATGAAAGAAAAAGCCTGGCCATATTCGGGTCAACGGGTTCGATAGGAAGGCAGGCCCTGGAAATTGTAAAGGCCAACCCTGAGTTGTTTTCGGTGGAGGTGCTGGTGGCAAACAACAACCTCAAACTGCTCGTTGAGCAGGCCCGGATATATAAACCGAATGTGGTGGTGATTGCCAACGAAATCCATTACCAAAAAGTGAAAGACCAACTGCAAGATGAACCCATCAAAATATACACCGGGCAAGAAGCGGTATGTCAGGTGATGGAGATGGATTCGATTCAACTGGTGATCATGGCCATTGTCGGTTTTGCTGCACTTAAACCTACCATTGCTGCAATTCGCAACCATAAAACCATCGCTTTGGCCAACAAGGAATGTTTGGTGGTAGCAGGAAAACAGCTGGCTAAAATGGTTGTTGATTACAAATCGGGTATTATTCCTGTTGATTCTGAGCATTCTGCCATTTTTCAGTGTTTAGTGGGTGAAGGCAACAATGTGGTAGATAAAATAATACTCACGGCTTCGGGTGGCCCCTTCTACAAACTCCCTCTTACAGAGATTGCAAAAGTAACGCCAAAGATGGCTTTGCATCATCCCAATTGGAAAATGGGAAATAAGGTGACCATTGATTCGGCCACACTCATGAATAAAGGACTTGAGGCCATGGAAGCCAGTTGGCTTTTTGGTGTAGATGCCAAACATATCGAAATATTAATTCATCCTCAAAGCATCGTTCACTCATTTGTAACCTTTGCCGATGGCTCAACCAAGGCCCAGTTAAGCCAGCCTGATATGCGGTTGCCCATCCAATATGCCATGACGTTCCCAAACAGAATGCCTTCTTTGGTGAAGCCTCTTGATCTGGCAAAGTCAGGAGCACTTACTTTTGAAGCACCCGATGTGAAAAAATTTCGTAATCTTGCACTCGCTTTCGAGGCTCTGGAAACGGGAGGAACCCTGCCATGCGTATTGAATGCTTCCAACGAAGTGGCTGTTCAGGCGTTCCTGGAGCAAAAAATTGGCTTCCTGAATATTTCTGAAATTGTGGAAGAATCAATGCTGAGTCATGTTCTGATTGCCCAACCTTCGATCGATGAGATTATCGAAATAGATAGAATTGCTCGTACAAGAGCACGTGAAATTGTTAAAAGATATTAAAAAGTAACATGGAAATTTTAATTCAAATACTTCAACTACTGCTCAGCTTATCCATTTTGGTGGTAGTGCATGAATTCGGGCACTTTTTTGCTGCAAAAATATTTAAAACGCGTGTCGAAAAATTTTACCTCTTCTTTGATCCGTGGTTTTCGTTGTTTAAATTCACCTACAAAGGAACTGAATATGGGATGGGCTGGCTTCCATTGGGAGGGTATGTTAAAATTTCGGGCATGATTGATGAGTCCATGGACAAAGAGCAAATGAAGCAACCTGCCCAACCATGGGAATTCAGATCAAAACCAGCCTGGCAACGACTTATCATCATGCTGGGTGGCGTAACCATGAACGTTGTATTGGCCATCGTCATTTACATTGCCATGTTGGCCAGTTATGGTGATGAATATTTGCCCACCTCCGAAGCCAACAAATATGGTGTACGACCCGATAGCCTGGGTATGGAAATGGGGTTTATGCCCGGAGATAAAATTATGGCTCTCGATGGTTTATATGTGGAAGATTTCAGCAAAATTCCCATGAATATCGTGCTAAACGAGGTAAAAGTAGTTGAAGTTGAACGAGATGGGAAAAATATTCAGGTACGTCTTCCTGAAGGTAGTTTGAATAAACTGGTGAATCACAGAACTCCCATTTTTAGTGTTAGGATTCCTTTTGTTGCCTTTAAATTTGCTGAAAACTCCGTTGCCAAAGAGGCGGGCATGTTACTCGGAGATACCATTTTTGGTATTAACGGTATGAATATTAAGTATTTCAATGATTTCAGGGAAGAAATTCAAAAGTATAAAAATGAAGCGGTTACCATAGCCGTAATACGTGGATCTGATACACTTTCGCTTCCGATGACCCTGGATGAAAGTGGTTTGTTAGGTGTTTTTCCGCTGGGGGATTTTACCCAATTCTTCAACTTCAGCAAAAAGGAATATTCCATCACACAAGCTATTCCTGCCGGATTTAACCGCACCTGGAGTGGTATTGGCAACTACCTCAAACAGCTTAAACTGCTGTTCTCTCCAGAAGTGAAAGCCTATGAAGGTGTTGGCGGATTTATTACCATTGGGAGCATTTTCCCCACCTATTGGCATTGGGAAAGCTTTTGGAGATTAACGGCCTTCTTATCCATTATGTTGGCAATTATTAATGTATTGCCCATTCCGGCACTTGATGGTGGTCATGTATTGTTCCTTCTGTATGAACTAATTGCCCGCCGTAAACCCAGCGACAAATTTTTGGAAAGAGCCCAGGTGGTGGGAATGGTGATCTTGTTCAGTTTACTCATATTGGCTAATGGCAATGATGTGGTTAAGCTTATCGGTAAATATTTTTAACTATTTAGGTTCTAATCTCTGTTTTTTGAAATACCCTTTTTACAGCATAACAGTTGCTTAAACAGAGATGGTTTTGGTGCAGTCGGCTAAAGCCTGACTGCAATGGATTGATTCTATTCAGGTTTATTCATCTACAATGAATGTAATTAGTAGACATCCATTGCAGCCGGATTTATCCGACTGCAAGTCGATCAGAATTATGGTTTAATTTCCAGGTATTTATTATTAATGTGACATCCGTTCACCTCCCGAGCTGATTTTTAATGATATTTTACAAAATAAGCGTTGCTTAAACAGAAATGGTTTTGGTGCAGTCGGCTAAAGCCTGACTGCAATGGATTGATTCTATTCAGGTTTATTCATCTACAATGAATATAATTAGTGGACATCCATTGCAGCCGGATTTATCCGACTGCAAGTCGATCAGATTTATGGTTTAGTTTCCAGGTATTTATTACAAATGCGATATCCGTTCATCTCCCGTGCTGATTTTTAATGATATTTTACAAAATAAGCGTTGCTTAAACAGAGATGGTTTTGGTGCAGTCGGCTAAAGCCTGACTGCAATGGATTGATTCTATTCAGGTTTATTCATCTACAATGAATGTAATTAGTAGACATCCATTGCAGCCGGATTTATCCGACTGCAAGTCGATCAGAATTATGGTTTAATTTCCAGGTATTTATTATTAATGTGACATCCGTTCACCTCCCGAGCTGATTTTTAATGATATTTTACAAAATAAGCGTTGCTTAAACAGAAATGGTTTTGGTGCAGTCGGCTAAAGCCTGACTGCAATGGATTGATTCTATTCAGGTTTATTCATCTACAATGAATGTAATTAGTGGACATCCATTGCAGCCGGATTTATCCGACTGCAAGTCGATCAGATTTATGGTTTAAATGACTTTACAGTCCCGGAATAGATCCAGATCAAATGAAATCACACCGTTAGTTTTTCATGACTTTGGTTGCAACCATTCCATCTGTGCTGGTGATGGTAAAAACATACATGCCGGGTTTCAAAGAAGAAACATCCAGGGTACGCGATTCATTTCCTGCCAATTGATCAGTCATTACTGTTGTGCCCATGATGTCCGTTAGTTTGTAAACCGCATCCTCACTTTGTCCTGAATACGTGAAGGTAAGGGTGTTGGAAACAGGATTTGGATAGATTAAAATTTTATTTTTGTCATTTACAGGTGTGCTTTCATCCACTCCCAGCCATTGATATCCAAAGTAAGTTGGGTTTTTATAATACTCAGTTTTTACCTCATCCACATAACCCATCAGCGTTTCTACGGCTGTTTCATTGTCTGCATGGAAAGCTGCCACATAGGCTATATCAACACGTTCCATGGAGCCCTGTTCAAAAGTAAAAGGTCCCATTACACTTAATCCGCGGCGATCACCGGGTGAGTTACCGGACGAAACCTCGGTCCAGTTTATCGGGCCAAAGGGTTCAATGCCGTTGGTTCCCCAATAACAAGGATCGCTCAACCCCGGAAACATAAAATTGGCAAATGGTCCATAAGAACCACTGCTTACATGGCCATTGCCTCCATATTCCATAGCAGTGCCATCCTTCCAAACACTTTTCAGATAATTGTAAAAATCCAATGCATCTTCTGGTTCACCCTGAAGGCCCAGATTTTTATCGAACCAGATGAACTTTTTCATGCCATATCGCTCATTGTCAGCAATGCCATCTCCAAACCCGACACCGTTGATGCTTTCATCGCATTGTAACGGCGTATCATCCAATCCGTTGGCAGCTATTTTGGGACCGCCAAGAATCACAATTCCCTGGGCAGGAGCATTATTTCCATAGGTGCCGGCTCCCCCATTTCCATCGATTGAATCTCTGTTGTAGCCATAATAAACTCCTCTGGACACATCGCAGCCAACAAAATCATCATTTGAATAACCTATGTCAATGTCGGTATAAAGTCCTACATAGGTATCGTGATAGGTTCTTGACGAACGATTGAAAATCTTATAACTATAAAAAACTGTATTATTCAATGCTTCTGTTAGCTGAGAATGAAACTCATAGGCCATTCCATGGATTTCAATGCCCAGAGCCTTACTATGCGATTCCATGTGGGGTCGTACATCGTTTATAATAAAATAGATACATTCATCACCACGGATAATAGGGTAATCTCCTGACAAGGGTTCATAGTTACCATTGCCATTGATATCCACAAACGGGGCCAGGTATTCCGATTGATTGCGATCGGTGTCGCCATGAGCAGGCCAGGTGGAGATATCGATAATAGGCTGGTAACCATTTTGCCAATAGTGCAACTTATGAAACTCAACATCTACTTTGGTCAATTTCCACACTTTTTGCCATTTCACTGCAGTGGTGGTATCAATAGAAAGTTTGTTGCCATTGATACTTAATGGACCGGTCCAGTAATCCAAACCCACCCGCCGGTTGAGTTCGGCGGCCAATCGGAGGGTATCGGTTTCATCCAATCCACCCACCCATATTGTTGAATTGTATATGGTGTTTTTACCGCTTTGTTTAGGAAACTCAAACACACCGGGATCAGCCACCGCACTTCCCCAAATAGGACCCTGATAAAACTGAAGACCGCTGGCTTGCACCCTGGCCCTGATGTTGTTGTAATCCAGGTAATTAAAATACCGATCATTTTTAATGATGATAAACACGTTGCCAATGGATTCAAAACCCGAAACCCCGTATTCATCCTGCAAAGTGTACCTGAACAGAATGGTATCGATGATGTTGTAATAGCGATCGTAACTAAGTAAAAAGGTGATGGTACTATCGGTAAACGAATACGAAAGTGAAGTGCTGGAAACCCGAAAGGAAGAACCATCGGGATGGGTATCGTTGTTAATAACATTTACTGTTATCATTTTACCCAATTCCGCAATGGCATAATCATCATTGGCTATCGGCGCATGCTGCGACCACAACAGCTGACTGGTGCCAAGTATCAAAAATAGTAGTACTACAGGTTTCATCTTCACAATTTTAATTTAATCTTTAATATTCCACCAGGTTCTTTAATTCAAAGACTAATCCCTGGAGAATTAAGTTGTCAAACCTATCTGATCAGGGTTACAAACCCTTTTTTTTCCCGCTTCACCAGGATGCCAAGTTCATTATAATAGCTATAGTTGACAAACCAAACAAAGGTGTCATTCATGCTATATTGACCCAAAATCCTTCCGTCCCAGCCTTGTACAACCCCATTTCCATGATAAACGATCTCTCCTTTCCCGGTTACTATCGACATGGAGAAATCTACCACCTCGATGTTGCAGATCGCTATAAAAACATCATTCAGTCCATCGCCATTGGGTGTAAAAGCATTTGGGAAGGCCATTACCTGCCGGTATTCCCTAACCTGTGCGTTGCTGGTGGAAAAGCACCCGTTCTTCCCTATGGTTACTGAATAATTGCCCGGATCATAGACTGTAATAAACCTGTTTTGATTTCCATTGCTCCAAAGATAGGAGTCGAAACCATCTCCGGCATCGAGCACTACGGAACATTCAGGGCAAACTGCCGTATCAGCCACCAACGGTGAAACCGGATAGGGATTAATGTTAATCTGTTTGGAAACGAATTCAAAATCTCCACAATGATAGAGTTTTAGATATGCCTGATAATGCCCCGTATCCTGATACTGGTGCAGGTTAAGCAGGTAATTTTCAGGAGTGAGTCTTTTTTCCGTACCATCACCAAAATTCAAAACAGCAGAGTCAATATTCGCGGGCAGATAAAAATTGAAACCAGTAGAGTCGGCAAGACAGGTGTTCTCAGACTTTAGATCCGGTTTATACATCCACGACTGAACCAAATTAGGCAACCCCATTAAGGATCCTCCCGTAGCAAAGTTGACCGCCTGGGCTTGATAATCGCATGCAACTCCGCTAACATCAGGATGGTTGATTATGTTCAGGTAAGAGCGATTTAAACTGGCAATGTAAATCTTGTTATCGGGAGCCAGCTGCATGGCGAAGTTGTTTCCTGAAGCGATCAGATTTGCAGAATTGTTTAACTGTAAACTGGTTTTGGCTTTTAAATCAAACTGCCACAGCTCGTAGCTTTTACCACCAGTAGTGGCATAAAGCAAGCCTCCATCGGGTGAAAATTCTACTCCGTAGCAATAGGTGTTCTCCTCCATGGAATTGATCTGTAATGGCTGACTAATCATCCCGGTTTGATTATCAAATGGATAAACCTCGGCCAACAGACTATCGTTGTTAATGGGTAACACCATTTTATCCGCAGCAGGCGAAACCTTTAAATAACCGATATCCACCTTTGGCTGAGTTCCGGTTTTACTTGTGACGGGTGGCAATTGGAGACCTGCTTCCGTAAGTAAATAACTATAAAAAACATTGTTTGCCCCATGTGTTACTATCCAGTAATCCTCTTTGTTACAGTGTTGAATGGCAGTAAGTTTTTCAAGAATATGCCGGGTAATCAGGAGGTTCTTTTGGGTGATGCGCCCCAATCCATTATCCAGGTGTAGATTAACGATGGAATAGGTAAAACTTTGAAGGCTATCGCTGCCAATAACGGCAAATAAGTAATACAACGAATCCGATTTGGGTTTGGGAACGATGATACAATTTTGATTTCGCAACTGACTGCCCAGGAGCGAATCGCCATTGGCCATGACCACATGATTTTTGTTCCAGACTGTATTTCCATTGGTATAGAAAAGCAGATTCCCTTGATTATCGCAAATAGTGGCACATCCGGCTTCCGCCTTCATCTCTCCATCCGTTAAAACTACCGGGCTGTCCCCGTTAAAATCGAGGCCGACATGATCGCCAAAGTACCAAACCATCGCATTTTCCTGCCCAAAAGCAGAAACCGCTACCGAAAGTAACACAAACAATGTAATCAAATACTTCATTTTCAATATCTACAAACTGGCAAGGAGAGTCTGCTGCCACTAAAACATTACATTTACACCAAAATTAATACCAAAGGTGTTGAAACGTTGCTTTTGCTGATATGTATTGGTGAAAACAGATTGTAGGTTTTGCTTATAATAAGGAGATGCATAGATACTGACCCTGTTGCTCAAATGATAGTAAAGTGAAGCGTTGGCGATAAAATTAACCATGGTTTTGTTCACGGCTTTGGCTTCAACCATTTCATTGTAGTGGTATAGATCAGGGATGCTGATTTTTGAATAAGTAAGAAAACCTACAGAGGCCCCGGCGTTTAACTCGATGGTAAATCTGCTTGTGCTGGTGGAATAACCAACCAGCAAGGGGATTTCAAAATAACGCACCTGGTTTTGTCCGGAATGATCCCGGATTTTGTCCTGATACACTTTCACCCAACTGCTGTCGATTCTGGAAATAATTGGGATTCCAAAATCAGGCGGGTCGAACAGCCAAACCCAGGTAGTATCGTAATGATAATAGCTGTCTTCGGGAGAATATTCCTGGTAATGAAACTGATACGATCGTTTTTGATTGTATACAGCATAATTGATTCCGGTGGTAAATACCCAGTTCTTAACATGAAACCTGAGGTCTGTACCCAACGACCAACCCGGCAAGGCAGATTCGTTGGCATTTCGATAATCTGTGTATTCAGAATTAACGCCCGAAATATGGGCACTCGAAAACGAAGGTCCACCATAAAAATTCATCGAAAGCCATCTATTTTTCATGGATGTTGGAACCGATTCAACGTACCGGTTGGCACCCATTAACAAACTATCCGGGTTTAAGGTAAGGTCGATGTTCATCGACAGGCTGGTCATTCCTGAAAGGAATAAGGCATGCTCCATCCTGGTGGTTTCGTTGCTGAGGGAATTATCGAATTCAACCAGATCGTTAACATCCTCTATACCAGCTTCAAAGGAATGGATTCCGTGGCTTGACAGGTTGGATCGTTCTGCATTCTGATATTCGGATACCAGCTGTTCCGACTCAGAAGTAGATTCAATTGCATACAATGCATTGTTTTCATTTTCAATATTATAAGCCAGCATCACTTCTAATGTATGATCAGAATCCCGGGCTATTTTGGAAGAAGTATCAGAGCTGTTGGATAGATTATAAAATCCAACTGCGGAGGCACCCAGTAAAAGGACAATGGAGCTTAAGCCGATAAACCATTTATACTTCATCCAGAACAAGGTCCACCGAAGGTTTTCCCACACCTCTTTCCCGGCTTCTACTTTGTAACCGGAGAGGCTGTTTTTATAAAATTCGTCTATGTATTTATAACGATCATTCATTTTGAGCATATTTTAATCTCGGTAATGTGTTTAACTTAGCAAGTCTTTCAATTAAACTCCGGCGGGCTTTCAGCAGTTGCGATTTGGAAGTGTTTTCGGAAATGCCCAGTTGGTCACCAATTTCTTTGTGTGAGTAACCTTCGATGGCATACAGGTTAAATACAATGCGATACCCCGGAGGCAGTTGTTGTACTGTATTTAATATATCCTTTAATTCGAGGTTATCAGGAATTTCTGTTGTCAGGTATCGTTCGCCGTTGAGTTCATCGAAATTGTGGTGGTAATAAAATTTGTTGCTTTTTCTGAAATTATCGATGGACACGTTAATCACAATGCGTTTCATCCATCCCTCGAAAGAGCCTTTTCCGGCGAAAGAACCAATATGTTTAAATATCCGGATCATGCCCATTTGCAGAATATCTTCGGCTTCTGTTTTGTTTTTTGCATAGCGCATACAAATCCCCAATAAGGTGCTGTGGTAAGTGTTATACAGCAACTTTTGGGCTTTGGAATCCTTTTGGACACAGCGCCTTATCAGTTCTTCTTCGTTTATATTCATTGTTTCTATCTTTCAGACAGACGTGTTTTCTACCTAAAAAGTTGTATGTTTAAAATTTTGATTAAAACTACAACAATAATATACACAATTGGGTATTGAACAGAAGAATACCCTGGAAAATAAAGTGACTTCTATTCCACTTTAGCATACAAAAAAGCCATCAACCCCACAAAAATGTGAAGTTAATGGCTTTATCTTTTAATCCTGTCTGGAAAATGTCTTTTTCTATGGGATGGCCAAACTCAAGACAAATAACGTCATGCGTTATTCAAACTGTTTTGTTTGCTTGGTATACAGCAATCTCATGAATACATGCAAATTTCAGCAGAAGCGATAGGAATGGGGATTAGTCTCTATGGTAACCACCACCACCGCCGCCACGGTTATTTCCGCCGCCGCGATAACCGCCACCGCCGCCACCGCCGCCGCGTCTGTCATCCTCACGTTTTTCACGTGCTTCGTTCACAACAATTGGGCGTCCCAAAATTTCTTTGCCATTCAGGCTCTCGATAGCTTCTTCTGCTTCGTTGTTGTTTGGCATTTCAACAAAACCAAAGCCTTTACTTTTTCCCGAAAATTTATCTGTAATGATACGGGCAGAGGTTACTTCTCCAAAGCTTTCAAAATAGCCTCTCAATTCGTCTTCGCTTAATCTAAAAGGAAGACTTCCAACAAAAATATCCATGATGATCTAATTAATAAATTGAAATATCGGTCAAAAGTAACATTTATTTAATGGAAACATACTTAAATAATAAAAATAACAAAAAATTAATGAAACAATCTTCCTCAAACACACCATTCTAGAAAAGTAAACCTACTTTTTCAGGATAATACGGAAGGTGGTGCCCTTGCCCGGTGCGGAAGATTTAACAAACAGTTTACCTTTGTGATACTGTTTAATGATTCTCTTTGCCAGAGAAAGCCCCAGACCCCATCCCCGTTTTTTGGTGGTATAACCCGGGTTAAAAATCATTTTTTGTTCCGTGAGCGAAATTCCTTTGCCGGTATCCGTAATATCAATGACTACTTGCTTTGGTTCTTCTTTTAAATCAACTGTAATGGTACCTGTTGTATTCATGGCATCAATGGCATTCTTGCATAGGTTTTCGATCACCCAACTCATCAGGGCAGCATTTACGGGAAGCAGTATCTTTTTGTCTTGATTGATGTGAAGGATATAAGTCACTTTTTTTGATGTTCGCAGTTTTAAGTAATTAATGCTGTCGAGTAAAATCTGAACGATATCGTTGTTTTTAAGTGTGGCCTCTGAACCGATTTTTGAAAAACGCTCAGCAATCACCTCCAAACGGTTCACATCTTTTTCAATCTCAGCTGTGGCATGAGCTATATTGGTATCATCTAACTTCAACAACTCAATCCAGGCCAGAATGGATGAAAGCGGAGTGCCCAATTGATGAGCCGTTTCTTTCGCCATGCCAGCCCAAACACGGTTTTGCTCCGACCTTCGGGCATAGCTAAACAGCAGGTAGGCAATGAGGGCAAAAATGGCAATAATGAGGATTTGTGCCAATGGAAAAAACCGAACGATGGTTAATAATTCTGAGTCCTGGTAATAAATATAGGAGGTTCCCTGGTCTCCAAAGCTCACCATGATAGGTGTGTTTTCATTGGCCATCTCATCCAATTTCTCCTGAACATAAGCAGGGTCAGTCATCCTGATATCGTTCAAATTTCCAAACTGGATCACTTTTTGCCGGGTACTGTCGGTAATAATAACTGGTACACTTGACGAATTCAGGGCTACTTCCGACATAAAAGAAGTGATATAGTCGTTGAGCACATTCTTCAACTCGGTAAAAAAATGTGAATCACGGTAGTACAGGTAGTGTTTTTTATAAGGAAGAATGGGAACGATGAGTGGCTTATACACCGTAAATTCATCTTTGAGTTGCCCTGTTAGATATTTTAGAGTATCCTGATGAGGTGATAGATTTCTTGAATCGAGAATTTTGCCGTTGGCATCTGCCAGGATAATGGGTATGCTGGTGTTCTTTTCAATAATTTCAATAAAAAAGGTGAGGTCCTGGTCTTTGGATGGCTTGTCGCTTAGTACCTGTTTGTAGACATCAGCCAGCAACTCTACTCTCCTTCGTTCCTGAGCCTGCAACTGACCAAAAAATGATTCGGTATAATCCACCAGCTCTGCTTTACGGTGTACGGCAGCAGCCCATAAGTTTACATTTTTTCGCTCTTCATTGGCGAACTTCCCCACCAGCAAATTGGTAAAAAAAATTGAAGCCCCTATAATCATGAGGGCCAAAACAACCAAAAGCGCTTTCCAACGCATCTTCTGAGTATATATGTTCACTGGTAGTCAGATTAATAATTCACAAATCTATAAAATTGTTTGCGAGTTCAACGCTTTAAAACTGAATAAATTGCCAAACGGATGATAGGTTTCTCGGGGCAATACCATTTTATACTGACCGCTGGCGCACACCTTCTGTAAAACAACGTACAGTTTAATCACCTGAATATTTGTTAAATGTTTGAAATACAAATTTATCTGAACGGTGGCATAATTCCTGCTAAAATCTTCCGTTATTGTATTTCAACACCATCACCCACTCATGATCGATTTAAAAAGCATACATAAAACATACCAGATGGGGAACTCGGGTCTTCATGTCCTGAAAGGTATCGACCTGAAGGTGGCACAGGGAGAACTGGTTTCAATCATGGGTTCCTCCGGATCAGGCAAATCAACCCTGCTCAACATCATTGGTATCCTCGACAATTACGACCAGGGAGAATATTATCTGGATGGAACGCTGATGGCCAATCTGAGCGAAAGCAAAGCAGCCTTTTATCGTAACCAGATGCTGGGATTTATTTTTCAATCGTTTAACCTGATACCTTTTAAAAATGCCGTTGAGAACGTGGCACTTCCTCTCTATTATCAACAAGTAAGCCGAAAAAAACGCAATATGATCGCTCTCGAATACCTCGACAGGATGGGCTTGCGCGACTGGGCCGATCACCTTCCTTCAGAATTGTCAGGTGGCCAGAAACAGCGGCTGGCCATTGCCCGTGCCCTGGTGGCAAAGCCAAAGGTAATACTAGCCGATGAACCCACTGGTGCGCTCGATTCGGCTACCTCCCAGGAAATGATGAACCTGTTGAAGGAAATCAACAAGCAGGGCATCACCATGATTATTGTAACACACGAAACCGATATTGCCGAACAAACCGACCGCATTATCCACATAAAGGACGGAATAATAGAAAACAGTTACAACAGCGAGGCACTGCGCAAAAAAGTGCTCGCGGAAGCAGAAATATTTAACTCCTAAACCTTTTGTTTATGTTCGACCTGGATAAATGGCAGGAAATTTTTAATACCATCAGCAAAAACAAATTGCGCGCCTTCCTTACGGGATTCAGTGTGGCATGGGGTATTTTTATGCTGGTGCTCCTGCTGGGCTCGGGTTATGGATTGGAAAATGGCGTACGTAAAGGTTTTGAAGGGGACGCGGTTAATTATATCTCAATCAATCCGGGAGTTACAAGCCAGGCCTATAAAGGCATGAAACCCGGACGACAGCTACGGTTTACCAATGACGAACGCACCACCATGAGTACTTTGTCCTATGTGGATAAAAGTTCAAGCCGTACCCGGATATGGAGAAACAACCTCATCTCTTATGGCAACGAATATGGCACCTTTGATATATTCGCTGTAAGCCCTGAATACAGGTACGTGGAATCGCTCACCATGACCGAAGGACGCTGGATCAACGAAAACGACATGGATGAGTACAGAAAAGTGGTGGCTGTGGGCAGATTGGCCTACGAAGCCTTGTTTAAAGGAAAACCAGCCGTTGGGGAATACATGACTGTTAGTGGTGTGCCTTTTAAAGTAGTGGGTATTTTCGATGACCCGGGGACAGATCGCGACTTACAACGGGTGTATATTCCCATTAGTACAGCTCAACGCGTGTTTAATCTTGGCAACAACATCAACAATGTATGCTTGATGCTTGGCGATGCCAGTATTGGCCAAAGCGAAACGGTAGTCCAGGAAATTAAAGACGTGCTATCCGATCAAATGAAGTTCGACCCCAACGACCCGCGTGCGTTGTTTATATACAACAGCATCGAAAACTATCAAAAATTTATGACTCTGTTTGCCAGCATAAGGCTGTTTATCTGGGTAATTGGCATTGGAACCATCATCGCCGGCATTGTTGGGGTAAGCAATATTATGATGATCGTGGTAAAAGAACGCACCAAGGAAATCGGTGTAAGAAAGGCGCTGGGAGCCACTCCCGGATCCATTATCGCTCTCATTCTTCATGAGTCGGTACTCATCACCGCAGTCGCCGGATACATGGGACTGGTAGCAGGTGTGGGACTGTTGGAACTGATTTCCAAATTCTTGCCGGATGTGGGCTATTTTGCCAATCCCGAAATCAATATCGGAGTAGCCATCGGCGCCACCCTGATTCTCATTGTTTCGGGTGCCATGGCAGGATATATGCCGGCAAGAAAAGCAGCAGCAGTAAAACCGGTAATCGCTTTGCGCGATGAATAAAAACCTGAAACCATTGACACTACTCGATCGCGATAAATGGCATGAAATTTTGTTTGCTTTAAAGCAAAACAAACTCCGTACTTTTTTCACCGCTTTTGGCGTATTTTGGGGAATCTTTATGCTCATTATCATGCTCGGTTCGGGAAGAGGGTTGCATAATGGAGTAAGTCAGGGAATGGGAGACTTGGCTACCAATGCCATGTTTATGTGGACGCAAACCACCACGAAACCTTACAAAGGGTTCCCACGTGGGAGGAGATATAATTTTAACAACGATGATACCAAAGCACTCCGTGAGAACCTACCCGATCTTCAGTATATCGCTCCCCGCCTTCAGGTTTTTGGAGGAAACGGAAACAACAACAATGTGGTTCGTGGCGATCGTACCGCCAGCTACAGCATTCAGGGCGACTACCCCGACTATTTCCTGATTGACCCGGTAAACCTGATGGAAGGTCGGCTAATCAACGACCTGGATATTGAAGATAAACGTAAAATGGTTGTAATCGGCACACGCGTTAAAGACGAGATGTTTGAAAACAATGAAGACCCTATCGGAGAAATGATCAGAATTCAGGGTGTTTATTTTAAAGTAGTCGGAGTACATTCATCCAAAAAAAATGATAACCAGGCCGAACAGGAAAACGCGCAGATTTTTATGCCTTTCAGTACCATGCAACAAACCTTTAACTATGGAAATATCGTAGGCTGGTACAGCATGACCGCTGTTGACGGAGTACCTGCATCAAAACTTCTCGAAGAGGTAAAAGTATTGCTAAAGTCGCGACATTCCATCGATCCCACCGACGACCGTGCCATTGGGGCATTTAATATTGAAGTTGAATATACCAAAATGAAAAACCTGTTTACCGGTATTGATGCCCTCATTTGGTTTGTAGGTGTGTTTACCTTACTGGCAGGTGTCATCGGCATCAGCAACATCATGCTGGTAGTGGTAAAAGAACGAACGAAAGAAATTGGCATCCAACGTGCATTGGGAGCCACTCCTCTGGAAGTAAAAAGCCAGATTGTGATCGAAACCGTATTTCTGACTACCATTGCCGGATATATTGGTCTCACACTTGGCGTAGGTTTTCTGGAACTGATTAACTTTGCCCTTGTGAGTTCCGGATCTACGGGAGAAATGTTCTCGCATCCCGAAGTCGACTTCAACAAAGCCATCGCCGCATTGATTTTACTGGTGGTTTCGGGGGCTTTGGCAGGATTGATTCCGGCGCAACGGGCCGTTTCCATTAAACCGATTGATGCTTTGCGCGATGAATAGTAAGCTAAAAGTTTAAAGTAAAAAGTTACCTGCCTGCCGAAAGGCAGGAAAGTTGAATTTAAATGACATCTAATAAATATCCCGCTTGTATATGAAAACATTTTTCAAAATCCTGGCCGCCGTAATTGTTTTGGGCATTTTTGGTTATACGATTTACTTCTTGTATCAAAAGTCGCAAACCAAACCCATTGTTTACGAAACCTCAAACCCCGTAATATCGAATGTGATTAAGAAAACCACAGCTACAGGATCGGTAATTCCACGAAAGGAAATTGAGATAAAACCTGTTGTATCAGGCATTGTTGATGAATTGTATGTGGTTGAAGGCCAGCAATTAAAAAAAGGAGATTTGATTGCCAAAATCCGGATCATTCCCAATATGATCAACCTCAACAATGCAAAATCCGGCGTTGAAACAGCCAAAATAAAACTGGAAGATGCCAAACGGAATTACGACCGCCAGCTTGAATTACTCGAAAAAGGTGTGATCGCCAAAGCCGATTACGAATCCTACGAGATTAACTATAAAAATGCCCTCGAAGAGCTCGAAACGGCCGAAGAAACACTTCAACTTATCCGGGATGGTCAAATACAGAAACAAAGTAGTCAAACCAATACGCTGGTAAAATCAACCATCGATGGGATGGTACTCGATGTACCTGTCGAAATTGGTAACCAGGTGATTGAATCGAACAATTTTAATGCAGGAACCACCATTGCATCGGTGGCCGATATGGGAGAGATGATGTTTGAAGGCAATATCGATGAATCGGAAGTAGGTAAAATAAAAGAGGGGATGCCGCTGTTGCTCACCATTGGTGCCCTCGAAAATGTAACTTTCGATGCGGTGCTTGAACAAATTTCACCGAAAGGTACCGAAGTTAACGGAGCCGTTCAGTTTAAAATAAAGGCGGATGTAAAATTACGCAACGATCAGTTTATCCGTTCCGGGTACAGCGCCAATGCCGATATTGTTCTGGCTCGTGCCGACAGTGTGATGACCATTTCCGAAGGGCTACTTCAGTTCGATGACTCATCCACTTTCGTTGAGGTTGAAGTCCAACCACAAATTTTTGAAAAACGAGCGGTTGAGACGGGGCTTTCGGATGGGATTAACATTGAGGTTGTTTCAGGGATCAATATGGAGGATAAAGTTAAAAAGCTCAAGTAATAATCTGATCTTCGTAGCAAATAAACAATATCGCCTACATTGAATAGGTAGACATCAAAAGAATTTTACTTCATGCTAATCGGGATAGGCAATGCGGGAATGGTGAATATTCAGCAGCTTCTTTTTCAAAACCTTAATCACTTTCGTAATTTCCTTCATGGTGATGTTGGCATTCATAAACTGGTTATCGGTCATCAGTGAATGAATAATATTGTCCACCAGGTCGTTAATTTTTTGCTCATCGGGCTGGGCCAGGCTTCTGGATGCCGCTTCTACCGAGTCGGCCATCATGACAACAGCGGTTTCGCGTGAAAAAGGAGCCGGTCCATGATAGGTAAACTCGGACTGATCGACTTCCATACCCGGGTTTACTTTCTTTTCAAGGCGATAAAAATACTCCACCCGCCTGGTCCCATGATGTGTTCGGATAAAGTCAATGATTTTTTCAGGCAATCCATGCTTTCGGGCCATTTCGATGCCATCCAACACATGATCAATAATTACCCGTGCACTTTCTTCATACCCAAGCTCGTCATGGGGATTATAACCGGAGGTCTGGTTTTCAACAAAATACAATGGATTATTCATTTTCCCAATATCATGGTACAAGGCGCCGGTGCGGGCTAATTGTTCATCTCCGCCAATTTCGAAAAGGGCCTCCGAGGCCAGATTGGCCACTTGTAATGAATGTTGGAAAGTGCCAGGCGCCTTGATACTTAAATCGCGCAACAATACATTGTTCGTGTTTGAAAGTTCGAGTAAGGTAAGCTGCGTGATGAGACCAAACATTTTCTCGTATAAAAATATAAGTGGAAACGCCAACAACAATAATATGGAACTGGCTGCAAAATGGCTTATCATGCGCCTGGAAAAATTGTCAATCGATCCTTCCTGAGCCAACAAAATGCCGGCGTATACAACCATGTAGGCTAAAAACACCATCGTTACACCCCTGAATAAATCAGAGCGTTTACTGAGTTTCTTCACCGAAAACACGCCAATCAATCCGGCTATGCACTGGGTATATAAAAACTCAAAACTATTGGGGGCATAAAATCCCACTAAAATCAGGGTAATGATATACACAACGATAGCAATTCCCCCATCCAGAAACGCTGAAATAACAATGGGTAAGATGGCATATGGAATCATGTACGACCATTCGGGATATAGTTGAAAAACAAGGTAAGTAGTCAGGATAAAAATCATTTGGGTGAATAAGACCAGGACAATATACTTTAGCTCATAGTAAAATTGACCCTTAAAAAACCGAATGAAAAGGTATTGCACCAAAAACAACATCAAGATGAGTAATGTCATTCCTGACAAAACATATTTCCATGAGTCGCTGGAGGCCATGGTTTTCTCATATTCGTTTTTCAATGATATAAGCACCTGATATTTCTCAGTCGATACCAACTCCCCTGTTGAAATAATCAATTCATCTTTTTGCACCAACCCTTGATTTAACGAGATATCCTTTAACAGCTCTTTCTGTTCAAGCAAGGTTTTTGATTCATCATAAAACACATTCTGTAGTAAGGACTGCGAAATTACCTTTTGCAAGAGTGAACTATCAGATGTGTTTAGTTTCTTAATTTTGATTTTAGCATAATCGTTGGCTGATCGAATGTCGTACAACTGACCTATGGTAGTGGCTGTAACCTCGTTGCCATTTATCAGCCGAATACGATATGACGGGTCCTTACCTTCAATCACCGGATCATAACGAATAATGCCCTTGTTTTCAATCGACTTAAATAAATTCAGCAAAAAAGTCTCCATTTGTATTGAGTCGGCAGCATGATGACTCCCGGACTTTGAAGCCCATGCCAGGCTGTAATTCAGCATTAATTGCTGCAATCCGGTTTCAGTTACTTCCTGATTAAAGGCAAAATAGGGCATATAACCGGCCAGCAAAACCGCTTTTTCATCTTCAATTTGCTTCTGGCTTTTTTGGATAGAAAAATCGAAAGGAGCAATCAAGTCCTTGTGATTCCAAGGTTTGCCTACCTGAAATTCATATTTAAAGATGCTCTCCTTAGGACTGATCCACACCACCATGGCAGCAGCCAGAATAAACAATACGATTTTAAAAGTTTCGTAGTAATTATGTTGTAGTTTTGATAAAATTGAGTTCATTTGGAGCGTAATTAGCGACTACAAAATTAACTAAAAGGTTGAACCTGAAAAACATTTTATTTTATGGAAGTATTTGGTGTATGTAATCAGAGTCTGGCAGCAGTCAGAAAACAGCCCGGCGAGCCCTATGAGATGATAAACCAATTAATTTTTGGCGACTTATTAGAAATAAAAGCCAAAGTAAATAGTTGGTTGCTGATCGAAAGCATGCACGATGGTTACGAAGGCTGGGTCGACAGCAAGCAAGTTAAACAAATAAACAGCACTGAATACCAGCTACTTGTCAATAGTTCAAAGGCATTTACATCCTCCATCACCTCTAAAGTTGACCTCACCCATGTGGAAGGATCCAGGTACCTGAGCCTGGGCAGCAGGTTGTATCAGGTAAAGCAAAATACATTTAACAACCTGGAGGGTGAGGGAGTTTATACCGGAGAAATCATTACCAACCCGTCGAAAGGAAGTGGTGAGCAGGTTGCTCAATCGGCTCGTCAATATCTAAACGCACCTTATCTATGGGGAGGACGCTCGGTTTGGGGCATTGATTGCTCAGGGCTGGTGCAGATGAGTTATTTACTGAATGGATATTCACTCCCACGTGACGCTGGTCAACAGGCACAAATTGGTGAGACAGTACATTTTATACACGAAATCAAGGCTGGCGACCTGATTTATTTTGATAATGAAGAAGGGAAAATTGTCCATGTAGGTATCGCCTTACCCAATAAACACATCATCCATGCCAGCGGTCATGTACGTATCGACTCGTTGGATCATCAAGGAATTTTTCAACAGCAGACCCGTTTATACACACATCAACTCCGATTAATAAAGCGGATAATTACCTAAACCAGTATAAGGGGTAATGGTGTGATTAAAGTAATGCGCATGTCCCCTGTACCCCATCACTCCGTTACTCGGGATTCATTTCTTTTTTTATAAAATCAGTGACCTGTTTTGCAAAACGCCAGGCTTTAATCGTCATAAACAGAATCAAAATAATAATTAAAGTATATCGCAATAATATCACCATTTGGCACGTTTTATGATATAAAGATTTCACATTAATCATAAAAAACAGAAAAATGGTACTACCAACAAATTTAAAACACGTAGCAACAGCTACTGAACATGCCCAAGTATTAAAAGATCACGAAAACGTCATGATTTGCTGTGGCCGCATGGGGCCCATGTGTCTTCCGGTTTACGATATCATGGGTGATATACAGGATGAATACAAGCATGTAGAATTTCGTGACATGATGTTCGACAGTCCTGAATCAGCGGTAATCCGCAACCACCCGGCCTGCCGCAATTTTATGGGAATTCCTTTTACCGTTTATTATAAGAATGGGGAATTGGTTGCCGCTACCAGCAGTATTCAAAGCCAAGGTCAGGTAACTGCCATTTTAGACAGAGAATTTAAAGCCTAATAAAATTTCCGCCCTCTTTTCTGGGGGGCGGAAAAATAACATGATCATGGAAGAAAAAAATGTTGATGTAATCATCATAGGTGGTGGTGCAGCCGGACTAACTGCGGGCATGTATCTGGCCAGAGCCAAATCCAGCGCAGTTATTCTGGATTCGGGAACCATTGGCGGACAACTTGTATTAACCCACGAAGTAGCCAATTATCCCGGCATTGTAACCACCTCCGGATATCAGCTTGCTAACACCATGCGTCAGCAGGCTAAGTCGTTTGGATGCGAGATCAAATCAAATATTACCTTGTCGGATCTGAATCTGGAGGGCGAATCGAAAACAGTGGTGGTAAACAACAACATCCGGTACAAGGCCAAGGCATTGATTATCGCTACGGGTGGTCGTTCGCGGATGCTGAACGTTCCGGGCGAAGCCCGACTAAAGGGCAAAGGGGTTTCGTACTGCGCTACCTGTGATGGAGATTTTTTCCAGGATAAGGAAATATTTGTGGTGGGAGGTGGCAATTCTTCTCTCGAAGAAGCTGTTTCGTTAACAAAATACGCCTCAAAGGTCACCATCATCCATCAATTCGATCATTTTCAGGCTTTTAAACATGCCATTGAGGAAGTCAAAAAAAATCCAAAAATCAACATCATCCTCCAATCGAAGATCACTGAGTTTTTAGGCGATGAGAAGCTGGAAGCCATCCGTTATCAAAACCTGAAAACAGGAGAAGAATTTCATCAACCCATCGATGGCGTGTTTATCTTTATCGGCTATGAAGCCAATACGGATATGTTTCATGGCAGCTCATTAAAGCTCAATGAAAGCAAAGAAGTCGTGGCCGATGAACTGATGAAAACCAATCTGACGGGTATTTTTGTCGCAGGAGACAACAGGGCAAAACGCTACCGACAAATTACCACCGCAGTCGCTGATGGAACAATTGCAGCCCTGTCGGCACTGGATTTTTTAAACAGTCAGCATTAATTTTATAAGTTTTTTTGTAGCAAGCGCTATTTGTACCTTTTCTAAAATAGAAGGGTGCATGCTTTTTTTTCATTAGTCTGTTATTTTTCCGATAAAACAAAATACTTTTGCCACGACAATTGATTCAGGGCAGGGTGAAATTCCCGACCGGCGGTGACAGTCCGCGACTCCCGTTCCGAAAATTTTAGGATGGGACTGATCTGGTGAAACTCCAGGGCCGACAGTAAAGTCTGGATGGTAGAAGCGATTGTTGTTGTGATGAGTTGAACTGATATCAGTTTTGGTATCGGTTGCTTGTTATAAGGCTATAATTGATAGCACCTGCTGTTTTGTCAGCAGAACCAATCCGCCCTGAATCGATGTCAGGGTTTTTTTATTGTTTCAACTTAAAGTAATAGAAATGAAAAGGATTGGATTATTTATTGTTAACTTGTTGTTAATCACACACACACTTCAGGCACAACACCCTATTTCGGGCATTATTCAAGAGGCGGAAACCGGTCTCCCCATAGGGAATGTTCAAATTACATCACCCGGTTCAGCCATCGGTACCACCAGCAATGCGGATGGCAGCTTTTTGCTTACGACAGACAAAAACAACATTCACCTGACATTTCATCACCTCAGTTATAAAACATTGTCGAGGTATATTGTGCTGCATTCGCAGGAGATGGATCTGGGAATCATTCAACTGGAAAAACTTCCGGTTAACCTGGATGAAATCAACATCACCGGAGGAATGGTTACCGAAAGCAACTCGCCAATAACCATTTCAACACTCACTGGCAAAGAGATTCAAACCCAATTGGGCGATCAGCCATTGCCATTGTTAATGAATAGCATTCCGGGTATCTACAGCACACGTACCGGCGGGGGAAGTGGAGATGCAGAATTGAGTATCAGGGGATTTAACCAGCAAAACATTGGCATCTTGCTAAATGGAATCCCCATCGGAAGTGTCGAAAACGGGTTGGTTTACTGGAACAACTGGTTGGGGCTAAGTCACGCCATTGCCGAAATTCAGGTTCAAAAAGGGCCTGGCGTTTCCAATGCAGCGATCAATTCAGTGGGTGGAAGTTTAAACATTGTGACCTCAAATCCCAAAGAAACACCCGACTATTCATTGAGCTATCGGGTAACTTCTTTTGGCAACCAGGAAATTTCGTTTTCTGCCAACAGCGGAATCATGGAAAACGGTTGGAATGTAGCCTTTTACGGTTCTTATCTTCACGGAGACGGTTACATCGACGCCACCAATGTTTCGGCCTGGTCGTACTTTCTCACCTTAAACAAACAACTCAACGCTAAAAACAAACTGACCATTACCCTGTTGGGAACACCCGAAATACACGGCCAAAGGACTTTAAAGTTATCCGATCAGGAACATCGGTATTACGGCAACCTATATAATAAGGACTGGGGTGGATTGAATGGTAAAGTAAAAAATGCTTCCGAAAACTTCTACCACAAACCCGTTTTGAGCGTCAACCACAATTACACCCTCAACAGCAGAACCATTTTAGCCACGGCGGTTTATTTCACACCCGGGTATGGCGGTGGAAACTGGTCGGAAAGCTTCCAATACGCCCCTTCGATTTTTGAATTCAGGAATGAATCAGGTCAGATTGACTGGACAGCCATATACCAAAACAGCACGAATAACCAGAATAGCTTCGTGTTGGAGAATGGAGATAGCATCTCAGGCTACTCGATGAATGTTGGCACCCAATACCTGGCCAGCCACATTCAAACCGGACTGATGTCGACCCTACGGCATGCCATCAATGATCGGCTAACCCTGACCGGTGGTATTCATTACAGGTATTTCAACTCATTTGTACGTGAACAAATCACCGACTTAATGGGAGGCAAGGTTTTTATCGATGATTATTCCTGGGCGGCGGATGGCGTTGCCGGAAGAAACCAGCTAAACTACGTCGGCGACATCATCAAAGTGAACAATTCGAGCGTTGTAAATTTTACAAGTGCCTATTTACAGGCCATTTACAACTCAGGAAGGATAAATGCCTACGTATCGTTGGGAGGAAATAACAACTGGTACCAACGTGTGGATCGTTACAATTATGTGAAAAATCAAAAAAGTGAAACCATCGTTAAACCCGGGTTTGATTTAAGGGGAGGAACCTGTTACAATTTTGGAACCCATCATGAAGTATTTGCCAATGCAGCTTTCATTTCACGTGCACCTTACTTTAAATATGTTTTCGGCAACTACACTAATGTTCCGGTTCACGACCTGAAAAATGAGCAAATCAGCACGGTGGAAGCCGGTTACCGCTTTCACAATCGAAGCATTAAATTTGAAGCCAATGCCTACTATACCGATTGGGGAAATGTTTCGATGCTTTCGAATGAGTATATTCAATTGGAAAACAACACCCAAAGCAGGGCCATGGTGAATGGGTTGCATGCCATCCACCAGGGAGTTGAATCGATGCTGGATGTGCAAATCAATAAAAACATGGGCTTCGGATTGATAGCTTCATTTGGAAACTACAGTTGGCAAAACGATATAACCGCCACCTTATTAAATAGTGACAATATAGTTGTCGACACCATCCTGGTAATGGCCAAAGGGCTTAAAGTAGGAGGCACCGCGCAGCAACAACTGGGGGCACAATTTACCATTAAGGTATTAAAGATAATTGACATGAAAATGGAATGGATGTATTACGATCAGTTGTATGCTTCTTTCGATCCTGTGAACAGGACCAATCCCGGCGACCGAATGCAACCCTATCAGATTCCTGCCTTTCACGCCATAAATATATATGTAGGAATTCATACCAAAGTGCTCAACACCCCTTGTTTACTACAGCTAAATACGTATAACCTACTCAACTCCATTCATGTAGTAAATGCCCAGGATGGACCGGGTCATGATTTAGCGTCCATGACCGGGTTCTGGTCGTTTGGGCGGACTTTTGATATTATGTTAAAATTTAGCCTTTAAAGCAAAACAGTTGCATTGGTTCTTTAATAACTTATTAACAACACACAATATATATCTGGTTGTATTTGTGCATTTTACACACTTTAGACGGACATAATCCCAAAAATCAATAACAATTGTTAATAATTATTAATAATGGCTTAATACAGTTTTTGGGTAGAATAGATATTTTTACTTCAAATATTAATAAAATCTATTTCATTTGAAAAACCAAAAAACTAAATGTTTATGAAAAAATTAAATTTACTCTTAACATTTTTCCTTACTGTATTGTTTGCTGGTGTGTCATTCTCACAAGGAACGGTTACAGGGAAAGTGGTTGATGCCACTTACAATGAGTCGCTTATTGGAGCCACTGTTGTATTGAAGGGGACAACAACGGGGACAGTAACAGACATCAACGGAGCTTTCTCCTTAAAGTTAGCTGCTGGTTCTTATACCATTGATATCAGTTATATTGGATACGAGTTACAGTCATTTCCGGTAACGATTGGCGACAATGAAACACATAATCTCGGAAAAGTAAAATTAGCATCCACTACATTTGCTTTGGAAGGGGTGAACATTATGGCTGACCGCGCTAAAGAAAGGCAAACTCCTGTTGCCCTTTCCAACATTTCGAAAGCTGAAATTCAGCAGCAATTAGGTTCACAGGATCTTCCTATGATTATGAACATGACTCCCGGTGTGTATGCTACCCAACAAGGTGGTGGAGCCGGTGATGCAAGGATCAATGTAAGAGGGTTTAACCAACGTAATGTGGCCATTATGATTAATGGTGTTCCTGTTAATGATATGGAAAATGGATGGGTATATTGGTCTAATTGGGACGGTATTGCTGATGCCACCTCTTCCATTCAAATGCAACGTGGTTTGAGTGCTATAAACTTGGCCACTCCTTCGGTAGGTGGTACCATGAATATTATTACATCACCAGCTGAAATGGAAGCTGGTGCCAGTGGTAAATTCGAATACGGTTCAGGTAACTTTATGAAAACCACAATTAGTGCTCATACTGGACTTATCAACAATAAATTTGCGGCAAGTGTTGTCGCTGTGCGAAAAGTTGGCGAAGGTGTAATTGATAAAACTTGGACAGATGCATGGGCATACTACATGGGATTAAGTTACCAAGTTAGCAAGAACCATAGATTGGAAGCTTATATTATGGGTGCGCCTCAAAAACACGGACAAAACCTCTACAAACAAAACGTTGCAATGTACAACGCTGAATATGCTAAAGAGGTTGGTGCTGATAGTGCTGTTGCATATTATGCAAATAAATTAGATACTCCTGTTTCACCAAACGGAAGGCTATATAACGAAAACTGGAACAGTGTTAACAGTTCATATTCAGGAGACCAATATTTTAACGGAAAAACCCATAGCAGATATGACAATGCTTTTATCAATGAACGTGAAAATTATTTCCATAAACCTCTTGCTAATTTAAACTGGTATGCTCAATGGGGAGATAAAGTTACTTCTTTTACTACTGTTTACTGGTCAGGTGGTAAAGGTGGCGGATCCGGTACATATGGAAAAATTCAGTACGATTATGATTCTGAACCAACAAGGATTGTTGATTGGGATGCTACGATAGAAAAAAATCAAGATCCTACCTATGCTAAACCTGGAAATCAAGGAGCAATTCGAAACTCTGTAAACAACCAATCGACAATTGGAGCTTTAACAAAAGTTAAAATTAACTTCTCAGAAACATTCAAAGGGCAGATTGGACTTGACTGGAGAACTGCTAAAATTGAACACTTCCGCGAGTTAAGAGACATGTTAGGTTTAACTACCTATACTGATGTTGATAAATATAATGATTATAAACCTTACAGTGACTTTTGGGTTGGTGATGAAGTTAACAGAAAACTTGGTGACAAAGTAAATTATTTCAATACCAATACTGTTGACTGGTTTGGAGGTTATTTACAGGGTGAATACACGAATGGATCTTTATCAGCCTATGGTACTGCTGGTTATTCTATGATTAAGTATTCTTACGTAAACCACTTTAAAACCGCAAAAATGATTAATGACAGTACTCCAGATTTAAATAGCGGTGAATTAAAATCAAATACTGACTGGATTGCCGGTTACCAATTTAAAGGTGGCTTAAACTATAACTTTAACGAATCATTTAGCGGTTTCGTAAACTTTGGCTACGTAAGTAAAGTGCCAATTTTCGACGAAGTAATCAATGATGGAAATGGTATAGTTGCAAAAGATCCTCAAAATGAAAAATTCATTTCATACGAGGCAGGGGTAATTTATAATTCATTTGATAATAAACTTGATGTAAAAGGTAACTTCTATTACACAACTTGGAAAGACCGAATCGTAACAAAATGGATTCAACTTACTCAGGATGAAGACGGTTTTGCATTTATTAAAGGTCTTGACCAAAGACATATGGGTCTTGAATTAGAGGCAAATTATCGTATTGCAAAAATTATTGGAGTAGGTGGCGTTGCATCAATAGGTAATTGGAAATATTTAAATGATGTAAATGCTCAAATCCAAAACGAAGGTGGTGTTATTTTAGACACAGTTAATGTGTATGCAAAAGACCTTAAAGTTGGTGATGCCCCACAATCTCAGGTTGCATTATGGGCAAACATTTATCCCGTTAAAGGACTTAACTTCCAATTAATATGGCGTTATAATGCTAATCATTATGCAGACTTTAATCCCGTCGACAGGGATGATGAAAGTGACAGAGTACAAAGTTGGAAGACTCCTTCGTATTCAGTATTTGATATGCACATAAATTATTCAGTTCCTCTAAAAGGAAGAGTAGGCCTTGATGTATTTGCACACATGTTTAACTTACTCGACACATTTTATGTGCAAGATGCCCTTGACAATAGTCCATATAATGGATATAAAGGTGCTGATAAGCAGTTTAATCATGATGCAAATAGAGCCGAAGTATTTCTTGGAATGCCGAGAACATTCAATGTAGGTGTGAAAATTTCTTTCCATTAATTCCATCATTTAGCTATTTAAAAAAGAGCCTCCACTATTGGGGGCTTTTTTTTACCTTAGTCGTTTAATTGCAAAGCATTACACTAATAATCAATAGATAATTATGAAAAAGAACATTTCAGTTTTAATTTTTTCCCTGTTGTTATTGGGACAACTGCTAACAAGCTGCTCCACAAAAACAGAAACCAATCCGAAACCCTACCTGATCGTGCTGTCGCTTGATGGTTTCAGGTGGGACTATCCCGACCACGCCAACACACCTACCCTCGATTCGCTGTCACAGGTTGGCGTGAGAACCAATATCATTCCCTCCTATCCCACCAAAACATTCCCAAATCATTATACCTTGGCCACCGGATTGTACCCCGGCCACCATGGTATTGTGCTCAACGGTTTTTATGCTGTAGATCTGGGAAAACAATACTCCTTGGGAAATCGCCGGGCAGTTGCCGATGCCGACTTTTATGGAGGCGAACCCATTTGGAACACCTGTGAAAAACAAGCAGTGAAAACAGCCACCTTATTTTGGGTCGGTTCCGAAGCACCCATTAACCACTTAACACCAACCTATTGGTCGGCTTACAACCAGAAATTGTCTTTTGAATCACGCATCGACTCCTTGTTTAATTGGCTTTCCTTACCGGAAACCCAACGTCCGCATCTGATCATGTGGTATTATCATGAACCCGATCATACAGGCCATCAATTTGGACCCCGTAGTCTGGAAACGGTTGCCGAAGTCGAAAGGCTCGATCACTATTTAGGCATGTTTTTTAAACGCATGAGACAACTCCCGGATTATCATCAGCTCAACTTTATCGTCACCTCCGACCATGGCATGGGCGAAATTTCACCAGATAGACAAGTCATTCTCGATGAAACAATCGACACTTCCTGGTTTGAGAGATTTGATGGATGGAATCCAAACTGGAATTTCAAAGTAAAAGCCGGGTTGATGGAGAAAGTTTACAGCAACTTAAAAAAGGTATCCCATGTGAAGGTGTATCACCACGACAGCATTCCCGATCGGTTGCATTATGGAAGCAACCCCCGGACATACGACTTTACCCTGGAAGCCGATTCGGGATACAGCATCTATTGGTCGTGGAACATCAGTAATGGTTTGGGCACCCATGGCTACGACAACAGGAACCGCGACATGCATGCCATTTTTTATGCCGCCGGTCCGGCCTTTAAAAAAGGATACCAGGCGCCTGCCTTTGAAAATGTGAACCTGTATGAACTGATGGCTGAAATTTTGCACATTGTTCCTGTAAAAACAGATGGAGAGCTGGCCAATACCGAAAGCATGCTCCTTCCCAAATCCCGGCCTTAGCCTAACCTTTTCACATAATACACCAGATCATCGCCTTTATCGTAGTAGTCTTCGAACTGAGCTTTGAGCTCGTAGCCGTTTTTTTCGTAAAACATGCGTGTCGGAGTATATTGTTTACGGCTCGCTGTTTCCACGTAAATGCCACCTCCTTTGAGTGTCCTGATCTCTTCTTCCGTGGCTTTTAACAATTGTTTTCCCAATCCCCGGTTGCGGTAATCGAGGTGGGTGGCAATCCAGTACAAATCGTAGCTGTTTTTGGTGCACGGGATGAGTCCAAAACAGGAGTAGGCCACGGTTTTGCCTTCTATTTCCAAAAAGATGAATTCGTAACCACTGGCCTCACCTTTCTCGAGACGCTCTTCAGCCAACTCGGCCGCTACATCTATTTCTTCCTCGTTAAAAAACCCGGTGGAAGTAACTATTTCCCTGATGACCTGTGGGTCGGAGGCGGTGACTTCTTTGCGTAAGGTAATGGTATTCATTAGGATTATGTTTTTTGGTCGTTGAATTAAAATCAGATAATTACCGATGAATGAGCATCTTCAATAATACGGGTGAGCACGGTGTTAAACGAAAGTCCTGCCTCCAAGGCTGCAGCATAAAATCCGGCGTCCGGCGAAAGACAAGGGTTGGCATTTATCTCCAAAACATACGGATTGTTCTGTTCGTCCACACGAAAGTCGATGCGTACATAACCTTTCAGGCCAAACAGCTGCCAGCATTGGTGACAAATATTGCTGAGTTTTTCTGCCAGATCGGGCGTTTCCTGCTCTATACCGAAACGGCGGTTGGTGTGTTTGAATTCAAACGAATCTTCATTCC
>Ga0210046_1000074_pt1 | contig 102348 bp, 70 predicted proteins | sample CryGeyCG2114_250_FD_185461 | JGI IMG/M metagenome (GOLD analysis project Ga0210046, IMG submission 185461) | Groundwater microbial communities from aquifer - Crystal Geyser CG18_big_fil_WC_8/21/14_2.50 (SPAdes) (version 2) | ecosystem: Environmental > Aquatic > Deep subsurface > Groundwater ...
ACAGAAGCCCGATTTGACGGAAGCGATCGCGCAGGCAAAATCATCAGACGTGGCCATTGTGGTGGTCGGTGAATCGAACGAACTGGTAGAAGAGAATAAAGACGTTAGTAGCTTGGAACTCTATGGGCTTCAAAAGGAATTTGTAGACGCCATTCTAGCTACTGGAACTCCCGTAGTCTGTGTTGTGCTCAATGGCCGCCCCTTATCCATTAACAGTTTGGATCAGAAAGTGCCTGCTATTTTAGAAGCTTGGTTTCCTGGAGAAAAAGGAGGCTTAGCAGTCGCTCAAACCTTATTTGGAGACTACAATCCTGCGGGTCGTTTGCCAGTTACGGTGGCCCGAGGTGTGGGTCAACTGCCGATGTATTACAGCGCCAAACCCACCAGAAATCACCGCTATGTCGATGAGAAAATCACACCGCTTTACCCTTTTGGCTACGGTTTAAGTTATACCTCTTTCGATTATAAAGACCTTCAGATTACCAACCAAGGGGAAGGTAAAATTCACATCGAAGTGACGGTCACCAATACTGGAACTCGGGCGGGTGAAGAAGTGGTACAACTCTATTTAAGCGACTTGATTAGCTCTGTAACCACAGCGGTAAAAGAACTCAAGGGTTTCCAACGGATCCATTTCAATGCTGGAGAAAGTAAGCGGCTAAGTTTCGATTTAGGGCCTGAAGACCTTTCCCTTTGGAACAGGAAAATGGAGCGAGTAGTTGAAGCGGGTAAATTCAGAATAATGGTTGGCAAAAATTCGCAAGAAGGATTAAGCGATACTTTTACCTTGGAATCAACGATCCAACTGAAAAATTAAAATCTATGCTCGCGGGCATTACTCATCTTCAGCATTCGTGACTTTGTAATTACAGTCACTGAGGGTTGTGCTCATCGTAAAATTTAAAACCCCTGAATTTGGCTGTCCATCCAAGCAATACGGTTTGCAATCCAGCCTTTTACATAATCCACTTCATCGTCATAGGTTTGGCCCACAAAGCTGTTGAAGCTTAAAGGAACCCCAAGCACCTGCCATTTTTTGTAGTTACGATCAATCGATCCAGCTTCATCGAGGAAAGCGATATGTTCGTTCAATTTGCTGTCAATATGGCTTTGAGAAAACACAGTACCCTTAAGTTCATTCCATCTGGTCTTAATTGCGGCCTTGAATTGAGCATCTGCCATTAACTTTTCCCACCAAAAAGGGACTAACCATAAGTCGTTAGGATAATCGAGGTTGTATTTATAAATCCACTTTTCAGATGAACTTCTACTATCGTTTCCAAAGGCAATATTGAAATCCCAGATAGGCCCCATTTTCAATTTCTCACCTCTATTCTTATGCAAAAAGGTGCTGATTCGGTAGGCATCAGGATTGGCACTTAATTCATTCAAAAGGAAAAAATCGACAAAACTATTTACATCAATAAAGTCGGTATAGCTTCCTGTACCAGTGCCCAAGAGCGCATTTTCAAAGTCATCGATATAGCCTTTGACGTACGCTTTTTGAATGGTTGTGATATCATCCTCTTTCGGGTATTCGTAAAGAAAATAGGTTTCTTCTCCTCTCTTTTGTCCATAGGCGGCATAACTCAAAGCATTGCCGCTTACGCCATAGTCTGAACGAAAGCTGATGTCTTCAGTATAAAGCGCATCGGGATTGCCATCGCCCGAGGTTTTGTCAATCTTCAAAATATAACCTCCCGTAATATCATTAGGATCGGTGTCCTCAGGCTCTAGCTTTTTGATGTCTACTCTATTTTTGTCCCTTTTGATTTTCTCCATCAAAACATAAGTGCCCTGATAGGTTTCGTTGATTTGTAATTCTACAAATTTCGTTTTTACCGCATATTGACCAATCTCATTCGAGAGCTCATAAATAAGCACATTCCTTAGAAATGTTTTGTCGCTATAAGGGCCATAGAGGATCCAATCTTCTTCCTCGGGCAGGCCTAGCACTTCTACCGATACGCCATCTCCAGAATCATCTCGGGTTTCTAAACCATAAGATTTTTTAGCGAACAGCGTGAAGGAAGTGGAGCCCCTATATTCTATACCAATTGGTGCTCTCAACACCTCTTCCTTGTTGACAAAAACCGTCATTTCTGCCCCAATTTTAGGGCTGTCTTGGATAGTGTTCCCAATCGTATTGATCTTAATATAAGGTACTTGGCCTTCATATGGCCCAAGCACAAATGTTTCTTGAGGTATAACTGGCCCCGGATCATTGTCGCATGATTGCGCAAAAAAGCTAAGCAGGAATACTCCTAACAGCGAGAGCATACGAGCGGTATTAGGCAAAGTCATATTGCGGGGTTAAAGGTGTAAAACGTAATTAACGGATTAAACGTGTTCATAACAAATTGTTTATCGTTTGGACCAAAGCGGAAATGCGGCATCTCAATAGAAAAGCACTAAATTATGGATGTTTTAATTGACCTTAATTGTATGAATTCCTATTCCACTATTTTCAAGTCGCGGTTAAAACCAACATTAGCTTCTGTACTAATTTTGAGTTTTTTAGTGTTTACACTCAGTTGTGGTTCAGCCCTACCGCAGAAGGTGCTTGTCTTCACGAAAACGGCAGGGTATTATCATGCTTCGATTCCAAGTGGTGTGGGGGCCCTTCGACTGATGGGCGAACAAAATGGTTTTGAGGTAGACACTACTTCGGAGGCCTCTTGGTTCACGGACGAAACCTTGTCGGCCTACAACAGCGTGGTCTTTTTGAGTACCACGGGCGATGTATTGGATGCTGCTCAACAAGCGGCATTTGAAAGGTTCATTCAAAAGGGGGGTGGTTTTGTGGGCGTTCATGCCGCAGCCGATACGGAATATGATTGGCCTTGGTACAATCAATTGGTAGGAGCCTATTTTTTGAGCCATCCGCATCAGCAAGAGGCAAGCCTTCAGGTAATGGATAATGAGCACCCTGCGACCAAAGATTTGCCGCAACCATGGCTTCACTTTGATGAATGGTACAATTATAAAAGCATGGCAAGCGGGCTCAATGTGCTTTTGAATTTGGATGAAACCAGTTATAAAGGTGGAGAGAACGGAGCCAATCACCCGATTGCTTGGTACAGGGAATTTGATGGCGGAAGAATGTTTTACACGGGTTTGGGCCATACCGAAAAGGCATATACTGACCCCATTTTTTTAAAGCACCTTTTAGGAGGAATTGAATATGTTTTGAAATAGGAGCTTTACTCCTTCGGAAGGGATTTATAAAGTTGGTAGAAGGCCCCTGCACTGCCTACAAAAATCATAATAATGACAAATAGCGCTTTTCCGTTATTCCACCACTCATCCATTTTATAGCCAAGCCAGCCGCAAAGCGCAATGGTCACAAAAAGTTGGATTCCCAGCTGAGAGTATTTAAGGTAGTTATTCGGGCCTTTTTTGTCCTGATCAGGCATAGATTTCCGTGAAATTCAGAAAGCAGGCTTTTGCTTATGCCCTTTTAATGGCTACTTCCCTGATATGACTCGCGGGTTTCCCAATTTCGATTTCTTTGGCAAGGTGTCCCATTTTGCAGCCTCCATTAAAGGTTGCGCCTGGCTCCACGATCAACTTATTGGTAAGGATATCTCCATTGATTACCGCGGTGGGCTTAAGCACCAAGAGTTCAGAAATTTCGATATTGCCTTTGATAGTGCCCGCAATTTCGGCTGTTCTTGCGGTAACGTTGCCATCCACAAGGGCATCGCTGCCCATTACAAATTTGGCTTTGGCTTTGGCATGGCCGTATATTTTGCCTTCCACCCGAATATTGCCTGTAGATTCTATACTGCCTTCTAAGGTGGTGTCTTTACCGATGGTGTTGCTGGTGTTGCTTTGCTCCTCGGTCGTCCTTTTTTCTTCTTTCGATGAGAACATTTGATCTAATTTTATAGGTTGAGTCTTGGCTAAAATACGATGAAATCTTCAGGATTCACAGCGCTGCCGTTGTACCACAGTTCAAAATGCAGGTGTGGGCCATTGGTCAACTCCCCAGTATTGCCGATAATAGCCAAAATTTCGCCTGCTGTGATAAAATTACCCACTTCTTTGGTCAAAGCCGAATTATGTTTGTAAACAGATATTAAGTTTTCTTTATGTTGTACGGCAATCACGTTGCCAGCATCCTGGGTCCAAGACGAAAAAATAACAGTACCATCAGCAATGCATTTTACGGGTTCATCCTTCTTAGAAACGATATCAATGCCGAAATGCTCATTTTTGGGGTCGAAGGCCTGAGATACATAACCACTGATTGGCGAAAACAAATAAGTCTGCCGTAGTTCAAGGTTGTTTAACGTTTGATTTAAAAGAAAATCCCCTCCTGTTTCGAACTGCGATTTAAAAAGGGAATCAATTTGATTGGAATTGGGGCTGGTGGTCAATTGCACGCCTGCTGCTGCTTGTTCCGAAGTAATTTGTTCTTGGTCTGCGGCCTCGCCTTCCAAGGCTTTGCGAATACTTTGAATGAACAAATCCCGATTTTCTAGTTCCGAAGCCAGCGAATCTAAGGAAAGGCTCATGGCCACAAGGTCCTTTCTGGTTTCGCGTTCGGCATAACTGGGGTCGAACCACTGTGCCAAAATGGTATTCACCAAATAGAAACTGAGCAGAAAAATGACCCCAAGCCCAAGAAAAGCAAAGAAAACGATTCGGGCATAGGTAAAGTTGTAAGTTGCTTTATGCGAAAAGTCTTCTTCATTCTGAATGATCAGAATGTGCCTGTTATTCAACCAGTTCGAAAGGGTTTTTTTATTCTTTGCCACTGCAATTTTTTAGGGATTCAAAATTATAGATTAATAGACAATCTGCTTTCTTTATTTGTATTAATTAAGATTTAATTTCGTTCCTTCATTGGGCCAACGAAAATTTTGAAACGCAGTTTACCACATATTATTAGAAGCTTCTATTTTTTAAGCATTACTGTTTTGCTTTTGGCGTGTAATTCAAAAGGCTATCAAAACATGAATGCACGCTATAACGGTTATTTCTATGCCGACCAATACCTTACCGAGGTTTACACCGAGATTGCCAATTCCTATCAATACAATTACGATCAGGTGCTCAAAATCTATCCTGATATCGACTCGGGCATCATCAATAGCAATAAAAACAAATTGGAAGATGCTTTTAAAAAGGCCTCACAAGTAATTGAATGGTATGGATCAAGTGATTGGACTGACGATAATTATTTGATTATTGGAAAAATCCGGCACTTAAGGGCCGAGTTTCAGTTTGCCATAGAAACCCTGCAATACATCAACCAAACAAGTACTGACGATCCTACCCGACATGCCGCCTTGATTGTATTGATGCAGACTTACATGGATGCTGGCGATAAAGAAAAAGCACTTGATGTCGCCAATTTCTTAGAAACCCAAGAACTGACAGAAGAGAACATGGCTAATTACAAAGTTCAGCTGGCCTATTTCAATCAGAGGGAGGGCGATTTTGATTCAATGGCCAAGAACCTAAAGGAAGTAAGTGAGATTGTGCCAGAACGAGACACCAGATCGAGGATCAATTTCATTTTAGGCCAAATTGAGCAAGCCAATGGCAATAATTCTGAGGCCTATCAATATTACGAAGCCTCTTTGAGCGGCACTCCACCTTACGACCTTACTTTCTTTGCGAGACTGAACATGAAAAATGTAAGCTCGGCAAGCTCTCCAACAGAAATTGAGAAGACCAGAAAGTTCTACGCCAATCTTCTGAAAGACGGCAAGAACAAGGAATTCATGGGCAAGATTTATTATGAAATGGGAGAGTTCGAAAAGCGATTGACCAATTACGACCTTGCCCTTGGCAATTACTTTAAGGCAGTGGCGGTAGAAGAACCCTCGCCAAGGCAAAAATCACTCTCCTACTTGCGGGCTGGCCAGTTGTACTTTGAGGTATTTGAGAAATTTGAATTGGCAAGTAAATATTACGATAGTGCGGTGGCTATTATGCCCACCGATATTGATGACTATATGATTCATGCCAAGCGCAAAGAGGTATTGAATGAATTTGTGACCCAGCTTAATGTCATCAGCAAGAACGACAGTCTTTTGTCGTTGGCCGAATTAAATGCCGTTTCATTGGATGCCTTTTTAGACAACTATCTCGATGATCTGGAAGAAAAGGAAAGAGAAAAGAAAAAAGAGGAGCGAAGAAATGCCGTAACAACAGGCGCTATCAATGGATCTGGAGGAGTGGGTTTTTCCGCCAATGATAATTCGGGAGAATGGTATTTTTATAATGCCGCTGCAGTTGATTTAGGCGCATTGGAGTTTCAGCGAAGATGGGGGAATAGGCCATTGGAAGACAATTGGAGAAGATCCACCAAAGAAACTGCATTCAATGACGATGAGGCTGAGGAGGCGATTGTGGCCGAAGACATTCCAAAGGAAGCCAAAACGAACAAAGAAAGCGATGAGCGGATAGCCAAAAAAGAGGCGCTTTTGGCTTCTATACCCACAACAACCGAGGCAAAAACGAAACTTCACTTAGAGAATCAAGCGGCTTATTTTAAGTTGGGCAGTGTATATCGTTTTGGCTTGGAAAGGGTGCCTAAGGCTGCAAGCACCTACAAAACCCTGCTTCAAAAATACCCAACATCTGAATTTCGACTAGAGACGCTCTATGCGCTTTACACAATTTATCTGGTAGATGATCCGGGTCAGGCCAATGCCTATAAGCTTCAGATCATAGAGGAATTTCCAGAGTCGCTTATTGCCAAAACTTTGATCAACCCCAATTATTTGGCAGAAAAGGAGGCTAGAAATAAAGCACTACAGCAAGTATATGCCACTGCCTATTCGGCTTATGAAAATGGTCAATATGTAAAGGCAGATCAAATATTGAGAGATGCTTTGGAGTCTTTCGAGGATGTGGACTTTTTGCCGACTGTTGAGCTTTTGGCGGTGATCCTAAAGGCCAAAACGGAGAGTTTGTTTTCTTATGAAGAAGGATTGAAAGCATTCACAAAGAAATACCCAGAAGGCAAACTGAATATTTATGCCAACGAGTTGCTTGGAGCTTTGAAGCCAATCAAGGAAACCATAGTGCGAAGTGAGGATTTTGAATACAGCGAAGATTTTAAGTTGCTTCACTTGGAGGCCGTAGTGTTTGAACAGACCGTAACGAACGCCACTCAACTAAAAGCTTTGATTGACAGCTATAACAAGGAAACCTTCAGTCATCTAAAGTTGAGTATCGGTCAGTTGGTTTTGGATGAGAGCAAGAACCTTGGCATAATGTTCATCAACTCGTTTGCCGACAAAAAGACCGCAGAGGCCTATCACAGGGCCCTGTCGAAAGCACTGAAAGACTTTAAAATAGAAGTCGACTCAAATTTTAATAATTTTGCAATATCTCGAGATAATTTCCAGATGCTTTATCAGTCCAAAGCCTTGGAAGCTTATATCCAGTTTCATAAAAGATTTTACCAATAGTTATGGCCACAGCAGAAAAGAGTAATCATAAAAGGATTTTCAAAAAGCTCACAATTATTTTGTGGGTGTTTTTTGTTTTGGGTTTTGTCGGTTTTCCGGTTTATATCTGGTCGGTAAGTTCGAATGTGGGCAATTGGTTTGGAGAGCTGCCCAGCTACAAGCAATTGGAAAATCCAGAACAAAACTTGAGCTCTATTCTCTACAGCGCTGATGGTGAAATTCTAGGCAGCTATTACCGAGACAACCGCACAACAGTAACTTATGATGAGCTTGGCGAAAACCTGATCAATGCATTAAAGGCTACTGAAGATATTCGTTTTGAAGGGCACTCGGGCATTGATTTGCGCAGTATGATACGAGCGGCTTATGGCGTGCTTACTTTTAATCCACAAGGTGGAGGAAGTACCGTAACCCAGCAGTTGGCTAAAAACCTATTCGAAACCAGGGTAATAGAAGAGGATGAAAAAGGCCAACTAGAGGGCATTAACCGACTACTCGACCAATTGATCTATAAAACCAAAGAGTGGATTTTGGCGGTTCGTTTAGAAAAGTCATACACCAAACAAGAAATCATGGCCATGTATTTCAATCAGGTGACTTTCGGCAGCAATACTTTTGGAATTGAATCAGCCGCTAAAACCTTTTTCAACAAAAAGCCTATTGATTTGAATGTAGAAGAAGCTGCCGTTTTGGTGGGTTTACAAAAAGCCGTTACTCGCTACAACCCCGTCAGAAATCCAGAAAACTCTCGTCAAAGGCGGAATGTGGTAATGAATCAGATGATTAAATATGGTTATTTAGACAAATCGGTATACGATACCTTAGCGCCAAAAGCCATTGCGCTTGATTATAATGTTCAAGACCAAAATTTTGGTTTGGCGCAGTATTTCCGCGAGGAAATGAAAAAGGACCTGAACAAAATCACAAAGGATTTAGGCTATGATTTATTTGCTGATGGCTTGCGGGTTTATACCACGCTGGACAGTAGAATGCAATTATATGCCGAACAGGCCATGGACAGCACCATGCGTCAAGTGCAAGCCAATTTTTGGAACTCATTAAAAGAGGCCAATGGTTCGAGAAGAGAACCTTGGATTGACAGTGATGGAAAAGTAATCAAGGGATTTATCGAGGCGGAAGTATTGCCAAGGACCGAGCGGTACCGCGCACTGGTGAATCAGTATGGATCGAATAAGGATTCGATCAATTACTATTTGAATAAGCCTGTGCCAATGAGGGTGTTCTCTTGGAAGGGCGCGATTGATACCCTTATGAGCCCGATGGACTCGTTGAAATACTATAAGCACTTTTTACAGGCCGGATTTATGGCCGCAAATCCCCATTCAGGAGAAATTAAGGCTTGGGTAGGAGGCATAGATTATGAATACTTCAAGTTCGATCACGTGCGCCAAGGAAAAAGGCAGGCGGGCTCACTCTTCAAACCCTTTTTATACACTACAGCCATAGAACAAGGGTATTCGCCTTGTTTCGAATTTATCGATCAGCCGATTACCATTAAAATCCCTGGCCAAGCAAAGCCTTGGGCACCACAAAATGCAGAAGATCGCTTTAGTGGAGAAAGAATGACGATGAAACTGGCCATGGCCAAGTCTGTAAACTCTATTTCGGCCAGGGTAATGGACATTGTAAAGCCGCAAAAAGTAGCAGATATGGCCAATCGTTTGGGAATTGAATCACAAATAGACCCTTATTATGCCATCGCCTTGGGAACTGTTGATGTGTCTTTGCACGAAATAGTTTCTGCTTTTGGCACTTTTGCCAATAAAGGCACACACATTGAAGCCCACTACGTGACAAAAATAGAGGATCGTTTCGGAAATGTTATCTGGAGCAAAGTACCTCAGAAAAAGCAAGCCATAAGTGAGGATGTTGCCTACGTAATGTTGAATATGTTGCAAGAAACAACTAGGAGAGGTTCGGGTACAAGGCTATGGAGTGAGTATGGCATCACCAATTACAACCAATCGGAAAATGAAATTGGTGCTAAAACAGGCACTACGCAAAATGCATCTGACGGTTGGTTTGTGGGTGTAACCACGGATTTAGTGGCGGGTGCTTGGGTAGGTGGTGATGATCGCGCGGTGCATTTTCGTTATTGGCCTGATGGGCAGGGAGCAAGAACTGCATTGCCAATTGTAGGAAGATTTTTCGAAAAAGTATATAAGGATACAACCTTGAACATCAAGAAGGCCAAATTTCCAAAGCCAGCCAATCTCAGTTTGGAGATTGATTGCCAAAGATTTACAGATATTCTTAGTCCTCAAGACACTTCGCGCAGTGATTCCACCATTTACGATCCCGAGATTTATTAATGGAAGCCAATCGCTTTAGCCCTAAAGAGATATCGAAATTACCTGATAGTCCGGGGGTATACCGTTATTACAACATAGAGGATACCCTTATTTATGTAGGTAAGGCAAAATCCCTAAAAAAAAGGGTTTCGAGCTATTTCAGTAAGGCAGCTGGGGTAAATAGAAAGACACTCAGGATGGTATCGGAGATTCAGAGCATAGAAATCACGTTGGTGAACTCAGAATTTGATGCACTGTTGCTCGAAAACAATTTGATCAAGCAGAATCAACCGCGATACAACATTCTGCTGAAAGACGACAAGACTTTCCCTTATCTCTGTGTCTCAAACGAGCGTTTCCCAAGGATTTACAGTACCCGAAAATTGATTCCATCCAATGGTAAGTATTTTGGGCCTTATGCCAATGTAAAGGCCATGAATAGCTTATTAAAACTGATTAACACCTTGTTCACGCTTCGCACATGCAGATTTGATTTGTCTGAGGACAATATTGCAAAAGGCAGGTTTAAGGTTTGTTTGGAATACCATATTGGCAATTGCAAAGGGCCATGTGAGGGACTTCAATTAGAAGAGGACTATCTCAAAGATGTGGATCAGGCCTTGAATATTCTAAAAGGTAACCTGAGTTTGCCTAAGAGTTATTTTAAGGAAAGAATGCTCGAAGCGGCTTCCACCCTACAATTTGAAAAGGCGCAGGAATTCAAAGAGAAGCTAGAAATGGTCGAGAATTTCCAATCGAAATCCGTAGTGGTAAGCCCAAAAATTGCCGATGTAGATGTTTTTACCATCGTTTCTGAGGAGAAATTTGCCTTTGTAAATTATCTAAGGATCAAGAATGGAATGATCAATCTTTCCAAAACATCTGAAATAAAAAAGAAACTAGAAGAATCGGATGAGGATATTCTGGCTTTGATGATGGTAGAAATGAGAGATCGTTATCAAAGCATCACAAAAGAGGTGCTGACGAATAAAGAACTTGAGATCGAATCGGATACCATTCAAATTCAGGTGCCCCAAATTGGGGATAAGAAAAAGCTGATTGAGCTTTCCCTTAAGAATGCGCTTTTTGCCAAGAAGGAAAAATACGAGACATTGGACAATGTCAAAGACAAAGGAAGCAGGGTCCTAAAGCAGCTTCAGCAAGATCTTCAGTTAAAAGAATTACCTGTGCATATTGAATGCTTCGATAACTCCAACATTCAAGGAACAAACCCAGTGGCCTCGATGGTCTGCTTTAAAATGGGTAGGCCATCTAAGAAGGATTACAGACATTATAAGATCAAAACGGTAGTAGGCCCCGATGACTTTGCCTCAATGACCGAAGTGGTAGGCAGGCGTTATAAGCGACTTTTGGAAGAAAAACAACCTCTTCCCAAACTTGTTGTTATAGATGGCGGCAAGGGCCAGCTAAATGCTGCTTGTGATGCTTTGAGGCAATTGGGCATCTATGGTGATGTGCCGATCATAGGGATAGCCAAGCGTTTGGAAGAAATATATTTTCCTGAGGATGAGTTCGCCTTGCATATAGATAAGAAATCAGAAGCGCTGAGATTAATTCAGAAATTGCGGGACGAGGCGCACAGGTTCGCCATTACTTTCCATCGAGATTTAAGATCGAAGAACAGCTTTAATTTTGAGCTAGAGAATGTTAAAGGCCTTGGGCGTTTTACGGTGGATAAGCTTATGAAGGAATTCCGAACGATGAGCGGTATTGAGCAGGCATCAAGAGATGCATTGGTAGCGCTTGTGGGTGAGAACCGGGCAAATCTCGTTCAGAACTTCTTCCAACAAAAAAGGGACGCTTAAGCGTCCCTTTTTTATCGTCTTCAATTTTATTAATACTCCCAAAGGTTATGTATAGATTCTAGCAATTGATATCTGAAGTCCCTTGAAATCTCCATTAAACTACGTTTGCCTGATTCGATTTGATTTCTGAAGAAGTTTTCCATTGCCGCATCACTTGGGTTCGAAAACTTAGTGATGTTAGAGCTGAACAATCTCAAATCAAAAGCATTGTTTAAGCTGATGTCGAAATTTCTAGGGTTTCTAGGATTGAACCAGAAAGCGCGCACATTTTGCTCTTTGTTGGCAACACTTTCACGATAAACCTTATCTAGGTAACTAGTCAAATCTTTGTATTTGATTCTTACCATCTCTTTTTCGGCACCACCAGCAATTTCAGCCTGGGCCACAACTTTTACCGTTTGAATGTCCCAAATAGGCACAGAACGGTTACGGTCAAAGATCAAATCTTCCTCAATTTCAAGGATCGATATTTGATTCTTAGGAATTGTATCAGGGGCTAACTTTTCTCTAGTTTTTTGCTGTACATAGGCATCAGCATCTTCTCCACGAGTCGTTGCCTCAATTTTCCATCGATCGATTTCATCCAAAGTAGGATCTTCCCCTTTAGTTCCATCAATGATGATCCTGTCTACATAGGTATTCCGGTCCGAAAGCAAGTCTTTATCATCAAATCCTTGAGTCAAAGGGTTGTAAGGAGCTATTCCTTCACCTTCAGCAGAATTGTACCATAAATCAATGCCTTCAAAAATGATTTCAACGATTTTAGAATTCTTAGAATTCCAGCCCTCATTGATTTTCTCTCTCAGGTCCATTTTAGACCATACCCGAATGCTAAACATTACGTCTTCACTACGGATTGGCCTTATTGAATTGATATTATATCTTCTCGAATTTTCTACGCTATCAATAGGCGCAGTTCCATTGGCATTGGCTTGTCCAAAACCATTGAAACTCATTAAGAATAGTAAACCAATTACTGAGAGAGTTTTCATTTTAATTAATGTTTAGGGATGCATTGCCATTATACTTAACAACTTCGCGTTCCTTATTGTAATTCAAGCGAGTGTATTCTTCTACAATTACAACTAATCTGTCACCAGAGGCAATTCTACTTTTGATAGGCGCTAGCGAGAAGTCAGTACCCGCATCTGTGATATCAATTGAACCACTTTGACGGTTATTCTTGATCAAAAGAATTTTTCCTTTTGAAACGAAGAAGTTAGCGTCAGTTGGAAAATTCTTAGCGAAATCTGCATCTGGCTCTAATTTCAAAGTAATGCTGTTGGGCACTGTGGCTAAACCTTTTTCAGGGTTATATTCACTACCGCCCACCAAAACCTTAAAGTTTGGCCTAGGAATAGATTTTACTGTGAAACTTACATCTCCGATTTTTGCTCCACCACTACTAACGCCAATTGCAACAGTTCTAGTACCTGAACCTGGTATAACCACAACTTCACCTTTCTTAGAGCCTGCTTTTTGCTGAGCTCCAGTCAAAGTAAAAGATGGATTGTAAGCCGGTCCTAAAGAGGGCACGTTGATTTGAAGCACGTTAGCGCAGTTTTGGAACAAGTTCTGAATGGCTTCTGCCTTTACTTCAATTACTGGCTGAGCCACCATATAAGTATGGGTAATAGGCACAGTTTTCATTTCACCACCATCGCTATACTTGATCTCAGCCTGAAAAGTTTGCTCTGAAAGATTGTCTTTGTTATAGCTGTTTGCTGAGGCCTTGAACTTGATTTTACCTCTACCATTCTCTACTTGAATGGGTTGTCCCTTGAACGTCATCGTTGGCTCTAAAGCAGAGTTAGACGCAGTCAAGAAAATTTCTGCTTCAAACTCGGTTCCAGCAGTCACGATGTTAGAAGTTGGCAAAACAGTTCCAGTGATTTGGTCAAAACCTTTCACTGCCGTAGCTCCAACTCTTCCACCTAATAGGCCTAAGGCTTCTGATTCACGAGCGTAGATTTGATTCTGATAGAAAGTAACCTGAGCTAAAACAGCCGCTAAAGGCGTTTTGTAGAAGTTGAGGTTAGCAAAATCCTTTCCTTTTTCTTCAGGGTTGTCCTTATAGAATTCAATTTCACTCGCATCTAAGGCCAAAGAAGACCAAGACTTGTTGATACCTACCGCACCTAGTATAGAAGTCATTTCGGCATTGTATGCTTCTAATTTGGTTTTCATTTCATCAGCATTCTTCTTTTCTACTAGGTAGTTAGAAGGTTCTTCATACTTCTTTAAAGTACTTCTTTCGTAGATGGCAGCTTCATCGCCTCCTGAAGAGACCAATCCAACTTCCTTCTTTACGCTTTCAAGATAATCGATGATTTCTGTAGTCTTAGCCCTGGCTGATTTTGCTGCATTCACAACGGCCATATCGCTTTCTTTCGAACCTTGATCTCTTGCTGCTTTATCAATATTCGCAACTACTTGAGAATTGCTTGTCGAGAAAACAGCATTGGATGTTTCCAAACCTGCTTCCATCAACACAAACTTTTCAAGTACCGAATCTTTAATCTGAAGGGCGAGAAGAGCGGTCAGTACGAGATACATCATACCAATCATCTTCTGCCGTGGGGTTTCCTTACCTCCTGCCATAATAGATCAGTTTAATTAGATGTTTTCATTGCAGACAACATAGCACCGTACACTTTATTCAGTGAATTTACATTGGTGTTTAGTTTGCCCATTTGAACCTTAAATTCTTCTGCTTCTTTGGTAGCAGCAGTTACTCCTGCCAAAGCAGTGTCTATATTTGCATAGAATGATTTAATCGCCTTAACATGCGATTGAGAATCGTTCAATTCTTCTTTGTAAACTTTGTTCAAAGCATCCAACTGAGCAGCAGCATTTTGCATTTGTTGCTGATATTGACCTATAGTTGTTTTCAATTGACCTTGGATTTCACCAGCGCCTTTAGATGCTTCTGCCATTTGAGCTAATGCAGTGGCAGTGGCAGTAGTGCTTTGATTGATTTTAGCTAAGCTTTCGGAAGCCTTGTTCGCGTTGTCTGCATATGCATTGGTAGCAGCCACTGCATTCGACATTTCAGACATTTGCTTGGCGTTTGTAGCGATAGCGTTCATGCCATCGCTGAAACCTTTTAAGCCTTCTTTAGAAATGGCTGCTTCTTTTAAAATTTTGCCTAGGCTGATTTCGTCTTTAGCGGCTTGACCATTTGATCCAGCTCCTGCGGCATTGGCTTCGTATAATTTCTGTGTATAGTCTGTAGCTTTAGGTTCAAAAGCACTAAAAGCAAAAATAAGTGCTTCAACACTAAGTCCTAAAATAAGCATGGGTGTTGCTCCAGCCCATCCTTCTAGCTTAAACATCGCTCCTACGATTACTACCGCTGCGCCTAGTCCATAAATTTTCGGCATAATGTTGCCGTAAAAATTCTCTTTAAATGATTTGTTTGCCATATGTGTATTAAATAAGGTTGAAGATTAAAATTTAGTTGGTTCCAAAATCGTCACCCGCGCTTCCTAAATAGTCCATCGCACATCTAAACCCGATGCTAGCAGATTCGACATCTCTATATTCGTATGTGCGTGTTCCAGTTTGCAGGTAATAAGAAATATCATTCCAAGCGCCACCTCTGACTACTTTTTTGCCATAATTTGGGTTGTTTCTTTCATTGTCTTTGTATAAGAACACAGGGTTCAAATCCCAAACCAATGGATTGTAAATTGGAGAAAAGTCGTCTAGACACCACTCAGCAACATTACCCGCCATATTGTATAGGTTGAAATTGTTAGGTAAAAAAGCGTTAACAGGGGCAGTATAAGGATAACCATCATCACTATAATTGCCTCTACCAGGTTTAAAGTTGGCTAAAAAACAACCTTGTCTGTTTCTGGTATAAGGGCCACCCCATGGGTATTTTATGATTTCGCGTCCACCTCGGGCTGCATATTCCCATTCAGCTTCGGTTGGCAATCTAAAATTGGGATATCTTTTTTCGATAGGTAAAGTACTCTTAAAAGTTGTGTTTGGCTGGTTAGGCTGTCCTTGAACACCCTGAGGAGCAGCACCCAATTGACCTGGGCCACCTAAGCCTTGAACGCCATTGTCTTGGGCTTGTCTTTTCTTTTTACCTCCAAAAAGACCACCTCCACCACCAGTTTCATCTTCTTGACGACCAATGTTGAGATGCTCAGTTCTCCACTCGGTAAATTTTGCAGCAGATTCCCAACTGACGCCTACCACGGGATAGTCATCAAATGCTTGGTGACTGAAGTAGTATTGTGTCATTTTATCACCCATATGATAGGCAAACTCGCTGTCCCAAACATTTGGGTTTGGAGTAACTTCCTGCTTCACTTGTTGGGTCCAATATTGCTCGTTTGGATCTTGGGAAATGGTATCGATAAAATTAAGAAACTGGCGATACTCATTATTAGTGATTTCTTCTGAGTCCATTAAAAATGAACTGACTGTGATCTGTCTATTGAAGTTGATTTGAGAGGCGGCAACATCTTCATCGGCTTGGCCCATGAAAAATGTGTTTCCCGGAATTTGTACCATACCAAAGGGCGTTTCTTGGTACCATCCCTCCCTGTCGGGAACTCCCATTAGTTGGCCTTCAGCGTTAAGCTTTTCCACCTTACTCATGCCTCCACCTCCAAGAAAACCCTTAAACATAGAGCATCCTGTGGTAAAAGAGACGGCTATTAAAATCGCAAACCCAGCGTGTATTCTCCTCATTGATTGCTTAATTCTTGTTTCTACTTAACTAATAAGCGGTTACTCTTATTGCCAACTAATTAAATAAAGCGCGAAAAATAGTATTTTCTTATCGTAATTCTAGTCCACTGACCAAAATTCTCAAAATCATAATTTTAAAAAAACTTTAGTTTAGTACCTGAATCTGGGGGTTCTGATGATTCTTCTGCCCGCAATACCCGGAACAGATTTGAAATTATAAATCAACATTAACTCCTGCGATGTAGGCTCCTTACTCTGACGATTTCCTACTACGAAATCGAAAGCATAGGCTAAAGTTAAAGAACGATCACTCAATATTTTGTACCCTAAAATTAAAGATGCCGATTCGGACTGCCGATAGGCCAATCCAGCCCGTAAATTGTTATTGTACTCGCCAATAACGCTTACATCAATATTGTAAGTATTTAGACTTACAGATTTAAGTAAAACAGTTGGGGTGATCTTTATTTGTGGGCTTAATGAATAATCATAGCCCATTGTCAAATAGTAGTGTCGATTTAATTGATTAGAAACTTGGCTTTCTCCAAAGTCAAATTTTGGTTGAAGTAAGTGATTTGAACTGAAACCACCAAAAAATTTTCCTTTTCGATAAATAATTCCTGCTCCAAAGTCAGGACGAATCTGCGATTCTTTACCAGTGCCATTGGAGATTGGGTCGCCAGGGTTGACTACAATGATATCATCAAAATTGATAGCGCTCGAAAAAAACCCTAGGTTTATGCCTACTGTCAGAATGCTACCATCTGGTAGATTGATGTTTCTTGAGAGGGCCGTTTGAACTTGAAAATTGTTGCTAGGGCCTAAGTTGTCGTTACTTATGTAGAGTCCAAGGCCCGTTTTAAATTTTTCTAATTTTGCGTTATAGCTGATCAGCTGTGTGTTTGGTGCGCCTCCTTGATTGACACTGCCATCATAACCGAACCACTGAGAGCGATGAATTGCGGTTAACGAGCTGCCCTCTCCCGAGCCAGCGAACGCGGGATTGTAATAGAGCTGATTGTACATGTACTGCGTAAATTGAGCATCTTGCTGTGCAAAAATGCTAAAGGTACTTGTAATCAGAAGAACCAATGTGTAGCGAAGAGTTCTAATCATAATCTCGTAACGACAAATCTAACCGAAATATTCAGTAGCGATAAATATATTACAAGAAAACGGCATTGCCGCTTACCGCCAAAAGCCAATCGTTAATCCAGGTTGTTGGCCTTTTTGATGTAAAGCTCCAAGGCTCCTGTCATAGAAGGGGCGTTTGGTAATGGCGCTTCTATATCAATGATAAGTCCAGCTTCGCGTGCCGCTTGTGCCGTAGTCGGCCCAAAAACGGCTATTCTTGTATTATTTTGCTTGAACTTCGGGAAGTTCACAAAAAGAGAATTGATTCCGCTCGGACTATAGAAAGCTATGATATCGTAAAGTACATCATCCAAATCTGACAGATCACTTGCCACGGTCTCGTAAATAATGGCCTCTGTGAAATGATAATTTTGCTCCTCCAAGAAAACAGGGATGTCTTCTTTGCGAATGTTCGAGCATGGAAAGATGTACTTTTCGTTCTTATGCTTTTTTAATATCTCAATAAGATCTTGTGCGGTCCTTGATCCAGTGAAGATTTTCCGCTTTCTCACCACAATGTATTTCTGCAAATAATTTGCAGTTTGGTCAGAAATGCAAAAGTATTTCATGTCGGCAGGCACTTCAACTTTCAGTTCCTTGCAAAGCCTGAAAAAATGGTCAACCGCATTTCTACTGGTAAAGATTACAGCCGTGTGTTTCAGAACATCAACTTTTTGTTTTCTAAAGTCTTTGACGTTAATCGGATCCACCTGAATGAATGGCCTAAAATCAATTTTGATCTTATACTTGTTGGCTAAAATATAATAAGGTGATTTATCATCAGATGGTTTGGGCTGAGATACTAGGATGCTCTTGACCTCTTTAAGCCTGTCCTCTTGTGTACTATTAGACATAAGTTCTATACTTGTTCTGCTAGATTTGGCTATTGAAAATTAAGACCAACCCAATTGTGAGTGGGGCCAGTTCTGTGGCGCAAATGTACGAAAATATATATAATTTGCTATGTGCCCGTTCGTTCAGCAATCTCACGTAAATCAATAGTCCTCTATAATAGTAGAATAGAATCGCCACAAGTACTGCTGCATGTACGTATTGGGGATTTGGAATGAATGATGAAAGACTGATTAGCCCAAGGAAAAGCAGCATTATTAGAAAGAAAAACAACGAAGCGTTGATCATATCTATAAAATGTCGCGAAATCGCCTCCTTCATATCGAAGAGTGAGGCGAAGATTAAAATTAACATGAACTTAATGTAGACCAGAATATTTAATCCGAGCGCCAAACCAAGCCACTGCAAAATAGCAACACCAAAATGATCAATGATAAGGTAATCGGGCAATGAACCAATGGCCAAAGAATTTAGAAGATAAAGCCCAACAAAAGAAATACTTAAAGAACTGAGCGCAGTAAAGTAAAGATGCTCCGAGCTAAAAGGCCTTAGATTTGTACCTAGATCTTCGCGCACCCTAAAACCAAAAAGCTTATTAGGGGAAATCAATTCAGAGAATACCTTCGGGAAAGCGACTTTGGATATTGCAAAAGCAATCAGCAAAAGCATGAGTAAAACAATAAATGCATCTCTGCTGGCAACCATTTCCAATTGACTGTAAATCATCATATTAAAACCTTGTGGTATAGCCAAAGTGGATTTTGGATTGATTAAAATTAAATGCCCCAATGCGGTCTGCACTCCCTAAGGCATAAACAAAATTAAATATTCCAGAGTCGGTTGCAAAACTTAATCCTGCTCCCAAACCCTGGGCAAGTTCGCTTGAGTTGATTTGCTGAAAGTCGCTCTTGATATAGGCTAAATCTGTAAAAAGTAACAAATAGGAACTTTCGTCAAAAAGCAATCTGCCCTCTAGTGTGGTGAGTGCATATTGTGAGGCGAAAAAGAGGTTTTCATTAAACCCTCGGAGCGTTTGCAGCCCGCCCAATCTGAATGCATCATTTTGAAAGAGATCATCATTTATTTTTAATCCACCATTAAGCTTGTTCACGAGCACGAAATTCTGCTTGATTCGCCAATAATGCTCAAAATTGGCAGTAAAGGTGTATTGCAGCGTTTTTAAATCCAGGTCTTCATAGACTTCCGATGAAAGGCCATTATTGGGCCGGATCTTTTTATTGCCTGTGGAAGCACTTATCGACAAGCCTGTACCTCTTGTAATCACAAATGGATCGTTGAAATTATTCCATTCAAAGCCCAAGCCATATGAGGTCAGGTCGAAATCAATTACGTTCGGCCTGCCGTTCGATTCGAGTTTTGGAACCCCAATGAGGTCAGTCCCTTCAACTTTTGTAAAAACATTGAGAAAACTGTTTCCGCCTAAGTTATAAGAAAATTTTAGGTCTAGGTTGCGCTTTGTAAAAAGCGTATCCTGTTTTAAAAAGTCGAATTCAAAGCTAAAATCTAAGGGGCTGCCAACAAGGTTAGGATGCTCATATTGCAAGATTAGACTTTGGGTTTCTTCGCTTAGCCTTCTCCAATGCAGACCAATTTTTTTACCTGATCCAAAAGGATTTAACAAATCAATATCGACTTGGCCAGTCACTAACAATTGATTAGATCGGCTGGAATTGGGCAGAAATCCAATTATGGCATCGATTTGATTGACGGGTCTTTTTTCAAGTTGAAGATGCACCGTGGCCTCAGAGTTTTGAAAGGTCAATACGGGGGCTTCGCTCAATCTTAAATAAGGCAAACCTCGTAGCCTTTGGCCTATGAAGTTGATCTTCCTTTGGTCATAGAGGCTGTTTTGATTGATGCCCAAGTAATTACCAAGAAAACGGCTCTTGATTTCAAAATTGCTTTTTATGTCCAAGCTGTCGAAGGAGATGGGCGGGCCTAGGTCTAAATTAAGTGAAGCACCAATTTTATTGGCTTCAAGCCTAAGCGAATCTAATTTCAGGCTGGCAAAAGGATAGCCATTTCTTTCGGCAAAGGTGAGCAATGATTTTTCTAGCTTAGCCACTTGATCGAACCGAAAGGGCTTTTCTGAGAACTGCGTTTCTTTAAACCCGCTTCTTCTTAAAAGGGCTTTCTCCACGTTTCCTTCTGAAAGCCGTATCCATTGAAATTTTTCTCCGACTGAAAGGTGGGCTTCAATTGTAGAGGTGGTTATGTTTGATTTTATAGTGTTGAGTTGCGCCAATAAATACCCTTCTGAATGAAGGGTGCTTACTACACCATTTACAGTTTGAATCAGACTTAATGAATCAGAAAATTCTCTTGAATATTTTAATTTCCTTAGCGCTGATTTATCCTGATCACTCGTGAGGATATCAAGCATGTATTTTTTCTGCGCCAACACTGGGGAACAGAAAATTAACATCAGGATCGAGTAATAAATATACTTTAAGTATATCTTCGACATTCAGCGAAATTTAGCTTCAAATTAACGATTCTTTGGCCGGATTATACATTCATATTCCATTTTGCAAGAAAGCTTGCCATTATTGCGACTTTCATTTCACCCAGTCGGTTCATCAGATGGACGAAATGATTGATGCGATTTGTGTAGAACTCGAATTGCAGGCCAGCTATTTTAATAATGATCAGGTAAATACCATTTATTTTGGAGGCGGGACTCCTTCCTTGATGAATGAGGAGCATGTAAAGCGTATTTTGAAACAGATTCGCTATTATTTTAATCTCTCGAGCAATCCTGAAGTCACTTTAGAAGCCAACCCGGATGACCTTGACCTTCATCAACTCTCCTTTTTTCGCGCAGCGGGCATCAATAGATTGAGTATTGGGATTCAGTCTTTTCATGGGTCGCATTTGGCATGGATGAACCGCCAGCATAATGCCGAGCAGTCCGAAAAGTGTTTTTATGATTCTCGGAAGGCTGGTTTCGAGAACATTAGTATCGATCTAATTTATGCTTTGCCAGCGCCAAATCATGATTTATGGTTAAGCGATTTGAAGAAAGCCGTATTGATGAGGCCCGAGCATATTTCTTCTTATTGTTTGACGATCGAGCCGAAAACAGCCTTTGGGAATTGGGTTGCGAAAGGAAAAATGGAGGATGTAGAGGAGGAATATGCCGCCCAACAATTCGAGATTTTAACTGAAACACTCAACCGTTATGGTTATGAGCAATATGAGATTTCAAATTTTGCTCAGCCAGGCTATGAATCTCAGCATAACAGCAATTATTGGAAACAAGAGAAATATCTTGGAATTGGGCCTTCAGCGCACTCTTTCAACGGTAATTTCAAACAGGCTAATGTGTCGAACAACGTTAAGTATTTGAAGAGTTTAGCGGAAAGAAAAATTCCATTTGAAAAGATCATTTTGACGCGTGAGGATCAAATGAACGAATACATCTTAACAAGTTTAAGGACTAAATGGGGTTGCGATAATCAGATTCTGACGTCAAAATACGGAGTGAATCTTTTGGCGCTGAGAGAGGATTATTTGTACGGACTTTTTACTCAGGGAATGATTGAAATCGAAGAACAATGTATTACCCTGACCAACAAAGGAAAGCTCTTGGCAGATAAAATTGCCGCTGACTTATTTGTTTTCGATGAGCTTTCGTAGCCTATGCCCAAGTAGATGCATTGAAAATGCTACTGAATTTGAGTTAAATATCATCTAATTTGGCTTCCAGTACAAATCTGACCCAATGAAGCCTTACCTTTAATCTGAAAGAGCAAAAAGTGAGCGAGAGATACTATAAAGCACCTAGAAAGAGCCAGCCAGAAAATATTGGTGATGCAGTGAAAGATATGCTCAAATCATTCAATATTGAGCAAAAGTTCAATGAAACGAATTTGATCAACTCTTGGGAGAGGGTAATGGGGCTTGCGATTGCCAAGCGCACGACTAAGATTTACATCAAGGACAAAAAGCTCTATGTACACTTGAGCTCTGCACCGCTGCGGCACGAGCTTAATATGTCCAAGAATAAAATTTTGGTTTTGTTGGCCAAGGAATTTGGGCAACCAATCGTAAATGAAGTGATCCTTTTATGAATCACTCATTTAATGTCCTTCCTTAGCTTCTTCAAAAATTTGACTTCGTTGAGATTGCTCAATCTATAGCTCAATTCTAACCTTTGGGCCAATAATAGCGCCAAGGCAAAAACGAAAAACCATACGACTTCTAACCCAACTTGCTGAAGAAATACAGAAACGGCTACTCCAAGTGACATCATAATGATGAGCACGTTAGAGGACAGCAGATACCAGTTAAGTTCTTTCAGCCGCTCTTTTGTATTGAACTTATTGTTTTGTAAGCTTTCTTTGTTTTGAACTAATCTTTCGAAAGGAGGTAAAGACTTCCACTTTAACTCCTCAATTCTTCCTTCAATTACTTTTTCAGTTTCCATGCCTCCGTGTTTTTTTGGTGAATAACCATCAAAGGTAAGAAACTTTTTGGTAATATTAAATTAACATTGAGTTAACATTGAAAATAAAAAAGGGATAGGCAATTCGCCCATCCCTTTTTTTGCCCAATTCGATCGAGTTAATTCTTTTTGATTTCCTGATTTAAATTACTGTCTCCTTTTTTATAATTGTCTGGGAGCTTTACGATCTTGACCATATTCTCACCAGTCAAATAACGATTGGCTGCCGCCACGACTTGTTCTTTTGTAATGGCTTTATTCCTATCGTTTGACTTTAGGATTTCTTCGAAGCCCACCTCTGCTTTGGCGTAGCTTTGAATCATGGATTCCCAATAGCCATTGGTTTTAATTTGCTCATCGTAATTTTGAATACGCGCAGTGATTACTTTTTGCAGGTCTTCATCAGTGAATTCGCCTTTTTTGAGTTTTTCTAACTCATTCAAGGCGGCTTCGGCCAGTGCATCGGCATTGTCTGGTTTGCATGGGAAAGAAATGGAAAATGTGAATCGTTCTTGAGGCGTGTCTGATAGCGAGGCCCTTGCACCCACGCCATAAACGCCACCCATATCTTCGCGCAGGGTTTCGATCATTTTATTGGTCAGAATGCTTGCAGCAGTGCTCATCAGTCCGTTATTCTCTAAAGTATAATCGTAATCCCCACTTAGGGTGATGCTCACGTTACTTTTGTCGTCCACTCCTGCGTATACATTTTCATTGACCACACCCGAAACTGGTAATACGTTGAGGTCTACGATCGACTCTTTGCTGTTCGTTGCGGGCAAACTGGCAATGTACTGTTCTAGCAGTGGCTTAAAGGTCGTCATGTCGATGTTTCCTACGAATACAAAACTGAAGTCACTGGCATCTGCAAAGCGCTCTTTATAGATTTCAATGGCCCTTTTGTATGAAATTTTATCCATTTCCTCTGGAGTTGGAAGTCCACGGACCCAAGGGTTATCTCCGTAGAGAATTTTTTGAGATTCAATTTGATATTTAATATCTGGGCTTGAACCGAAATCGGCATAAAGGGTTTTGGTCCTGGTAAGCCAGCTATTAAAGGCCTGCTCATCTTCACGAACCGTTGTAAACTTCAAATTGACCATTTGGAAAAAGGTTTCTAAATCTTTTAAACTCGAAAAACCCGACATTCCTTCTTCATACCGCCCGATATAAGCGTTTACCGAAGCCGTTTTTCCTGTCATGAATTTACCTAAATCGATTTGGCTAAATTCGCCAAGGCCAAGTTGTGACACCACCTGACTTGCATTCACGATACTCATATATTCATCTACATTGTAAAGTGATGAACCCCCAGCACTGTAAGCACTCATTCTTACCTCATCATTTTTGAAATCTGTTGGCTTTAGATACACTACAGCACCGTTTGAAAGTACAAGTTTGGTTATCTCGGTCGCAGCATTAGTGCTTTCACTGACTATTTTTCCTGCCTTTGGTACAGAAGTCATTAATGTGCTTGCTAATTTTTCTTCGGCATATGGCTCAATGGATGCATCGCTCCTGACTCCCGTCATGATGGATTTCAATTCACTTTCAGAAGGGATGTTTGCTTCTTGATCAGCCTTGGCTTCTATCGTAATCGTTTGATTGTCTTCAGTAATCCAACCTTTTACCAATTCATTGATTTCTTCCACTTTTATCGTAGGAAGCAATTCATTCATTAAATCCAATTGCTGTTTTTCGCTAAGTACGGTTCCGCCATTCAGGAAATGTTGGACATAGGTATTTACGATTCGACCAGATTCTGCTTTATCGGCTTCTTTTGCCCTTCTATCGTACGAATTCAAATAAAGTGCTTTTACACGCTCAAGTTCTCCATCGGTGAATCCATACCTGCGGACTCTCTCATTTTCAACCATGGCGGCTTGAAGCCCCTCTTTGAACATCCCGTCTTTTACGCTCACGTAAATGCTGTATTCCTTTTTGTATTTGCCTAATGAGCCACCATAGCCGCTAAAACTGAACAAATATGGAGGATTCTCGGACTGTACTTTTTCGCTTAACCGTTGGTTGATCATTTGTGAATAAAGCCCATTCAGTATCCCTTCTCTAAAGGCTTTTTTGGTATTTTCAGGTTTGGTGGTGCCGGGTGTAATAAAACTTACTGAGATAGAACTTCCTGTGGCTTCGTCATCGGTAGCCACGGCCACCCTTGTACCTTTAAAGGGTGGAAGATCGTAGTATTCTCTTTTCTTAGGGTTGGCTGGATTCTCAATTGGCCCAAAATATTGCTTGATTTTGGCTTCCATTTCAGCTGGATCGAAATCGCCCACAGCAATGATTCCCATTAAATCGGGTCGGTACCAATCGCGATAAAAACGTTTTACGGCATCATATTCAAAATTGGCCAGTACTTCGGGCTTGCCGATGGGCAATCGTTCGGCATAGCGCGAACCTGCCAATACAACAGGCCAAGTTTTTTGTCTCATTCGTTCGTAGGCACCCAGTCTGAGCCGCCACTCTTCCATTACAACGCCTCTTTCCTTATCAATTTCTGCGTTGTCAAAAGTGGCATTGTGGGCCCAATCGCTGAGCACCGTAAGGGCTTTATCTAAGTTTTCTTTGTCGTCTGTTGGCGTAGGCAGGATGTAGACAGTTTCATCGAAGCTGGTGTAGGCGTTCAGATCGCCACCAAATTCAAGCCCCATTTTTTGAAGAAAACTCACCAATTCATTCTTTTCGAAGTTTTTGGTACCATTGAAAAGCATATGCTCGGTGAAGTGTGCCAACCCTTGTTGATCATCATCTTCTAAAATCGAACCTGCTTTTACTGCTAATCTAAATTCGATTCGATGCTCTGGTTTGGCATTCTTTCTAATATAATAGGTGAAGCCATTTTCGAGTTGACCAATCTTAACGGATGGGTCTTTAGGGAGCTCTTGCAAGCCATAAGTGAACAATGGAAGGGCAAACAGTAGCGCTGCCGAAGCCATCAATGTTAAAATTCGATTTTTCATATCTGATCTTTAAAAACTATTTGGTTAGTTAAGGTATCAGATTATGATGTAAATAAGAAATAGTTTTACCTTTTTCTTGTATTAAAATATTTTAAGAAAGAAGAGAGTATACCTGGTAGACAATTGATTTGTTTTATATCCAATTACTAAACCATATTATGCAGTGTGCTATCTCTATTCTAAAAAGGGTAGTTCTTTATGCATTTTCTAGACCCCATCGCAGCCCTTTACATATACTAAAATGCTTTATGTATAACTTTTGAAAATTCCTTTTGCGATATCCATGAATTATGAAATAAATAGTATATAATTGTATCACTATGCCTATATAATTGAAAAAAATTGAATCGTATAAGCCAGTGATGAATAACTCAAACTAAAAACAATATGAAAAAATTTACCTTTATCTTAGCTCTATTTGTGCTAGTGGGAACGAAGGCCATTGCACAGGAAACGTTAAAAAGCCCCGTAGCTCTTAAGAGCATGCCTGACTAAATTCTGCAGAAATTATCAACAGTAGAGCAGGCACGTATTCAAAAACTTAAGCAATCTGATGATTATCTTAGTGTAAAAATAATTGAGGTATCAAATTTGGCTGAAGCTGTTAAGAATGACAGAATTGAATTCGACATGCCTGGAAGACTGGGGCGCGTTCATTCCAAAACTCAGAGAATAGATTACAGTTCAAAATCTAACTTTCAATACAATGGGACATTCAATGGGGGACAGGTCATGTTAATCTCTGAAAATGGTAGAACCTTTGGACAGATAAGAGATAAGGGCGCGGTTTATGATATTCAATATTTGGAAAATGGGTATGCCGCGTTGGTCGAATACAATATGAAAAAGCTCAACCAACTTAGTTGTGCGACTCCCGATACCAATGAAAATACTCCTGAGAGCAAAGTAAATGATCAAAACCAACAATATAAAGGAGCAATGTCCAGTCAAAGTTTTGCCCGTGCAAGCCCGAATGCCTCAATAAAGGTACTCGTTTTGTACACGCCTGCCGCGGCAGGTACGGGATTGAATATGAATGACCTGGCAAATACGGCAAGGGCTCAATGGGTTTCGGCTTCCGTCAATAGCCAAGTTGTTTCAAGTCTTGTGCTGGCGGGAGTACAGCCTTTTAGCTTTATTGAGAATAGTGATGGGAATAATATTTCACAAGATGTTAAAGACCTAAGAGACAATACACAGGCGCAGCAGCTTCGTGATGATTTTGAGGCTGATATTGTATTACTGTTCACTTCGGGTAATTATCCTGGTGTTGCTGGAGTTGTTTCGGAAATAGGCCCTGATGAGGATGATGCTTATGGGATAGTACAAGTGGCTGCTGCAACCTCTAATATTACCTGGGTTCACGAAACTGCTCATTTATTTGGCGCAAGACATCAATTTGCTGTAGATGATACTCCTGGGGATGCGCACGGACATTTTTGGAATTCGGGAATATGGCCTTTTCTGGATAAATACAGATCTATTATGGGTACACCAGATAATAATAGAGAAAGGGTTTTACATTTTTCTAATCCTAGTGTCACACATCAGAACAAAGCTACTGGTGTTGTAGGCATTAGCTTTAACGTTAAAACCATCAATAATAACGGGCATATTTTGGAGGACTTCAGATTCACACAACCCAACTTTAGCGTTACAATATATGGACCCAGTACAGCTAATAATGGCGATGGACTCTCTTTTTCGGCTGCTACCACGAATGGGCAGAGTCCATACACCTACCAATGGAGGGTGAATACGGGAACGGGCTATTACACAGTAGGAAGCGCACCCAATCTCAGTTTCACCATGCCTACAGATCAGGACTTAGAAGTTGTGCTTAATATGAGTGATGGCAGCAGTCAGACGGCCTCGGACTACCATTTCGTAAGAAACTCATTTTTGGACGGTGGCCCTTGCACGGTGTGCCCTGACAGTACTTTGATGGACTTTAATAATCGAAGCGATTTGGCCACAGAAAATAATTTTGAAGAAAACGAACTGATCGTTTTCCCCAATCCGACCTCTTACTTATTGTCTTATCAACTGCCATTGTCTGAAAGAGCTACTTTGGTCAGGGTGGTTGATTTCGAAGGTAATATCATCGTAGAGTCCACGTTTTCTTCAATCGACCCTAGTAATAGTAAGCAAACATTGAACACCTCAAATTTAAAGTCAGGGATTTACTTGTTGAAAATCAGTAATTTAAGTGGGTTCGAAAAGACTATAAAGTTTATAAAGAATTAATCATGAGGTCGTTTTTCTTGTTTTTGACTGCAATATTATTTTTCTCCTGTAGCAATGATGATGCAATACCGGATATTTATACGGGTGAGGTAACTGCCCTAAAAAATGGAGAGACATGGACAGCAAAATGCTATATGAGCAGCATAACAGACTCAACATATATTTTAAGGGCCGATACTTTTAGTGAGCAAGGTTTCTGGAGGGAGACTTTTGACATTCGTCAGTTTGTTATCAATTTCAAAAAACAAAAGATTGTTACTCTAAATCGACAAAACCAAAAGGGATTAATTTCGGCAAATTATAGTACTATAATTGATGATGGAGATGTTGTTGGAGATATATATGAGCTGGATACAACAGCCACTGACAACTTTATCCAAATATTGAATTACAACGCATCTAAAAACTACATTGAAGGCATATTTAATGTTTCTTTAAACTTATCACGAGATGATGAAGATGGTCCTACTCCACCAGAAAAACTTGAATTTACTTATGGTACTTTTAGGGCTAAGATTAAAGAGTGACTGATTTTTAAAAGCAAAGGGTTGCTTTTCTTATAAAGCGCATGATGTACTACGAGGGGTGGAATATTTAATAACGCTTGTTCTGATTACAGAACGGCCTTATGTTTTTGTAGGTTATGCTGTTGTTGAGTGATTCGGGCGATGCGAGAAAAATCGCTTTTGAAAAACTAGGATCAAGGCCACACCCGCGAAAATGCACATGTCTGCTACATTGAAAATCGGCCAAAGTGCAATTTGCTTTCCGCCCCAAAGAGGTACCCAGTCTGCTACATAGCCCTCCCAAAGATCTAGATAGAACATGTCGATTACTTTGCCATGAAACCATGGCGTTATTGCATCATAAGGAGCATTGTTCAGAAAGACACCGTAAAAAATACTGTCGATTACGTTGCCTATAGCGCCACCAAGAATTAAGGCGATGCTCCATAATAGTCCCGCATTCATGCCTTTTTTGGCCAGCTTAAAGAGATATACTGAGATAAAAACCATGGCGGTCATTCTGAAGGCCGTAAGCCCCAGTTTACCCCATTCTGACCCGAAGCGAAGTCCAAAGGCCATTCCCTCATTCAATATGTAATGGAGCTTAAACCAATCGCCAAAAACTTTGACCTCCCCACTTTGGCCCAGTACCATATTAAAGTGCACATAAAGCTTGACCGCTTGATCAATCAGGATGGCGGCCAATGTGAGGAGGAAGTATTTTGAGTACTTGAAATTCAAGTGGTTTAGTTAACCGTGATCGTCAAATCAATATTCCAATCGTCAATCTCAATACTTTCTGCACCAGAGAGCATTTCAACAATTTCTAAACTCACCGCCTGAGTTTCTTCACAGATATAATCCTTATTAGTAGTCAGGGCCGAATTGATCAGGTCTTCGTTTTTGGCGACCACGATGTTGATCTTGTCTTGAACATCCATGCCCGAATCCTTCCTTAGGTTTTGTATCCTGTTCACAAAATCACGGGCTATACCTTCGGCACGAAGCGCTTCAGTAATTGAGATATCGAGTGCTACCGTTACTTTGCCTTCGCTCGCTACCGACCAGCCCGGAATGTCTTCGCTAGAGATTTCAACATCCTCTAAAGAAAGTGTCGCCACCTCTCCTTCTAAATTAATATCTAGGCTTCCGTTCTTTTCGATGGCAGCAATTTCCGTTTTAGTCCATTGGCCAATGGCGGCTGAAACTAACTTCATTTTAGGGCCAAATTTTTGACCTAAACTGCGGAAGTTAGGCTTCACCTTTTTCACCAAAATGCCCGAAGCGTCATCAATGAATTCGACAGATTTAACATTGACTTCCGTCATGATCAAATCCTGAACGGCCTCTATGTACTGCTTGGTTTTTTCATCTAAAACAGGCACCATCACTTTAGTTAATGGCTGACGTACTTTGATTTTTTCCTTCTTACGAATAGAGTGTGTTAATGAAGAAATGGTTTGTGCCAAAATCATTTGTGCTTCTAAATCTGCATTAATGCAAGCTTCATCTGCCACAGGAAAATCAGAAAGATGAACCGATTCGAAGCCTTCTTTACCAGACACTGCATTTAAGTCTTTGTACAAACGATCCATGTAGAATGGTGCAATCGGTGCGGCCAATTTAGCCACGGTTACCAAGCAAGTATAAAGTGTTTGGTAAGCCGCTTTTTTGCCTTGGTCGTAATCGCCTTTCCAGAAACGTTTTCTGTTCAAACGCACATACCAGTTACTGACTTCATCGGTCACAAAATCCATGATCATTCGTGAAGCCTTGGTAGGTTCGTAATCGTTGTAGGCTTGGTCTACATCCTTGATCAAACTATTCAATCGAGACAAGATCCAACGGTCACTTTCTGGTCTTTCGTTCAAAGGAATTTCAGCATCCTCGAAAGTGAAACCATCTAAATTGGCATACAATGCAAAGAAGGCATAGGTGTTTTGAAGCGTTCCGAAGAACCTTCTCTGTACTTCGCCTACGCCTTCAATGTTGAATTTGAGGTTGTCCCAAGGGTTTGCGTTGGAGATCATGTACCAACGTGTGGCATCTGGGCCAAAATTGCTGATGGTTTCGAACGGGTTGATGGCATTGCCCAATCGCTTCGACATTTTGTTGCCGTTTTTATCGAGCACCAAACCATTGGCGATTACATTCTTAAACGCCACTTTGCCCTCAAGCATTACCGCTAAGGCGTGAAGTGTAAAGAACCAACCACGGGTTTGATCAACTCCTTCAGCTATAAAATCAGCTGGAAAATTCGATTCGAAAATTTCTTTGTTCTCGAAAGGATAATGCCATTGCGCATAAGGCATGGCGCCTGAATCGAACCAAACATCAATAAGGTCAGCTTCTCTAGTCATTTTCTGACCAGAATCACTCACTAAATACACATCGTCCACGTATGGTCTATGTAAATCGAAGTCTTCGCCAATGCTCTCAGTCATAAAACCAGCCGCAATTGATTTCTCAACTTCGGCTTTCAATTCTGCCAATGAACCAATGCATTTCTGCTCTTTCATATCTTCCGAAACCCAAATTGGCAATGGAGTTCCCCAATAGCGAGAACGGCTTAGGTTCCAATCCACGAGGTTTTCCAGCCAGTTACCAAAACGGCCTTCGCCTGTTGAGGCGGGTTTCCAGTTAATCGTTTTGTTCAAAGCCACCATTTGATCTTTGAACGCTGTGGTTTTAATGAACCACGAATCTAGTGGATAGTATAAAATTGGCTTATCTGTCCTCCAGCAATGCGGGTATGAGTGCTCGTATTTTTCTACTTTGAAAGCCCTATTTTCTTCTTTCAGTTTGATGGAAATTAAAACATCGAGCGATTTTTCAGGACGTTCTTCATCAGAATAATATTCGTTCTTTACATACATGCCAGCAAAGTCAGTGATCTCAGCCACGTACTTTCCTTGCTTGTTCACGATCGGAACATCCTTACCTTCTTCGTCTTTCACAAATACACCTGGCATGTTATTCATCACCGAAACACGGTAATCGTCTGCGCCAAAGGTTTTCGAAATATGAACGATACCCGTACCATCTTCCGTAGTCACAAAATCACCGATAACCACCGTAAAAGCTGGTTTTTCTAGAGGAATGTATGGCATCAATTGCTCGTAGCTCTTACCCGCTAGATCGCGTCCTTTGAAGCTTTCAACTACCTCAAAAGGAATCAGCTTATCATTGGGCTTGTAATCTTCCAGCTTAATTTCTTTTGCCTTATCGCTGAAGAATGAAGCCAGCCTGTCTTTTGCCAAAATCACATTGATTGGCTCAAAAGTGTATTGATTGAAGGTTTTCACCTTTACGTATTCAATACCAGCGCCAACGGCCAAACCGTTGTTGGCAGGCAATGTCCAAGGGGTAGTGGTCCAGGCCAAGAAGAAGTCGTTTTCTGTGCCTTCTACTTTAAACATGGCCGTCATAGACGTGTCTTTCACATCTTGATAAGTGCCTGGTTGGTTCAATTCGTGTGAACTAAGACCTGTACCTGCTGCTGGTGAATAAGGCTGAATGGTGTAGCCTTTATAAATAAGGTCTTTATCGTAAAGTCGTTTTAAAAGCGACCAAAGCGTTTCGATATAATTGGTTTCGAAGGTGATGTATGGGTTTTCTAAGTCTACCCAATAGCCCATTTTTTCAGTAAGATCGTCCCACTGATCTTTGAATTTCATTACCGCCTCACGACACTTTTGATTGTATTCTTCTACAGAAATTTTCTTACCAATGTCTTCTTTAGTAATACCTAATTCCTTTTCTACCTGAAGTTCGACAGGAAGTCCGTGGGTATCCCAGCCTCCTTTTCTTTTTACTTGAAAGCCTTTTTGCGTTTTGTAACGGCAGAAAATATCTTTTACGGTTCTCGCCATTACATGGTGAATCCCTGGGGTGCCATTGGCTGATGGCGGCCCCTCATAAAAGGTAAAAGAAGGTTGCCCTTCTCTAGTGTCTACTGATTTTTCGAATATGCTGTTCTTCTTCCAGAAATCGAGCATTTGCTCCCCTATTTCAGCATAATTCGGATTCTTATATTCGTTGTACTTTTTCACTTTTACTCCTTGTTTATGGGAATGGCCTGAAATGGCCTTTAGGAATCAATATTATTTTTGTCTGTCGACCCAACAAATGGATCATTGTTTTTAATTAGCAGATTCTGAGTATCAATTTCTTCGTCTTCATCTTCGATATAAAATTCATAGTGTTCAATCAGAGGATGTCGGTTTTTGTTTCGTTTTCCACTATCAAATACCATCAGCAATGCTGGCAAGACTGTAAGGTTCGTCACCATGGCAAATAAGAGTGTGAGCGAAGTCAATAAACCTAGTGCTACTGTTCCCCCAAAATCGGAAAACACAAAAATGACAAATCCGAAGAAAAGGACAATCGAGGTATAAAGCATACTTGCTCCAGTTTCCTTGATACTTTTACTTATGGCAATTGGAACGAAGAACTTATTTGCAAAAAGTTCTTGTCTGTATTTAGCTAAGAAGTGAATAGAATCATCAACTGAGATACCGAAGGCAATACTAAAGATCAAAGCCGTACTTGGTTTCAGTGGTATGCCAAAATAACCCATTATACCTGCTGTGAGAATCAGTGGTATGAAGTTAGGCACCATTGAGATGATGATCATTCTAAAATTCGCGAATAAAATGGCCATGATAATGGCAATAATGGCAAAGGCCAACAGCAAAGACATCCTTAAGTTTTTAATCAGGAATTTATTGCCTTTCACAAACAGCAGTGTTGAACCGGTAACACTGGTTTGAATCTCAGTGTCATCACCGAAAACCTCATCAATTCTAGGTTCGATAACATTGGTGATTAATGAATCCATTTTGACAGAACCAAGATCCCAAGTCTTGAGAGAAACACGGAGCACTTGGCCAGTGGTGTCTACAAAACTATTGAGGAAGGTTTTATTATCATTTTGATTACTTAAGTAGCTAAGAATCGCATTTCTATCACTTGGGCTAGGTAGACTGTATCGTTTTGAGTCGCCATTATAATAGGCTTGACGCACCGCTTTAGCAAAACTTACAATTGAAACGGGTTGCGAAACAAAATCAATAGAGTCTAAACCTTCTTCGAGTCTTTCTACTTTACGTAAATTCCTAGCATTGAGAGAAGATCGAGGTTTACCAAAATCGATAATGATCTCTAAGGGAAGTACACCACTAAAGCTTTCTTCGAAGAAATAAAGGTCTTGTTTTAGTCGCGACTCTTCTGGAATGTCGTCCACCATGTAAGCTACCGAATAGAGCTTAGTGATTCCGAATATCGAAACGGCAAGCACTACTGTGGTAACAATGAACACGCGATAACGATGTCTGTGCACAAGTAAATCTAGAAGCGTTAAAAAGCGGCCTAAGAATTTAAATTCTAGGTGCTTTAGCTGTGCAGGTTTTGGCGCTGGCAGATATGAAAAAATACCCGGAATTAACACCATGCTTACCACATAGGTGGCCAGAATGTTGATACCAGCTACTAATCCAAACTCTGTAAGTAATTTGATATTCGTAGTGACGAGCACTAAAAAACCAATTGCTGTAGTGAAGTTGGTGATAAAGGTTACCAGACCAATTTTTCTGATCATTAAGCTAAGCGCACGCATTTTATTGCCATGCTTGGCAAATTCTTGATGATACTTATTTAATAGGTAGATAGAATTGGGTATACCTATTACTATAATAATGGAGGGAATAAGTCCTGTTAATACATTGATATCGTAACCTAAAATGCCTAATGTGCCCAATACCCAAGTCACAACTACTCCGATAACGATCAACGGGAATACTACTGCTGTCCATGATCTGAAAAAGAGAAAGAGGATAAGTGCGGTAATGGCAATAGACAGCACAATAAATAGCTTGAGTTCTTTTGATGTCATTTCCTGCATTACCGTCCTTACGAAAGGCATGCCTGAATAATGCAGCTGAATTCCTGTGTCTGAAGAAAAGGAACTTCCTATTTTTTGAATGTCACCTACAACATCGTTTCTAAGCTTTGAATTCAAAACTTCCCTGTCCATGGTGATCAAAATCAATGTAGCCCCATTTTCTACATTCATGATTTGCCCGCTGTAGAATTTTAAGTTCAGCGCAGCAGCCATTAAGGAATCTAATTCGACTTGGTTGCTTGGGTTTTTGGTAATAAGTGGTTGGAGTCCAAAACTCTGGTTGACCGTGTCTTTGACTATACTTTGAAGTGTGGCCAACGAGATCACATTGGTGATACCTTCGACATTTTGCAATTCCTTATTAAGAGCAATGTATCTATTGAAGTTTTCTACTTCATATAAACTGCTGTCTCGAACGCCTAAAACGAGTATGTTTCCGTCTTCCCCAAAGTTCTTTTTGAAATTTTGGAAGTACTTATAATTTTCATCTGTTTCTGGAACGGCCGTATTGAAATTGAAGGCCATTTTTACATTACGCGCCATGAAGCCCATGAACACCGTGAAGATGAGCAGGAAAAGCATCAGGCCGAACCTGTATTTTAGTACGATATGGGGGATTTTAGACCACATTTTTTTCAAAGACAACAAAGGTAATAGAAATCCTTTCTTACAGTCGTGAAAAACAGCATTTTATAAAGAACAGTTCAGCTCACTTACCTTCTACCCGGAAGCGAAATTCCCATGATGATTCGGTAAAGGTTAAGAGCATTGGAATCGGTCATTCCAGCCACATAGTCTAGCATTGCTCTAATGGCTAAATAGGGAGTGGCGGCCTCCTTAATTTCTAATTGAGTTTCATCAGGAAGCAGCCTAAAATAGGTCTGGTCTTTCTTGGACATTTTTTTGTCGTGACTTGCGAGAGTAGCAGGCACAAATATTTCGAGCAAACCATTGAGTACCTTATAACCTGCTGATTCGGTTTCAAGAACATTTCTGCTTCTATAGATTTTGGTAATTGAGACGTCTATTATTTTGGACATCGCCTCTTTAGAAGGAATTTCATCAGCTAATGATTGATCGAATTCACCGCGAAGAATTTCTTCTTCTTTCTGCATAAATAGCGCAACACATTCTTCTATAAGTTGATTAATGGCGAGCGCCCTTAAGACACCAATTCTTTCTTTAATGCTAGGTATTGCATTCAGTTTTTCAGGCTGAAATCTATCTCCTATAATATTAGCTAAAAGTAAAACGGTTTGGTCGTAAGAGACTAAGCCCAAATTGCACCCGTCTTCGAGATCAATTATATGGTAACAAATGTCATCAGCTGCTTCAACCAAAAAAGCTAAAGGATGTCTGCACCATTGATCTGGACCCACTTCGACCAGACCTAGTTCGGTGGCCATATTTCTAAAGGTGATGCGTTCTGGCTCGAAAAACCCAAACTTCTTCTGGCTTCGTCTTTTCTTATCTTGACTTTCGACCAATGAAGGTCTAGGGTATTTTGTGAAAGTGGCAAGTGTCGCAGCACTTAATCTCAGTCCTTGGTAACCAGTTTTGTTGAGCAATCTAAAACCTTGAGCATTTCCCTCAAAATTTATAAGGTCAGCCCACTCATTGTTATTGAAGAAAGGCTTGCACGATTCCTCCTTATTAATGAAGTAATCAGAAATGGATGATTCACCAGAATGCCCGAATGGAGGGTTGCCGATATCGTGGGCTAATGAGGCCGCAGCGACAATTGCTCCAAAATCATGTGAGGAGACCGTTGTATTTAAGTACTCGTATTTTTCACAAAGCTGTGCTCCAACTAAACGTCCTAGCGATCGGCCAACGCTGGAAACCTCTAGGCTATGAGTTAATCGCGTGTGTACAAAGTCCTGCTCTGGCAAAGGATGTACCTGAGTTTTGTCTTGCAATTTTCTAAAGGGATGAGAAAAGATAATGCGATCAAAATCCCGATCGAAGACTGTTCTGGTCTGATTATCATTAATTTCTTTAGAATCAAGAGATAGAATTTGTAGCCATTTCATTGCCGTAAAGCTACTGATACACTTTTTAAGAGGAAAGATAAAAATTTAATTGTACCTTATAAGGGTGTTCTGTTAAACAAACTGTACAAAGTGAGTGAAAATGCATCAAGGCTCAATTTGATGAATACACAGAATATTTGATTGTAACTCTTGCTATTTAAAGAAGATTAAAGCATGGAATTCCTAGAAAACAGTGAAAAAGGTGGTTCAGGGTGATTAATTGCAAACGATTGCGCACATTTTACAATATTGAACTTATGTATGAATGTCAATAATTGTACTTTGTGCATTCGATTGCACTTTTTGCCCTTAACTGAGGGTCTTAAACCGTTAAAATTAAAAATGATTGTATGAAAAAGTTTTTACTAGTGTTGCTTGTACTATGCGTGGGCTTTCAGGGCTCGTTAATGGCACAGGAAAAGACCGTTACTGGTAAAGTAACGGGTGGGGATGATGGATTAGGCATCCCAAGAGTAAACGTCACTATCAAAGGAACATCAAGAGGTGTGCCTACAGATATTGATGGTAACTACACCATTCAAGCTTCTAGCTCGGATGTGTTGTCGTTTTCTTTCATTGGCTACATTTCGCAAGAAGTGGCCGTTGGAAATCAAACTTCTATTAATATAACGTTACAGCCTGATGTAACTTCGTTAGAAGAAGTGGTAGTAGTGGGCTACGGATCTCAAGAAAAGAAAGAGATCACGAGTTCTGTGGTAAGTCTTGACACAAAAGACTTTAACATTGGTAACATTAACTCAGCTTCTGGCCTTCTTCAAGGTAAAGTAGCAGGTCTTAGTGTGTATCAAAAAGGTGGTGATCCAAACTCTGGACCTGTTATTAGATTAAGAGGTCTATCTACTGTAGGTTCTAACGTAGAGCCATTAGTAGTAATCGATGGAGTAATTGGTGCATCACTCTCTAACGTAGACCCGAATGATATTGCAACATTTGATGTATTGAAAGATGGATCAGCTGCTGCGATTTACGGTTCAAGGGGTTCTGCTGGTGTTATCATTGTAACAACTAAGCAAGGAAGCAGAGGAGCTTCAGGGCTATCTGCTGAATACAATGGTTATGTTGCGGCTGCTTCTGTTGCTAACTTCCAACCTGTAATGACTCCAAGCGAGTACATTGCTGCTGGTGGTAACGACCTAGGTGCTGAAACTGACTGGCAAGAAGAAATTACCAGAACAGCCATTACTCAAGTGCATAACCTTTCGGTTTCTGGTAGTTCTGAGAATACCACTTTCCGTTTGTCTACTAACTTTAGAAATGTAGAAGGTGTATTGAGAAAGTCTGGTTTTGATCAAATCAACGCAAGGGCTTCTTTGGATCACTACGCATTGAACGATAAGTTGAATATCAAATTCAACATGGCAATGACCAATAGAGAGCAAGAGTTCTCTTTCAACGAAGCTTTCAGATATGCGGCCCTTTACAACCCAACTGCTCCTGTTCGTTTCGACAATGGTGAGTACTTCCAAGCAATTTTGTTCGATAACTTCAACCCTGTTGCAATTATTGAGCAAAACCAAAATGTTGGAAAATCTAGAAATTTGAACTTTAGCGTTCAAGCTTCATACGAATTGTTTGATGGTATGAACGTAACAGCAAGTTATGCTCAGCAGTTGAACAATAGCACAGCAGGCCAATTCTATCCAAGCACTTCTTTCTTTAGAGGTTTGAACAGAGCTGGTTTGGCGAACAGAAGAACTGATGAATCAAAGTTTACTTTGTTTGAAGCTTATGGAACATATGCCAAAAAGTACGATAACATGAACATGTCTATCACTGGTGGTTATTCATTCCAAGAAGAGCAATTCACAGGTTTCGGTTTAGAGGCAGGTAACTTCCCTACGAATTCAATTGGACTAAATGTACTTTCATTATCTGCAGATAGAGTTAATGGAGCACAATTAGTAAATGTATTCTCTTACGAATCTCCAGAAAACAGAATCATTGCATTCTTTGGAAGAGCAAATTTCACAATTGATGAAGGTATCTTCTTAAATGCATCAATCAGAAGAGAGGGTTCAACTAAACTAGGAGCTGACAATCAGTGGGGTACTTTCCCGGCCTTAGGTGCTGGTGTTGACATCTTGAAATACGCTGATTTAGGTGGATTCAATACATTGAAATTCAGAGCTGGTTATGGTGTAACAGGTTCACTTCCTGGTCCATCAGGTTTAGCTCAAGATTTATATAACTACTCTTTTGATGGATCTGTAACTTTAACAAGAGCAGGTAACCCAGACTTGAAGTGGGAGGAAAAATCTGAAATCAACGTTGGTGTGGATTTCGCTCTAATGGATAACAAGTTATCTGGAACGGTTGATGTTTACACAAGAGATATCAATGACTTTATCTTGGAAAGACAAGTTGACCCAGCAGTATTCGGTGCATCAAGAAGATTTGAAAACGCTGGTAAGTTGAATACTAAAGGTGCTGAACTTTCTTTGAACTACACTGGTATTGGTTCTGGAGATTTCACTTGGACTCCTGGTCTAGTTTTATCTTCATACAGCACTACCCTAGAGGAATTTGTGATTGACGAGCAGACTATTGCTGAGCTTGGTGCTCCAGGTCAAAATGGTACAAACGTAATCCGTATTAAAGTAGGTGAGCAAATCGGTCAGATTTGGGGACCTGTTTACACAGGTGTTAGTGATACTGGTTCTCCTATCTTCGCTGACCTCAATGGTGACGGTCAATTGATTACTGACCAAGGTAATGCACTTGCAGACAATGGTGACTTCCAAGAATTAGGTCAAGGTGTTCCTAGCTTAGAATTAGGTTGGACCAACGCGATGACTTACAAAAACTGGGATTTGAACTTGTTCTTCAGAGGAGCTTTCGGTCACAGCTTAGTGAATACTTTCAGAGCATTCTATGAGCCAATCGATCCAGGAGCAATTAACTCTTACAACAGAACAAAAACTGATCTTCAAGTACCTTCATTGGAGGTTGCTCAATTCAGCTCATTGTATGTTGAAAAAGCAGATTTCTTGAGATTGGATAACGTTACTTTGGGTTACAACTTTGACATGAGCAATAATGCTAATTTCAAAAACATCAGAGTTTATTTTAACGCTCAGAATGTGTTCACTATCACAAACTACACAGGAATTGATCCAGAGCCTTCTTTACAAGACAGAGGAGCTGTAGATAACGGAGGTTCTCCAGGAAATCCAAATGTGCTTGCGCCTGGTATTGATAGAAGATATAACTATTTTACCGCAAGGACCTTCACATTTGGTGTTAACGTAGGTTTCTAAAATCACTATAAAATGAAAAACATATTTAAAATTACATTAATGTTCGTCTCGCTTTTCTTAGTAGGAGCGTGTACGAACCTAGAAGAGGAACTTAAAGACACTTTCACCGAAGATTTCGATCCAATTAACCCTGGTTTAGGTCAAAGTGAGAACGTCAACAAAGCCACTCCTGCAGATGGTCTAGGAGGAGCTTTCCAAAGATTAAGGAATGGTTCTGCTAACCACGGAAACTACTTCTCAGTAGTTGAAATTTCTTCTGATGAGGCGGTAATCACTCAAAAAGGTGGTGACTGGTTCGATGGGGGTATCTGGTTAGATATGCACCGCCACGTATGGCAATCAACTCACCCAGCCTTGAATGGTATGTGGAATGATAACTACGGTGGTATTTCTGAGTGTAATCGTTTGATCCAAGAAAACACAGTTGGGGCTGAAGGTATTGCACAACTAAGAACACTTAGAGCACTTTACTATTGGAGATTAATGGATGCTTTTGGCAGAATCAAATTGGTAACTGTACCAGGTGTTGATGCTCCACAAGCCACTAGAGTTCAAGCTTTTGAATTCATTGAATCAGAATTACTAGCTGCTATTCCTAATTTGATCGATGGCAGACCTGCTTATGGTAGAGTGAGCAAAGGTGGAGCTTATTCACTTTTGGCTAGACTTTATCTTAATGCTGAAGTTTACACAGGTACTCCAAGATGGCAAGATGCCATTGATGCTGCTGATGCAGTAATCAACTCTGGTTTCTACAGCTTATCTGATAGCTACGCTGCTGTATTTGCTCCTGATAACGTTGAAAACGTAGAGCACATTTGGGTAATTCCTTATGATGAAGCAACAGCAACTGGAATGAACTTTGCCCAAATGACTTTACACTACCCAAGCCAATTGACTTACCGTTTACAGCAACAGCCTTGGAATGGTTACTCTACACTTGAGGAATTCTATAATTCTTATGAGAATGGAGACGCTAGAAAAGCAAACAACTTTATTGTCGGTCCACAAACGGATTTAGATGGTAACCCAATTTTGGATTTGGCTTTCGATCCAGCGGATGCTGATGGTGCGGCAATCAATTACACTCCTGCGATTAACGAACTTGCACCGAGCGGAAGTAGACAAGCTGGAGCAAGATTAGGTAAATATAGCTTCAAAGTAGGTCAGTTGCCTGAAATGGATAACGATTATACGCTGTTCCGTTATGGACAAGTTTTATTGATCAAAGCTGAGGCCATAGCTAGACTAAATGGAAACTGGAGTGATCCTGGAACATTAGCGCTTGTGAACCAATTGAGATCAAGAGCTGGAGTTGCGGCATTTTCTTCTATGACTGAGGATCAGTTCTTGGCAGAAAGAGGTCGTGAAATGTTCCAAGAGTCTATTCGTAGAACTGACTTGATCAGATTTAACAAATGGGGTATTGCATGGTGGGAAAAACCTGCTAGTGCTGCTTTCAGAACAATCTTCCCTATTCCTAATGATCAAATTCAAGCTGCTGCGGGTACACTTACCCAAAATGCTGGTTACTAATTCATACATTTGACATATTTAAAAATGGATTACCTTTAATGGTAATCCATTTTTTCATTATGAGGGCACTCCTATTTTTTCTATCAACGGCTTTATTCTTATCTGCCTGCTCTAATAAAACAGACAAGCAACTCTTCGAGGAAGTGTCTGAAACTTCTGGTTTATCATTCCTGAATGAACTGGAATACACCGAAAATCTCAATCCTTATACGTATAGAAATTTTTACAATGGCGCAGGTGTCGCTTTGGGAGATGTAAATAATGATGGACTTCTTGATGTTTACATGACGGGCAACCTCGTAGACAACAAGCTGTTTATCAATCAAGGAAATTGGCAATTTGAAGAAGTTGCCGTGAAGGCCGGGGTAAATTGCCCCAATATTTGGTCATCAGGTGCTACTTTTGTTGATATTAATGCCGATGGCTGGCTAGACCTATATGTCTGTAAATCTGGGCCACCTTCTGGAGAAAATCGGCACAATGAACTTTTTATTAACCAAAAGGATGGCACTTTTAAGGAGCAATCCGCTGAATATGGGCTCAATTTTATGGGCCTTTCTACCCATGCCGCATTCTTTGACTTTGATAAGGATGGCGATTTAGATTGCTATCTCTTGAATAATTCTATTCGTTCTGTGGGCGTTGGGCAAGATGTTGTTGAAGGCAGAAGAGAAATTCCTGACGAGAATGGCAACGGCAATAAATTTTTGCGAAATGACAACGGTGTTTTCATCGATATTACCCTAGAGGCAGGGATTTTTAGCAGTAGCATAGGATATGGTTTAGGAATTACCTTGAACGATTTCAATTCAGACGGCTGGACAGACATTTTTATCTCCAATGATTTTTTCGAGAAGGATTATCTCTATATCAACAACCAAAATGGTGGCTTTGTGGAGGATGGAGAAAGTTATTTTCAAAGTTTGAGCATGGGCTCCATGGGTGCCGATGCCTCCGATCTCAACAATGATGGCCGTCCAGAACTGATGGTTACTGAAATGCTGCCTCAAGACAGACAGCGAAAAAAGACAAAGACTTTTCACGAAACTTGGGATAAATATCAACTCAATGTATCGAAGGGCTACTACCATCAGTTTTCAAGAAATGTCCTTCAAACGAGTTTGGATGGCAATCAATTTACTGAGGTAGGCAGATTATCTGGGCTGTCGGCTACCGAATGGAGTTGGGGAGCTTTGATTTTCGACATGGACAATGATGGCATGAAGGACATCTTTATTTCCAATGGCATTTACAAAGACTTGCTCGATCGGGATTACTTGAACTTTATGGCCAATGATGAAAAGGTAAGGTCCATGATCAAGGAAGAAGGGCAAGCCATAAAAAAACTCATTGATATCATGCCTTCTGCACCCGTGGTGAACGCAGCTTATTTAAATCAGGGAAATCTCAATTTCCAAGCATCGTCTTCAGCATTGGGCTTGGGTAAACCGAGCTTTAGCAATGGCAGTGCTTATGGAGATTTGGACAACGATGGTGACTTGGACCTGATTGTGAATAATGTCAACATGGCCTCTTTTGTTTATAAGAATAACTCAGATTCTGCCACGCATAAAAGTATTCGATTGAGGTTAAAGGGAAGTGAGCAAAACACTTTTGCAATAGGCGCAAAGGTGGTGGCATTTACATCGCAAGGGATTGTAACGGCCGAAAACTTTCCTTCAAAAGGCTTTCAAAGTTCGGTTGATCCTGTTCTCCACTTAGGCCTTGGCAATATTAATTCGGTCGATTCTCTTTACATCTACTGGCCAACCGGTGGCTTGTCAAAGGTCAATGCGCTGACTTCGAATAAGACTTATACTTTTGATCAAAGCAAAATGGAGGTTTTACCAGAAAGTGGATTTAAAGCGAAAGTCACCCCTATTTTAAAGAAATCTAGCGCTGTCTATGGGTTAAATTTTACTCATAAAGAGAACGATTTTGTCGACTTTGACAGAGAAAGACTTTTGTTTCAAATGTATGATAATGATGGTCCTAGCCTTGCCATTGCTGATGTGAATGGAGACGGTGTCCAGGATGTATTTGTGGGAGGAGCCAAGGAACAAACGAGTGCGCTCTTTTTAGGAGATAATTTGAATTTCACGAAAAGTAGCAATCTAGCATTTGAGCGTGATAGCATATCTGAAGATACAAGCGTCTTATTTTTTGATTGTGATAACGATGGCGATCAAGACCTCTATGTAGCCAGTGGCGGTAGGGCGTTCAGCACAAGTTCTTCGGCACTTATGGACAGGCTCTATGTTAATGATGGAGAAGGAAACTTCACCAAATCTGCAACAGCACTCCCTTTTAAAGAATTTGTAAGTACTAGCGTGGTGAAAGCGGCCGATTTTGACCTGGATGGAGATTTGGATCTTTTTGTTGGCGAGCGGTTCCATCCTTTCAATTATGGAAGAGACGGCAGAGGCTTTGTATTCCAGAACAACGGAAAGGGAGAGTTTACCGATGTTACTGAGGCGGTTGCCCCAAGCCTATTATCTATTGGAATGGTGACAGATGCGCAATGGGCAGATATTAATGGGGATGGCCAACCAGATTTAATTGTCGTTGGTGATTGGCAACCAATCAATATTTTTATCAATAATGGTGCGGAAGGATTTCAACGAGACGTGCTGCCAAAAACGAGTGGTTTCTGGAATAGCCTCGCGGTTTTGGATGTGGATAATGATGGAGATTTAGATTTCGTTGCGGGCAATCACGGGAAGAACAGCCTACTGAAACCGAGACTGAGAATGTACATCAACGATTTTGATGGCAATGGCATGACAGAACAAATCATTTGCGAAGAGATAAATGGAAAATTTTATCCCATTGCCGAGATTGATGAATTGGTAAAGCAAATGCCAATACTGAAAAAGAAGGCGCTCTTTTATAAGGAATTTGCAAAGCTGAGCATTGATGAATTATTTAGTTCAGAGGTGCTTTCAAAAGCACAAATGACAGAGGTAGACCTGCTGCTAACTTCGTTGTTTTTGAATGAAAAGGGTAAGTTTAACAAAGTTGACTTGCCAAATGAAGCGCAATATAGTCCCACTTATGCCATAGCTGCGGAGGATTTAAATGGAGATGGATATAAAGATTTAATATTGGGAGGAAACCAGTTTTTAGTCAAGCCTCAATTTGGTAGGTTTGATGGGTCAAAAGGATTGGTTTTATTAGGATCGAAAGACGGCTTTGCGACTAACAATGCCTTTTTTCTTTCAACAGATGGTCAAATTAGAGACATCAAAACCATCTCAGTTGGAGATAAAAAACTGATCTTGTTTGCAATTAACAATGGTCCGATCGAGGTATATGAAACACAAAATTAGAATTGCGTTAGTAATAAGTGTCTTTGCACTTATGTTCAGTGCCTGTAAATCTGAGTATGAGCAATTGGTTGAAACTGAACTTGAAAGCGGGGTGAAGTATGACTCGCTGTTTTTAGGGCTAAAATTTGGCCAAACCAGACAGGAATTTTTTGATCTCTCCTGGAAACTGAATAAATCAATTGGTTTGCAACCAGGAAATGGGAATCTACTTGAATTTGTTTTGACTCCTCCGTCAGAAGAGCCGTCACCCATTAAAATGCATTTCTATCCTACCTTTGATAAGGAGGAAAGAATTAATGGAATGGACCTTAAGTTCTCATACTCACGCTGGAATATTTTCAATGATTTACATAGTTCGGATAGGCTTGTTCAACCAATTATTGATACGCTTCAAAATTGGTATGGCAAAAATCCATTTATGAAGCTTACTTTCGAAAAGGAGCCCAACGAAATTTGGGTTAAGGTGGATGGCAATCGTAGAATGGCCATTCGAAAAGAAGACGATAGATTTTTAGAAATGAAAATCACCAATTTATTAGACCAAAATAAAAATGTTAAGAAGAAATAGTTTGCCGGTAATTAAACTGAGCCTCATCTTATTCATTATAGGTATGGGGTGCTGGTCGTGCACACCCGAAAAGCCATCAAGCCCACCTTTGTTTGAACTGCTAGACAGTACCCAAACGGGCATCGATTTTAGAAACGATTTGGCTTTCGATCGCGAGTTCAATATTTATAAATACCGCAATTTCTATAATGGCGGTGGAGTGGCCATTGGCGATATCAATAATGACGGTTTACCCGATATTTACTTTACTGCCAATCTTAAAAAGAATAAACTCTATTTGAACAAAGGTGATTTTAAGTTCGAAGATATTTCTGTGAGCGCAGGCGTTGAAGGAAACAGGGCTTGGTCAACAGGCGTAACCATGGCAGATGTTAATGCTGATGGCCTTTTGGATATCTATGTTTGTAATTCTGGAGACGTTCAAGGCGACAACAAGCAAAATGAACTCTTCATCAATAATGGTGACCTCACTTTTACCGAAAGCGCAGAAGCATATGGTTTGGCCGATCCCGGTTTTACTACCCACGCCTCTTTCTTTGATTATGACCATGACGGGGACCTGGATGTATACATACTGAATAACTCATATCAGGCCATCGGAAGTTTTGATCTAAGACGAAATGAAAGGCCAAAGCGCGATGCCTTAGGAGGAGACAAACTGCTGCAAAACCAAGATGGTAAATTTGTAGACGTGAGCCAAGAGGCAGGAATTTATGGTAGTATCATTGGTTTTGGATTGGGCGTAACCGTTGGCGATGTGAACAGTGACGGTTGGGACGATATTTACGTTTCCAATGACTTTTTTGAGAGGGATTACCTCTATATCAATAATCAGAATGGCACTTTCAAAGAATCACTCACCGATCAAATGGAATCGATCAGTGGAGCCTCGATGGGGGCGGATATGGCAGATGTGAACAACGATGCAAGCAACGATATCTTCGTCACAGAAATGCTGCCAAATGATTATAAACGACTAAAAACGGTGACCACTTTTGAAGATTGGAACCGATATCAATATGGCGTTAAAAATGGCTACTATCACCAGTTTACGCGCAACAGTTTCCAAAGTAATAATGGCAATAACACCTTTTCTGAAGTTGGTAGATTTGCGGGAGTCGAAGCCACTGATTGGAGTTGGGGTGCTTTGATTTTTGATATGGATAACGATGGCTTCAAAGACCTTTATGTTGCCAACGGAATATACCAAGACCTTACTGATCAAGATTATCTACAATATGCCTCTAGTGAAGAAATTGTAAAATCAATGGTTACTGAAGAGAAAGTTAATTATGAGAAACTCATTGAAATAATTCCTTCTAACCCAATTGCTAATTTTGCCTATAAGAATACAGGTGGGCTTAAGTTCGAGGATAGATCTGCCGAGTTTGGGCTAAACCAAAAAAGCTTTTCGAATGGATCGGCTTATGGCGACTTGGACAATGATGGCGACTTGGATTTGGTGGTGAACAATGTAAACATGCCCTCTTTTGTTTACAGAAACTCCGCATCAGCATCGCCAGAAAGCAATTATATCAGGCTAGTGCTCAAAGGTGGTGAAAAGAACAAATTTGCCATCGGCAGTAAAATATATGTCACCTCGGGAAAAACCACTTATTACATCGAAAATCAGCCTGTACGTGGTTTCCAATCGAGCATGGATCCGCGCCCTTTCCTCGGGCTAAACTCCAGTGCAGATGTGAATATCAAAGTTGTTTGGCCTTTAGGTGATGTTACAGTTTTGAATTCTGTTCCAGTCAATCGCACCGTCACTATTGATTACAATACAGCAATGAAAGAGGCTCAGGTGCCTTCAAACACCAACTCAACTACCACTTTTAGTCGAGTCAACACGGTACCAAATTACCTGCATAAGGAAAATGAATTCAGTGATTTCGATTTGGACAGGTCGCTGTTTATGATGAAAAGTACCGGTGGCCCGAAAATGTCGATTGGCGATGTGAATAATGATGGTTTGGACGACATTTATATTGGAGGCAGTCGCGATACAGAGGGTACGATTTTGATTGCAACTCAGAACGGTTACAAACCAACGAGTCAGGCGGCTTTCCAGAAGGATAAAATTTCTGAAGATACCGAAAGCGTCATATTCGATGCGGACGGTGACGGTGATTTAGACCTTTACGTTTGCAGTGGCGGAATAGAATATTCCGAAAATTCTTCAGCGCTCAATGATCGGTTGTACTTCAATGACGGAAAGGGCAATTTTACTTTAAGCAACCAAATGTTGCCAGAAACAAAACGCTTTATTAGTTCTGCCACGGTGGTGTCAGGCGACATTGATGGTGATGGTGACATAGATTTGTTTGTAGGGGAAGGTTCCAAACCTTTGAAAAACGGAATTCCAGGAGATGGTTTTATTCTTGAAAATGATGGAAAGGGAAATTTCACTGATATAACTGCGGCTTCGGCCCCAGGATTAAAAGTAATCGGAATCATTACCAGCAGCTTGTTTCAAGATGTAGATGGCGATGGCGACCTCGACTTGGTCATGGTTGGCGAATACATGGGGATTGAAATTTTTGAAAATCAAAACGGCAAATTCACCAAAAAATCACCACAAAATTTAAGCGATGCCAAAGGCTGGTGGAATAAAATCAAAGCAGCGGATCTTGACGGTGATGGCGATATAGATTTCATCGTTGGTAATCACGGCTTGAACAGCCGATTCAAGGCGTCAGCGGAACAACCAATTGCGCTTTTTGTGAAGGATTTTGATAATAACGGATTGGTGGATCCCATTCTCGCCAGCTATCATGCAGATGGAGAAGCCTATCCATACGGTTTGCGCCATAACTTGATTGATCAAATCAAGTCATTAAAGAAAGTATTGCCCGATTATAAGTCGTTCGAAAACGCCTCGGTTCAAGATATTTTTGGTGTGAAGGCACTTTCTGACGCTATTGAGGCCAAGGTTACTCAACTTGCTTCTGTCGTTTTGATCAATCAAGGCAATTTTAATTTTACCATCGCCCAATTACCGGCACAAGTTCAAATGGCGCCCATTTATGCCATTGGCACTGGAGATTTCGATAAGGACGGTGATATAGATCTGATCATGGGAGGTAATTTGTATGGTGTGAAGCCAGAGATTGGCCGTTTTGACGCAGGCCGCGGGGTATATCTAAAGAATGATGGCAAGGGTAATTTTGAAGCCCAGCCTTTCGGTCAAGGATTTTTTGTGGATGGTGAAGTCAGGGATATTCTTGTGTTCAAGAATTCGATCATGGTCGCTAGAAACCAAGATTCACTCGCCATTTTTCAATATTAAACCCCAAAGACTTGAAGTTCATTTTTAAATCATTTTTGACAAGACAGCGACTTGCAAGTCTCCAGTTTGGGGAAGCTTTTAAGTGGAAAGGGCTTGTTCCTTTTTTGCTACTTTCTATAGTCGGTTGTCAAGGATTTATGAATGAAAAAGTGGAAGCGCCAATTTTCAGATTAGTGCCTGCTGCCACTTCTGGGATTGACTTCATTAATCAATTGAAAGAATCCCCTGATTTCAATATTCTGGAATATCCATATTTCTACAATGGTGGAGGAGTTGCCGCTGGCGATATCAATAATGATGGCTTAATCGATCTTTATTTTACTTCAAACCAAGGCGAAAACAAACTTTACTTAAATAAAGGAGGACTTATTTTCGAGGATATTACCAGTCAGGCAAAGGTAGCAGGCTCGGGTACTTGGGCAACTGGTGTAACCATGGCAGATGTAAATGCCGATGGCTTTTTAGACATCTATGTAAGCAGGGTCGGAAATTATAAAAACGCTCAAGGCAAGAACGAACTTTTCATCAATAATGGTGACAATACCTTTACAGAATCCGCGCAAGCTTATGGTTTAGATTTCGAAGGTTTTTCTACCCAAACGGCCTTTTTTGACTATGACAGGGATGGTGATTTAGATATGTACCTGCTCAATCACTCCATCAAAAATCCAGAAGCTTTTGCTTTTTCTCGTGCGCGCTTCATTCCAAGTGAAAAAGGTGATAAACTTTACCAAAGTCAACTGGCACAGGGCAAAGAAACTTTCATGGATGTTACCGAAGAGGCAGGAATCTACTCAAGCGCTTTGGGCTTTGGCCTGGGCCTTGGCATAGGCGATTTGAATAACGATGGCTGGCCAGATATTTATATCTCCAATGATTTTACAGAGAACGATTACCTCTATCTCAACAATCAAAACGGCACTTTTACCGAACAATTGGAAAGCAGCATTCAGCATACTAGCCGATACTCTATGGGCAACGTACTGGGCGATTTGAACAACGATGGTTTCAACGAAATCATTACCACAGACATGCTTCCCTCCGATCCTCAAATTTGGAAAAAATCATTGGGCGAGGATAAATCGGAAGTTTATAAAATCAAGCTCAATTATGGCTACAATCATCAGTACGTTAGAAATACGCTACAGAAGAATTTAGGCAACGGACAGTTTTCAGACCTTAGTTTGTTGGCCAATACTTTTGCAACGGATTGGTCTTGGTCGCCCTTGATTTTTGATATGGACAATGATGGCTTTCAAGATATTCATATTACCAATGGAATCTTCAAAAGGCCAAACGACCTCGATTTTATCAATTATTCCTCACTTACTTCTGATCCAGATGCGGACGTGAAAGAGGCTGATTTGATCAATACTTTGCCCACCCTCAAAATTGCCAATTATGCGGGAAAAGGAGCAGGAGATTTTCGATTTGAACCCAAAGCAATCGGCTGGGGATTAGATCAAGCCTCTTATTCAAATGGCTCTGCCTATGCGGATTTAGACAATGATGGTGATTTGGACTTGATCGTTAATAATATCGAGCAGGAGGCCTTTGTTTATGAAAACCTATCTAAGTCTGAAAATAGCTACTTGACAGTTCGACTAAAGTCAGAGGGATTCAATAAAAATGCTGTAGGGGCTAAAGTTACCGTCACTGCTGGCGGAAGAGAATTTACGAGAGAGAATAATCCCACCAAGGGTTTCGAATCTTCCGTACCCACCGATTTGTATTTTGGTTTAGGAATAGCACAGCAAATTGATAAGATTGAAATCACCTGGCCTGAAGGACAAAGCCAAACATTGGAGAATATTCAGCCCAACCAAGTACTCACGATTTCTCCCTCAGATTTAGTCACCGTGAACGAATTGCTGGCAGAGGATAAACCTACCTTGCTTTCTCTTCTGGACACTAATATTGGCTATACTCATCAAGAAGATGACTTTTCTGACCTCGGTCGCGAATACATTATTCCCAGACTGTTCAATCATGAAGGGCCTGCCCTTGCTGCTGGCGATGTTGATGGAAATGGCCTTGATGATATTTTCTTCGGAGGAGCCAAAGGCCAGTCAGGTGAATTATGGCTTCAAAAAACGGAGGGTAATTTTGAAAAGGGCGAATCTAGATTCTTCGATTTACTCTCCATTGCCGAAGATGTAAGCGCTACCTTTTTCGATGCCGATGGCGATCAGGATTTAGATTTATACGTCACCAGTGCGGGCAACGAAAACAGCGAAACTATGATTTTCAGTTATGATAAACTGTACATCAATCAAGGCAATGGCCTTTTTCAATTTTCTCCACAAGCATTAAACAAAGTGGGTTCGCAAGGCAAAACTGTGTCGGTAGCAGATATTGATGGTGACGGTGATTTGGATGTTTTTGTAGGTGCTAATGTGGTTTCTGGTGCGTTCGGTACTTATCCCGAACAATTTCTTTTGATCAATAATGGTAAAGGCTTCTTTCAAAATCAATTCGATAGGCGTTTCGAATTAGAAGAAAGTATCGGTATGGTCAATGATTCAGAATGGTTCGATTATGATCAAGACGGTGATCAGGATTTAGTGTTAGTAGGAGAATGGATGCCGATCACGATTTTCGAAAATGATGGTAAAGGCAGATTCAAAAAGGCGGCTATCAAAGCCTTCGAGAATACCAATGGCTGGTGGTATTCACTTCATGTAGCAGACCTCAATAATGATGGTAAACCCGATTTAGTAGCCGGAAACCTTGGCCTAAATACGAAACTCAAAGCATCCATTCAAGAGCCAGTGAGCCTTTATGCAGGAGACTTCGATAATAATGGACAAGTTGATCCAGTCGTTTTTCATTATTTAGAAGGAGTTGAGTCTCCCTTTGCTACCCGAGATGATTTAATCAAGCAAATTCCATCAATAAAAAAGAAACATAAAAACTACACCTCTTATGCGGACCTCAAAGGCCCGGCAGATTTACTGGGTGAGGATTACGATAAAAAAGGTGCAGTAAAACGTGCCTTCACCATGAGCAGCAAGGCATTTATAAATTTGGGGAAGGGTAAGTTCGAAGCCATAGATTTGCCGCTAGAGGCCCAGCATTCTCCAACTATGGATATTGTTGCCGAAGATTTTAATGGAGACAACATTACTGATCTTTTACTTTTTGGAAATAACTATACATTTAGAAACGATTATGGAAGGGCCGATGCCAAGCCAATCACTTTACTTTTAGGCAAAGGCGAAGGTCATTTTATGCCCACAAATGATGCTTTTCTCAATACTCAAAACACATGGGGAGAGTACCGACAAGCAAGGCCTATTAATTTAGGTATTACAAAGGGCATTGTGGCTGTGCGCAATAATGACAAACCAATAATTTTACAATGGCCAAGCCAAACGGCAAAGGCTGCTAATTAAAAATTTAAGTAGGTGTAATTCAAGGGGTTTAGCTTGTTCTTTACGTCCTTAACACTGAAATTTGAATCTGATTGATCAAAGGAGAAGAAAGAAAATGAAAAAGGTATTATTTGGACTAATCACGCTATTGGCGATTTCTGGTTGTGAATCTGGAAAAAAGGAGTTGATCATTGATCCATCTGTGATGCACAATACCATGCAGCAAATAACAGATGTTATTGTGCATGATATTTTTTCACCCCCAGTAGCCAGTAGAATTTATGCTTATTCAAGTATTGCAGCTTACGAAGTATTGGCCCAAAACAATCCTCAATACATTTCATTGGCAGGTCAATTGAAAGGACTTACAGAAGTCCCAAAGCCTGATAAAGAAATTAGCTATGACCTTGCGGCCATTCAGGCCACACTCACAGTGGGTACTACCTTGATTTTTTCAGAAGAAAAAATGGAAAGTTTTCGCGATGAGCTTTATGCAGAACTTCGCAAAGGGGTGGATAAGGATTATTTCGAAGCTTCACTTGAGTATGGAAAGGCAGTGGCTGCGCACATTATGAAATGGGCAGATGGCGATAATTACAAGCAAACCAGAACTTTTCAGAAATTTACAGTGCGCGATGAAGTAGGTCGTTGGCAACCGACACCTCCCGGTTATATGGAAGCCATTGAGCCAAGCTGGAGCCAGATCAGAACATTTGCCATTGATTCTTCCTCTCAATTTACCCCAGAAAGGCCAACAAACTTTGATATGTCCAAAGGAAGTCAGTTTTATAATGAGGTAATGGAAGTTTACAATGTGGGGAACAACCTTAACGATGAACAATTGGAGATTGCAAAATTTTGGGATTGTAATCCGTATGTCGTCAATCAAATCGGACATGTGATGGTTGCGGCAAAAAAGGTCACTCCAGGTGGGCATTGGATTGGCATTGTGAAAATTGTATCCCAAAAATCAAATGCAGACTTGGCCAAAAGTACCTACGCTTATGCACTTACCTCAATTGCTTTGGCCGATGGCTTCATCAGTTGCTGGGACGAAAAGTACAGGAGTAATTTGATAAGGCCTGAAACAGTAATCAATCAATACATCGATGATGAGTGGTTGCCAAAACTGCAAACACCGCCCTTTCCAGAATATACCAGCGGGCATAGTGTGATCTCTAATGCAGCCGCTATGGCTTTGACTTCAATTTTTGGCGACAATTTTAGTTTTCATGACGATTCTGAAGAAAAATACGGATTGCCACCTCGCGATTTTATTTCGTTCCTTCAGGCATCCGAAGAGGCCGCGATAAGTCGACTTTACGGAGGCATTCACTACCGCCCAGCGATTGACAATGGCGTGACTCAAGGCAGGGCCTTAGGCCGATATGTAGTAGACAAAATCAAAATGACCAAGTCTGAACTTGCAGCAAATGAAAAGTAATCAAACCAAACTTATTTTAGGGCTAGCGCTGATTTCGCTGGCCTTTTTTTCTTGTAGCCCTAAGCAGGAAGGTGCTGTCGATTTTCAGAAGTTCTATGCTTCAGAGATGTTTCACGACATTCAAATGGCGCAGATTTTCGAAGACTCTAAAACCTTTGTGGATTGTACAGCCAAGCGCGATATAGCCGCTATTGAAAAAGATTACAATGCCCAGAAAGAGCAAGATGGTTTCAGTATAAAGGCATTTGTGGAGGCAAATTTTGATATGCCATATACCTTCTCTAAAGACTTTGCTTCGGATACTTCGAAAACAATGAAGCAGCACATCATTGACCTTTGGCCAGTATTGACAAGAAAAGCTGGCGATGTGTCTTCTCGCTCTTCTTTAATTCCACTACCTAACGACTTTATAGTGCCTGGTGGCCGTTTCAGGGAAATTTATTATTGGGATAGCTATTTCACCTTGGAAGGATTAATGATTTCTGGCCAAGAGGATATGGCCATCAACATGACTAAGAATTTTGCTTTCTTAATTGATTCAATTGGTTTCGTGCCGAATGGGAATCGTGCTTATTACGGTGGTCGTTCGCAGCCTCCGTTTTTCTCGGTGATGGTAGATCGTGTTGCTAAAAACGACCGTACTCTTTTCGAATCCTTCTTACCAGCCTTGCAAAAAGAATATGACTTCTGGATGAAGGGTGCTGAAACGCTTAAAGCGGATGAAGCCAATAATCGTGTTGTAATGATGGAGGATGGAAGTCTCCTGAACCGCTACTGGGATAATTATCCCTTACCGCGTCCTGAATCTTATCGTGAAGATTATGAACTCGCTGAGAAAGTAGGTGGTGACAAGGAAAAAATCTTTAGGGATTTGCGTGCAGGCGCAGAATCTGGTTGGGATTATTCAAGCCGTTGGTTCAAAGATGCCCAGACTTTAGCGACCATTCACACTACAGAAATCATACCTGTCGATTTGAATACGCTGCTTTACCATTTAGAACTTAAAATAGCCCAAGGCTATAACTGGACAGAGGAACTGACTAAGGCGCAAGAGTACTTAGACAAAGCGGCTTCTCGCAAGGCAGCCATCATGAAATACCTTTGGGACGAACAAGCTGGTTTTTTCGTGGATTACGACTTTGTGGCTAAATCACCGACTGGTGTACTTTCTTTAGCAGGTGCTTATCCTCTCTTTTTCAAAATGGCTGATAAGGCGCAAGCCAAAAAAGTGGCGGCAATTTTGGAAAGCGAATTCTTAAAACCTGGTGGATTTATCACTACAAATAACCCGACTGGTCAGCAATGGGACGCACCAAATGCTTGGGCGCCTCTTCAGTGGATAACAGTCAACGGATTATACTTCTATGATTTTGACGAATTGGGTAATGAAGGTGCAATCCGCTGGTTAGAAAGGAATAAGGCAGTATACAAGTCTACTGGTAAAATGGTTGAAAAGTACAATGTAATGGACGTTTCACTTTTGGCGGGTGGTGGAGAGTATGCCTTGCAAGATGGCTTTGGTTGGACGAATGGCGTTGCGATCGCCTTCCTCAAAATCTTCGAAGAAGCCGACCAGATTCAAGAGATGAAAAGAGAGTAAACTCTAAAAACCAATTTGCCGCCATGCTCATGTCCTCCCCTTCTTACCTTCGCAAAGCTTTGGCTAAGCGAGGAGGGAAGTGTCGCAAGCGGAGGGGGATTTTTCATGAATACATTCTCAGATCATCTTTCTTTGTACGGCAAGAAACAGGTCGCCCCAACAGGGCTAATTGAAATAAGGATTCACGCTTTCTATTAACAGATCGTCCCTATGGGACGGAAAACCCCAGAGGGGTATTCTGTTAATAGAAATCTATAGTAACCAAAGATCACAAGCTCCATAGGAGCGACCTTTTTCAGTGACCTTCCCCAGTCGCTCGGCTTTGCCGCGTGACCAATAGCTTTTTGGCATCCTGCCAACGCCTCAGAAACGTAAGTATTCATCTTCATTTTTACGATCACAGGCATACATCAGCCTATCAAAAACTATGATTTCTGCCTCAATATTTTTTAAGATCGTTCTGTCTTATGAGCTTTATGGCTATTGGCAGACGTTAGTGAAAGGCACAGAATTATTACTTTCAGCCATTCTAAAAACCCTTGTTTCAAATTTGGCTGACATCATTGATAATGCCTTAGCCGACAAAAAAGCTTAAGAAAACAAATATAACTTTCGAATTTCATATATAGAAAAATGTTCTGTACAGCAAATTTGGAAAATACCCCCCCCCCAATTATTTGTTTCTTTTATTATACTTTATTAATCTTACATTATAACTGATCAGAATTCAAAAGTCATTTGCAAATGATAAGCACTCGGTACACTTTCTTAAAAAGTGGTTTGTCCCTTGGGAATATTTAAAGTAAATGGATTTACGAATTTAAGCTGGATGGGTCAGATTTAACGGCTTCGACTCATGTGTGACAGTTGAGATCAAGCATATAATCTCTGGTAATTTGGCTTGAACGATACAAGTAACTCCAATATAATTAGTAACAATAAAATTGGTCTTATGAAAAATGTACGTAAAAGAGTAATTTCAGTATTTAGTCTAATGTTGATTGGTTCAGCAATTGCGCTTCAAATAAATGCAAGTTGCGGTCAAGTAGCTAACGGAAAGTCTGGTACTTGTACTTGGGGTGAGGAGGGTCACTATTGTGAAACTGAGGTAGTTGTGTTTGAAAACTGTTCTGCCTAATTCTACTAAATTAGGAAAGACTTTTTATTCTCGCATTTTTAACCTAAAGATCTGAGGTCAGAAGCCTCAGATTTTTTCAAATCATGAAAAAATTAATTCCAATTGCAGCTACGGCTCTATTCATTGTTATTATTATCTCTTGTCAAGGAGATAAATCAATTGTATTACAAGCAGCTCCAGAGATAGAGTTCAAAATAGATGCTGTAAAAGTAGGTGTTCTCCGGATCCCGTTGGATTCGTTGAGCACGAATAGACCTGTTGCGTTTCAAAAATTAACCAAGAATGGAATCGATTATTTCACTTTTTTAAATCATCATACAAACTCAATTTATTATTACAATTTGGATACGAGAATGTATGATTCCATCCAGCATTTTGTTAAAGATGGGCCAAATGGATTGGGTAAATTTGATAGCACCATTAAGTATGAGTTTTTAGGAGATTCTATGATGTTCTATTCACGAAGCAGACTTGAAATGATTATTGTCGATTCTAAAAAAAATGTAGTATTCAGATATAACTTTGGAAAGGAAGGCAAAACAGCCCCATATGGCATGACTAGAGGATGGTTTTTTAATTCTGGCACTGGCTTCAATTTTAGCACAATTGCACAAACACCGTATGTCAAATTAGATAATCTGCCTGATTCCTTGGAGTTTGAGTTTTCGCTAAAAACACAAAAGATCAAGAAAGAATATAGTCCTCTTCCAATCGCTTATAAGAATGAAATGTGGATGCTAGAACAATTGCGATACCACAGAGCTGAAAACGATAAGGTTAGAATCTATAGCTATCCTATCGACCCTCAGGTTCAATTTAAAAAGTTGGATGGCAGTTTCGGAAGTAAGTATTTTGGTAGTAGGTTGGTTAAAGCCATAACTCCAATTGGATCTGTTAAAATAGCCCAAGACATTCAAGCATCAGGAAAATATTATTTTAGTCAAGGGAGGTATGGTCATGTTTATTACGATCCGTTCAGAAAACTCTTTTTGAGGGCCGGTTACTCTGGAATGAACGAAGACAATGTCGATATTAATAACCCTTTTGGAGACACCACCAATTTTAACAAGGTCTTAGTGATAGGAGATGAGGCCGTAAATCTAATAGGCGAATTACAAAATGACTTAATGATTGAATGGGTTGTGTTTTTTCAGGAAGATGGGATTTATGTTTTGGTTGATTCCCAAGATGAAAATAATCTAACCTTTGATATTTATAACATTAAAGAAAGATAGACATGATGAAGCTTAAGTATATACTTCTTGTTGCGACAGTCTCGGCTTCGTGCTCAATTAAGAGTAATACAATAAACGATTTCCAGAGAAAGTTAATGTCAATTTCGAAAGATGAATTAGTTATTAGTGAGTTTGACAAAGTTTTAATAATCCCTGGGGCTGGATGCACAGGGTGTGTTTCAAGTGCAGAGAATTTTGTAATGGAGAACTTTGAGCGAATTGACCGAATACTGGTCATTTTTACTGCAATACCTTCACAAAAAATGTTAAAGATGAAATTGGGGATTGACCTGAATCGACAAAATGTTTACTTGGACAAAGACAATGAATTTAATGCTGGTAACATATATTCATTTTACCCGACAGTTTTTTATCTCAAGGATGGGAAGGCAATTAAATTCGAGTATGTTAGCCCTGAGAATAAGGATGTTCTGAATCGTCTTTTGGATGAATAAAAATAGACAATTTATCACTCAACTCAACTACGGCTTCTCCTTATGCGGGTTAATGTTAATTCTGTCAGTATCTTGTAATACCAGAAGGACGGCATCACCCAGTGTGTGGTCAGTGCAGGAATCACAAACGGTCTATAAAATAGATGGACATAGTGAAGTTCAACCCATTAATGAGATAATTGGCAATGCGGAACTATTCCTGTTTCAAGACACTGAGGATACTGACCTTCCTCATATTCTTTTTTTTGATGTCTGGAATGGTAATATAGTAGTGTCGCCCTTTGGTTTTGGCAATATTCACCTTTTCGATCCACAAGGTAACTTGATCAGAAACTTTAAAAGAATGGGGGAATCCGATGAAAACTACTATGCACTATGGTATTTCTGGTTAGATAGGCAGAATATTGCCGTCTATGATGCGACAAATAGAAGAATCAACTACTATAACTCATACGCAGAATTCGTTAAAACTTTACCGATTGGCTATCCTACTACAGGTATGTATTCATTTAATGATCAACTCTTTTTCGACACAAGTGACAGGCTTTACAATGGAGAAGATTCTGTGAGTGTTGTTGTGTTGAACAGTGATTTGGAATATCAGTTTGGCTTATTACCCTATAAAATCCCTGAGCCCTTCAGAACAAGTTGGCAGCCAAATAACTTCGTTCCCTATGGCGAAACTATACTTTATCAAGACCCTTTGAACAAGACAATGTTTAAATGGAATGAGGTTTCTCATAGTTTCGATGCTTTATTTACCATTGATTTAGGTGAAGACTGGGTTTGGGATAAAGAAGAATATTACAGTAACAAAGCACTGGCAAAGCAGCTAGAATCTAGCGGTGAAAAAATAGTTAAGATGAAGAATACTGTAGGAGAAAATTATATTTTTCTGAGATTTGAACAATATGGTGGCTTTCATTCTATATTGATTGACAGAAGAAACGGTAAGTATCAAAAATTGTCGTCCAATCAAGGAATTTTAGAAAACAGATCCTTTGTACCATTAAAATGGATTGGGGATAGTTTGGTGTTTACAATTGAATCAGATAAAATCAAAGGATTTGTTGATGCCTTACCAGAAGGTAAGTTCTCATTCAAATCGAAGAACACAGTCATTTCTACAAATAAAAATGCAGCACTGCTCTGGCTTACTTTTAAAAACAGTGCTGAATGGAAATAGTAACTCACTGCTAGTCAGTTGAATTCCTTATTTAGTTTTCAATTTTAATAGATGGCAAAGATTCAATAAGAACTCCGTTTTATAAGAGTAATTCTGAGCAGGAATTTATTAGTAAATAATTGATCAATAGTACCAAAGGCTCGAAAGACATGCCTTTTTTGTGTGAAATTAAATGTCAATTACTTCAACGAAGGAGGCCGAGTTTGTTCCGATTCAATTGCTCAAAGCTTTATTACTTCAACTAAAGACAGAGATTTCCATGGTGCCGAAGCATACATCAGCCTATCAAAAACTATGATTTCCGCTACAGACTTCTTATTATTATAGGTCTGTCGGTGAGTCCAATTGGACTTCTGACAATCGATTGTATGAAACGCGCTGAAGTATGAGTGGATTCCTTTGTCTAATCCTCAAGGTTAGATCAAATGCTATCAACTTATGCCCTTCACACCAACCTTAACTGAACAAATATGGAAAACATCGGACTGGAGTTTATCGACTATGCCATTATAGTTGTATATCTGGTAGGTATCGTGGTCTACGGTATCAAAAAAGGCAAACAAGAAAGCTCAGAAGACTACTTTCTAGCAGGTCGAAATATGGCTTGGCCTATTGTTGGTATTTCGCTCTTTGCAGCAAACATTGGCAGTAATACCCTTATCGGATTAACTGCTGATGCCTTCAATACCAACGTGGCAGTGTACAATTACGAATGGATGGCCGCAGTCGTGCTTGTCATTTTTGCCATTTTCTTCCTTCCTTTTTATATCAAATCGAAGGTATATACCATGCCCGAGTTTTTGGAAAAGAGATATGATACTAGAACAAGGTACCTTTTTTCAGGAATCACGATTGTAGGTAATGTAATTATCGATACAGCTTCTGGCCTTTATGCTGGTAACTTGATTTTGAAAATCATTTTCCCAGATGTCGAAAGCTGGATCATCATTTCCTTCTTGGCGGTGGCTGCTGCTGCATATACGATTCCCGGTGGACTTTCATCTGTAGTGCATACAGAGGTGATTCAAGCTATTTTATTAGTCTTCGGTTCTTTCCTTGTTACCTATTTTGCCTTCGATCAAGTAGGAGGATGGCAAGGAATGTTAGACGGATTGGCCGCAATGCGCGAAGCAGGTGAACTCGAAAAATCATCTACCGAAATTTTGAGTTTAATACGGCCAGCCTCGGATGAAGCCATGCCTTGGCCTGGTCTACTCCTTGGAGTTCCGCTTTTAGGCTTTTACTTCTGGGCCAACAACCAGTTTATGGTGCAGCGTGTGCTTTCTGCCAAAGATTTGAATCACGGACGATGGGGAGCGATTTTCGCAGGATTGTTAAAATTACCTGTACTTTTCATCATGGTGATTCCTGGTGTGATTGCCATTATTCTTTTCTCAGATACCGATATCAGCTTTTTAAATTATCAGATTCCAACCGAGACAGGTTTTGCCACTTGTTCGAGCCTAAAAGACTGTGCAAACATGGCATATCCAGTTTTGATCTATTCATTATTGCCTACGGGTGTTTTAGGCTTGGTAATCGCGGGATTATTGGCGGCCATGTCTTCGAGTATTTCGGCCACTTTGAATTCAGCTTCTACTTTGATTACGATGGACTTTATTCAGAAGATTAAACCAAGCATGACCAGCAAGGGCTTGGTAAGAGCAGGCCAAATTGCTACGGTCATTTTGGTGATTTGTGCAGCAGCTTGGGCTCCAATGATCGAAAGTTTCTCGTCACTATGGGTTTATCTGCAACAGATTTTAGGTTTTATCGCTCCGCCAATTGTGGCTGCTTTTGTGGTAGGCCTTTTCTCAAGAAGATCAAATGCCAATGGCGGTTTCTGGAGTTTGGTGGCTTCTTATACTTCGGTAGTCATTTATATCATTTACTGTTTCAATCAATTCGGAGGCATCAGCAATGCGGAGACAGGTATTCATTTCTTGTATATCGTTCCTGTACTGTTCGTGTTGGCCATTATTTTCAACTTGATCTTCAGTAGCTTCTCTCCAGCACCAACGGATGAGAAACTTCAAGGAATGATCTGGAGCAAGAAAATTTACAACGAGGAAACCAAAGAATTGGTGGGGTTACCTTGGTATAAAAACTACCGTGTTTTATCGGTGATTTTGTTAATCATCACCGCAATTATTGTCATTTGGTTTAGATAATTATGAGCAACCGAAAATTCATTATTGCACTTGATCAGGGAACCACAAGTTCCCGTTCAGTGCTCTTCGATCAAAAAGGTCAAATCGTTGATATTGCTCAACAGGAATTCACACAGATTTTCCCCAAGTCGGGTTGGGTCGAGCACGATCCAATGGAAATTCTTTCCAGTCAAATGGAAACACTTTCCAATTTGATCAAGAAGAATGACGTTTCGGCCAATGAAATCGCTGCAATTGGCATTACCAACCAGCGGGAGACAACGGTGGTTTGGGATAAAACTACGGGCAAGCCAGTCTACAATGCCATTGTTTGGCAAGACAAGCGCACGGCCAATATCTGCGAAAGACTAAAAAAAGAGGGTTATGAGGCCTATATCCGCGAGAATACTGGGCTGATGGTCGATTCTTATTTTTCAGGTACAAAGATCAGCTGGATTTTAGAAAATGTAGAAGGCGCAAAATCAAAAGCAAAGACTGGCGATTTGCTTTTCGGTACAGTAGACAGTTGGTTGGTTTGGAATTTAACGAATAGAAAAGTACACGCTACGGATTATAGTAATGCTTCTCGCACTTTGGTATACAATATCAAAAGCCTGAAATGGGATGATAAACTGCTCAAGGCCTTAGGCATTCCAAAGTCCATGCTGCCCGAAGCCCGTCCGAGCAGTGGAGATTTTGGGAGTTATGAATTGAATGGAGTAGCTATTCCTATTGCAGGAATTGCAGGCGACCAACAAGCAGCACTTTTTGGCCAAGCTTGCTTTGAACCAGGCATGGCGAAGAATACTTATGGCACAGGCTGTTTCATGCTGATGAACACAGGCGAAGAACTTCAACATTCGTACAATGGACTCTTAACTACAATTGCTTGGGGGATAGATGATAAAGTGTATTATGCCCTGGAGGGTAGCGTTTTCATTGCGGGAGCGGCCATTCAATGGTTGCGGGATGCCTTGCAAATTATCGAAAATGCCGGTGATTCTCAGGGAATAGCAGAGAGCTTAAAAGACAATCATGATGTGGTGGTAGTGCCTGCTTTCGCAGGTTTGGGTGGCCCATATTGGGACATGTATGCCCGGGGAGCAATCTTCGGGCTAACGCGCGATACAGGCAAAGATCATATCACCAAAGCCACTTTAGACTCATTGGCTTTTCAAACCCGAGACATTTTGGAAGCCATGCAAAAGGATTCTGGAATAGAATTGAAAGAACTCAAAGTAGACGGAGGTGCAGCCGCGAACAACTACTTAATGCAATTCCAAGCCGATATTTTAGGAACTAAGGTAGAAAGACCAGAAGTTATCGAGTCGACAGCCCAAGGAGCAGCTTATTTAGCGGGTATTTCTGTGGGGCTTTGGAAAAAAGAAGACATCGTCAATAACAGAATTATCGAGGAACAATTCATACCTTCAATGGGTTCGGAAATGAGGGAGAAACTCTATGCCACTTGGCAAAAGGCGGTCAAACGATCGATGAATTGGATTGAAAACTAAATACTATGGCTTTGCTATCGTCCTTCAAAAGGGCAGAACTTATCAATAACGTTACTTCTACAACTTACGATCTTTTGGTGATCGGAGGAGGCATAACAGGTGCAGGAATTGCGCTTGACGCAGCCTCGCGTGGATTAAAAACTGTGCTGATTGAAAAGAACGATTTTGCGTCAGGTACGAGCAGTAAGTCCACCAAATTGATCCATGGCGGATTGCGCTACCTCAAGCAATTTGAGATTGCGCTGGTGCGCGAGGTGGGCAGAGAAAGGGCAACGGTGCACAAGCTTATTCCCAATCTCGTGACTTCCGAAAAAATGCTCCTTCCCTTGATCAAAGATGGTACTTTCGGCAAACTCATGACTTCCATTGGCCTTATGGTCTACGATGTTTTGGCAGGGGTTGAAAAGGTAGACCAACGAAAAATGCTGAGCATTAAAAAAACCTTGGCCAAAGAACCACTTCTTAGTGCCGATAATATTGAAGGTGGAGGTATTTATGCTGAATACAGAACAGATGACGCTCGCTTAACCATAGAGATTATCAAAACAGCTTCTGAGCATGGCGCTCATTGCATCAATTACCTTCAAGCCGATGAGTTCATTTATGAAGAAGGCAAAGTGGCGGGCATTATGGGAACCGATTTTATTTCTGGTGAATCTGTCGAAATCAAAGCCAAATCGACCATTAGCGCAGCAGGTCCTTGGGTAGATGAGCTCAGGGCTTTGAATCACTCCATGACCGCCAAGCATTTGCACCTGACCAAGGGCGTACACATTGTGGTGCCTCACGAGAAATTTCCATTGAACCAAGCCATCTATTTCGACTTCCCTGATAAACGAATGGTCTTTGCCATCCCTAGGGGAAGAATCACCTATATCGGGACAACTGATACCGACTATTTTGGCGACAAGGATAAAATCTTGACGGAGAAGAAGGATGTAGAATATCTAGTGAACGGCACCAACCATGCTTTCCCTAAACTAGGTCTGAAGCTAGAAGATGTAGAATCAAGCTGGGCTGGGGTTCGTCCTTTGATCCATGAGGATGGAAAATCAGCTTCTGAAATTTCGCGCAAGGACGAAATATTCGAATCTGAAACAGGGCTTTTGTCGATTGCTGGTGGTAAGCTTACGGGTTATCGTAAAATGGCCGAAAAGGTACTGGATAAACTCATGAAAAGACTTCACGATGAAGAAGGCCTAGAATTCGTTCATACGAAAACGGAACATATTGACTTGGATGCGGGTGCATTTGCAGATGCCAAAGAAGTGAAAGCTTATCGAAAAGAGATTCGTGCCCAACTTGAATCAATAGGCCTTGAAAAATATTTTGCGCTCTATTTAGTAAGCAATTACGGCATCGCTACCGATAAAATCATTGCGGGAATGGCCGAATTCAAGGATAAGTCTACGGAGCATCGTCTCATTCGATCCGAATTAAAATATTGCATTGAAAACGAAATGGTCTTTTCGCTCAAGGATTTTTTCATTCGCAGAACCGGCCGATTGTATTTTGACATTCACAGTGTAAGAAATACATTTGACCTCATTTTAAAAGATTTCGAATCCTACTTCGGTTGGTCCAAAGAAAAGACCAAAATGGAAAAAGAAGCCATGGAGGAGGCAATTCGCGAAGTTTCTGTTTTTGAATAAGCATGTATAATCCGAAGGCCCATCAATTCCTAAAAGGAATTCTTCCGCAACTTAGAAAAGAAGCGGGTACCAAAAATATAGCAGAGTTCGAAGCGCGATTGCATGCCATTTTCCCAGGCATTTATAGCCGTTTTTTAAAGCTTTATGGAAGTAAAACCAATGTCGATGAGCATCTGCAAAGATTGCTATCAAGTCTTTTGCAAAGTTATTTGCAAAGGCCAGCTGCACTCAGAAAATTAGACGAGACACGAGAGACAGACACAGGCTGGTTCCGAAGCGAAAAGTTGACGGGTATGCAGCTGTATGTCGATCGCTTCAACAAAGACTTAAAGCATTTTCCTGATAAACTCGACTATTTAGAAGAGCTAGGCATCAATTACATTCACATGATGCCCGTGTTGAAAAGCCCAGTATTGAAAAATGATGGCGGCTATGCGGTCAGTGACTACAGAACCATAGACCCTAAATTCGGAACCAATACAGACTTTAAAAATGTAGTCAAGGCACTCAAGAAAAAGGACATGTTGCTGATGATTGATTTAGTCGTCAATCACACTTCGGACGAGCACGAATGGGCGCAGCGTGCCAAGGCTGGCGAAAAGGAATTTCAGGATTATTACTACACGTTTACAGATCGTACAATTCCCGATATTTTTGAGCAAACCATGCCTCAGGTTTTCCCAGAAACAGCACCAGGGAACTTCACTTACAGTGAGGAAATGCAAAAATGGGTAATGACGGTTTTCAATACCTACCAATGGGATTTGAATTATACCAATCCAAAAGTGCTCACAGAAATGATCGAAGTGGTGCTTTTCTTGGCAAATCTTGGGGTCGATGTATTTAGAATGGATGCTGTAGCCTTTGTTTGGAAACAACTAGGCACTTCTTCTCAAAATCTGGATCAAGCCCACATCATCCATCAATTAATTAAGCAATGTGCGCAGGTGGTCGCTCCTGGGGTTGCCTTTTTGGCCGAAGCGATTGTGGCTCCTGAGGAAATTGTAAAGTATTTTGGTGAATCTGAAATATGGAGTAACGAGCATGATATAGCCTATAATGCTACTTTGATGGCGCTACTTTGGAACTCAATCAGTACCCGAAGTGCGAAAATTTTAAAAGCAGGCCTTCGTGATTTTCCTGATAAACCCAAAGGCACGACTTGGATCAATTACATCCGTTGTCATGACGACATTGGGCTAGGTTTTGGCGACAACCATATTGCCGAGGCAGGCTTCAACCCTTTTCTACATAGAAAATTTATTACCCAGTTTTTAACTGGAAAATTCGAAGGTTCCTTCGCCAAGGGCTTGCCTTTTATGTATAACCCAATCAATGAAGATGCACGTGTTTCGGGTTCCTTAGCTTCTTTAAGTGGCTTAGAAGTCGCTTTGGAAGAGCATAATGAATTGGCAAAGCGGAGGGCCATCGACCGGATCAACATGTTGCACGGACTCATTTTGGCTTATGGTGGAATTCCGATGATCTATTATGGTGATGAAATTGGAACGCTCAACGATTATAGTTTTACGCTTGATCCAACGAAAATGGATGATAACCGCTGGATGCACCGACCGATCATCAATTGGGAGAAAGTAGCATTGAGAAAGAAAAAGGGCACTGTGGAACATGAACTCTTTTCGACCCTGCAAAAAATGATTGCGGTACGGAAGGATTCACCAGAATTTGAAGATGACAATAACATTAGGCTCGTAGAAACTGGAAATGATGAAACCCTCGCTTTCTTAAGATTCAAAGGATATAAATCAACTTTAGTGATCGCTAACTTTAAAGATACCGATCAAGAAGTGTATGCTCATGTACTTTTCCCGCAAACCGGAATGCAACACGGTAGATTGATCGATAAAATTACTGGTAAAAAAGTGCCGATTACGGACGGCCGATTACGACTTAAACCTTACCAATTCTATTGGCTCACAAACGAAATTTAGCATGACAAAAACCTGGTGGAAAGAAGCGGTAGTTTATCAAATCTACCCACGAAGTTTTAAGGACTCGAACAATGACGGTGTTGGAGACCTCCAGGGCATCATTCAAAAGTTGGACTATATAAAGTCCTTGGGTGTTGATGTCATTTGGCTTTGTCCTGTTTATAAATCACCGAATGACGACAACGGTTATGATATTTCGGATTATCGAGATATCATGGATGAATTCGGTACTATGGCTGATTTTGACGAGCTCTTAGCAGGAATTCACCAACGCGGAATGAAACTTTTGATGGACTTGGTAGTCAATCATTCTTCAGATGAGCATGAATGGTTTGAGGAATCAAGGAAATCAAAAGACAACCCATACAGAGATTATTATATCTGGAAGTCAGGTAAGAATAATGGGCCACCTAATGACTGGGAAGCATTTTTTGGAGGAAGCGCCTGGCAATATGATGCAACTACCGAGGAGTATTATCTCCATCTTTTCACCACCAAACAGCCCGATCTCAATTGGGAAAATCCGAAGGTGAGAAAAGAAGTTCGGGATGTAGTCAAATTTTGGTTCGATAAAGGAATTGATGGTTTTAGAATGGATGTGATTTCACTCATTTCTAAAGGGCCAGAATACAGCGATATGGTTTCGAACGTGTTCGAAGAGGTGATTCAAGAGCAATATGCCAATGGGCCACGAATCCATGAATTTCTAAAAGAATTAAATACAGAAGTACTCAGTAAATACGACATCATGACGGTGGGTGAAGGTCCAGGAATTACGCTAGATCATGGCCTTGACTATGTAGGTGAAGATCGAGCTGAGCTCAACATGGTTTTTCACTTCGATCATATGTTCCTAGATATGGGGCCTGGCGGCAAATTCGATCCACAGCCTTATTCTTTGGTTGAATTCAAAAACATTTTCAATCGTTGGGACGAAAAACTAAAAGGGAAAGGTTGGGGAAGCATTTTCTTGGATAATCACGACTTTCCAAGAATGGTTTCGCGCTACGCGAATGATGACAAATACCATGATCAATCAGCCAAGTTGTTGGCAACGCTCTTGATGACCATGCGAGGCACGCCTTATGTCTACCAAGGAGATGAAATCGGAATGACCAATGTGGCTTTTCCTTCGCCAGAATATTACAGAGACATTGAAACGCTCAATTATTTCAAAAGCTTAGAAAGCCAAGGCAAAAACCCACAAGATCATTTGCACAATGTGCATAAAATGGGACGCGATAATGCCCGAACGCCAATGCAATGGAATAAGACTGCAAACGCTGGGTTTTCTGAGGCGGAGCCTTGGATTCAAGCCAACCCAAATTATGAATTCATCAATGTGGAGGACGCTGAGAGGGGAAAATATTCCATTCTGAATTTTTATAGAAAAGTGATTCAATTCAGAAAAGAGAATTCAACCTTGGTTTATGGCGATTATGAATCTATTGAGAATAGGCACGAACAGATTTATGCTTACCGCAGATGGGACGAAACCCATGAGTTTCTGGTGGTGCTTAATTTCTCTGATCAAACGGTTGATTTCAATGCAATTATTACGGGCTTGGAATTGCTCATTTATAATTACGGTGATGCAACAGAGGACTTTTTAATGAGGCCTTGGGAAGCTAAAGTTTTCAGGGTGCATGATTAATGCTTCATTGCGAAAAAATTCATTTCAACTTTTTTATGAAAGTACTTTTTATTCAAACTGGCGGCACAATTGACAAAGACTATCCTAAAAGGAACAATGGCTATGCTTTCGAAATAGATCAACCCGCAGCAGAACGGATTTTGGCAAGGGCAGAATTGGCCTTCGAATACAAAGTGGTTTCCTTATTCAAAAAGGACAGTTTGGATTTGACGGACGAAGACAGGAACGAGATCAAGGCATATTGCCAAAGGTCAGACTTTAGTAAAATTATCATAACCCATGGCTCCGATACGCTGGTTGAAACAGCCAAAGCCATTGGCAACATAAAAAACAAAACCATCATCCTTACGGCCTCGTATCGACCTGAAAGATTTGCCAATTCGGATGCCGACTTCAATTTGGGCACCGCCATTGGCGCACTCAATACCAAGGCCGAAGGTACGTTTATTGCCATGAACGGAATTATACTTGATCCAGCCCATGCAAGAAAAAATCCTGAAACGGGTCGCTTCGAGTCCTTCTAAACTTATTTGAAAAGAAAATTCATTATGAGAAAATATAACCTAATAGCGCTGTTGATCTTGTTAGCGAACCTAGTTTTCGCGCAGAATGATACAATTAAAACCCCACCAAAAAACTGGTTTAACCTCGATCCGGTAGAAAATCAAGTCAATGGTGTGAGTACAGAAAAGGCCTATAAGGAATTGTTGAAAGACAAAAAGGGCAAGAAAGTGATTGTCGCGGTCATCGATTCGGGTATCGATATCGAGCATGAAGACCTTAAGGACGTCATTTGGACCAACCCTAATGAAATCCCAAACAATGGGATTGACGATGATAACAACGGCTTCATCGATGACATTCATGGATGGAATTTTTTAGGCGGAAAAGATGGTAGAAATGTCAACAAAGACAGCTACGAGGTAACTAGAATGTATAAAATGCTTCGACCTAAATACGAAGGCAAAACTGTAAAAGACATTGATAAGAAAGATCGAATCGAGTTTGCGACTTGGGAAAAAGTGAAAATACAATTTGAAGAAGCGTATACCAAAGCGCAAGGCGAATACAATCAATACGCTGGCATTGGACATCAAATTGAACGTTTCAATAAGCTTTTCGAAGCCTACCTTGATACTGATGAGGTTACTATGGAAAAACTGAAGGAACTGGAATCAAAAGACGCCATCATTGACATGGGCAAAAGTTATATGCTACAGATTTTTGATGCAGTGGCGGATGATATTAGCTTAGACAGCATCTCTAAACTCATCAATTTGGATGTAGAACAATTGGAGGGCGATGCTAAATTCTCCTATAGTCTGGATTGGGATGCACGTGAAATTGTAGGCGATAATCCTGAAATTTTAGACGAAAAGGGCTATGGCAACAATGATGTGATCGGTAAAAACACAGATAACTTTCATGGCACCCACGTGGCTGGAATTATTGCGGCCAAAAGAGGCAATGGCATTGGCACCGATGGAGTAGCCAACAATGTGAGCATTATGGCCTTAAGGGCCGTTCCCGATGGCGATGAGCATGACAAAGATGTAGCTAATGCTATTCGTTATGCTGTAGACAATGGCGCTCAAGTCATCAACATGAGTTTTGGAAAGGCTTATTCCCCAAATATAGACTATGTTAGATCGGCTATAGAATATGCCGCCTCTAAAGGGGTGCTTTTGGTACATGCCGCTGGCAATGGCAGCTCAGATAATGACGAAGTACCTAATTTTCCGAATGATGGCTTTGGTAAACAAGGAGATTGGGCCAACTGGATCGAAGTTGGAGCATCGTCTTGGGGAAAAGAAGGTGATTATATTGGAAGCTTCACCAATTATGGTGATAAAACGGTAGATCTTTTTGCACCAGGTGTGGCCATTTATTCAACTGCCCCTGGCAATGATTATCAAGATGCCCAAGGAACGAGTATGGCATCTCCGGTCACTGCAGGGGTTGCCGCCATGCTGTTTTCGTATTTTCCAGAATTGAATGCTGAACAGGTGAAAGATATCATGATGCGTTCTGTCCGAAGATTGGATGGTTTGAAAGTAACGCAGCCAGGCAGCATCGATCAAAATGTAAATTTTACCAAGCTTTCTAAATCAGGCGGAATCATCAATGCCTACGAAGCAGTGAAATTGGCCCAATCAATGTCAATCAAAGGGAAGGGTTGATTTAATATCATCGTCACTCTGAGGTCGAGTTTGAAAAACGAAACCGAAAGAGTCCGCAAGATAAAGCGGACTTTCACTCGGCCAAAGCCGAGCGACTGTTCGTAAACCACAACTGTCCTTAGTCGTTCGTTTTCAACGAGTGACTTCAATGATTTACGTTTTACAAGTCATCTCGTAGAGATCTTTTCACGATTGGAAGTTTTTAGGCTCAGGGGCTACTAGTCGCTCGGCTTTGCCCAGCAATAGTTAAATTTTCTCCATCTACCAATAAACTAAATCCCCTATCTTTGCGCCCATGCAAAAATTGGGTAAACAGATCGCCATCACCCTCATAATCTCAGGGCTTTTAGCAGCATTGATTTTTATACTTCAACAATTAGAAGGAGCAGAAAGATTAATACATGCCCAAGTTTGGGGTATTATGATATTCTCAGTGATTTTGGCCTTGATCATTGTGGCGATGAACAACTGGGGACTTAAAAATTTGGATCCACAAAGCAGAACAAATCTCTTTTTAGGGACAACAGTTTTGAGGCTACTCTTAAGTATGGGCTTTATTGGTATCACGCTTTTCTTAGGAATTGAAAACCAAATTCTTTGGGTGGCCAATTTCTTTGCCATCTATTTATTCTACCTAGTGTTTGAAATATATACCATTCTGTCTAACTTGCGCCAAATTTCGAGCTAGGGGTTAAAAACCATGATGAAACTACCAAGAATTAACACACCCAAAATACTGATAATTAGCTGCTTAATCGCACTTTTCAGTATCACAAACCTAACAAATTTGAGGGCTTCGAGCGGAAGCGAAGGTGAAGAGAAAAAGGGTGGTGACACTGAATTCATCATGCATCACATTGCTGATGCCCACGAATGGCATTTAATTACGATTGGTCATACTCACGTTACCATTCCCCTTCCAGTAATTATTTATGATTATGAGTACGGATTCAAAATGCACATGTCATCAGAATTTGTAGATGCAGATCATAACCCGGTTGAAGTTGATGGTTATATGCTAGAGCATGGCGAACTTCACTCTACACATCATGCAGAATTCTTAGACTTATCCATCACCAAAAACGTGGCTTCTTTGTTTTTGAGTGTTATTATTTTGGTCTTCGTTTTCCTAGCGGTTGCCAAGGGTTATAAAAAGGGCGTTTCTGCACCAAAGGGCATCCAGTCATTCTTCGAACCGATCATCGTTTTCATCAGAGACGATATAGCTAAAGTAAACATCGGTCATAAATACGAGCGTTTTATGCCTTATTTGTTGACCCTTTTCTTCTTTATCTTATTCAATAACTTATTAGGGCTTACGCCTGGTGCCGCTAACCTGTCTGGAAACATTGCGGTTACCATGACTTTGGCCTTGTTCACTTTCTTTATTACCAATTTTAATGGTGGCAAAGCCTACTGGATGCATATCCTTTGGACTCCGGGAGTTCCGCTACCAATTCGCCCAGTAATTTTGATTGTAGAAGTCATTGGTATTTTCACTAAGCCAATCTCGCTTACGCTTCGTTTGTTTGCCAGTATAACGGCAGGCCATATTGTGGTGCTAAGTATTGTGGGTTTAGGTTTTATTCTTCAAAGTTTGACTGTAGGAATCGTGGGAACACTTTTCTCTACTGTTATTTCATTGATTGAAATTGTAGTAGCCTTAATTCAGGCCTACGTGTTTACTTTGTTCTCATCTATGTACATCGGCCAAGCCGTTGATGACGGACATCATTAATTTTGAATCTTTGTTTCATTTATAAATAGACAATTTATGTTCGCTATTTTATTAACTGCTGGTTATGCCCTAATGGGTGCTGGTATTGGTGCTGGTCTTGTTGCGATAGGCGCAGGTCTTGGTATTGGAAAAATTGGTGCTGCCGCTATGGAAGGTATGGCTAGACAACCAGAAGCTGCTGGTAAATTGCAGTCTGGTATGTTGATCATTGCTGCCCTTATTGAGGTAATCGCATTGTTTGGTGTTGTTGCTTGTTTCTTGTTGGCTACCAACGGAGATATCGTTGCAAAACTATAATTAAGGCTAATAGTCATTATGGATTCAGGCTTTTGCATTAGGCAAGGCCTGAATTCAATTTAAAACAAAGCAATATGGACTTATTAATACCAGATTTTGGATTACTCATTTTCCAAGTAGTGGCCTTTACGATCTTATTGTTCGTATTGGGCAAGTTTGCTTGGAAGCCAATATTGAGTGGCTTGAAAGAAAGAGAGCAAACTATCGAAAGTGCGTTGCTTTCTGCCGAACAAGCTAAAAATGAAATGCAAGCATTACAGGCGGACAATCAAAAGCTTTTGGCCGAGGCTAGAGCAGAAAGAGATGCTTTGTTGAAAGATGCCATCTCTGCCGCTAATGCAATTAAAGAAGAGGCGAGAGAAGAAACTTCTAAGATCACCGCAAGAATGATCGAAGATGCTAAAGCAGCGATCGAAACAGAGAAAAAAGCAGCTTTAACTGACGTTAAAAATCAGGTAGCAATGCTTTCGCTTGAAATCACAGAAAAACTATTGAGAAAACAATTGGCTGACCAAAAAGGGCAGCGAGAATTGATTGATAGTTATGTAAAAGATTTGAACCTTAATTAATAGGTAAAAATGTCAGAATTCAGAATTGCTTCCCGATACGCCAAGTCATTGCTACAACTAGCAGATGAAAAAAAACTATTGGAAGAAGTGAATAAAGACATGTTGCTTTTCACTGAGGTAATTCAGGGAAACAGAGATTTTCAACTAATGTTGAAAAACCCGGTGATTGGCCATGACAAAAAATTGAATGTGCTTAACCTTGTTTTTAAGGGTAAGGTGAATGCGCTCACTTTGAGCATGTTCAACCTCATTACTAAAAAACATCGTGAGGCTTTTTTACCCGCTATCGCGAAAGAATTTCATCACCAATACAACGCCAAAAAATACATTGAGGAGGCAACTGTCACAACGATGTATCCAATTGACGATAAATTGAGAGCGGAGTTCATGGCCTTGGTAAAGAAAATATCAGGTAAGGAAGTACAGCTTACTGAAAAACTGGATGAGAACCTTATTGGTGGGTTCATCTTAAAAATTGGCGATCGTCAAATTGACGATTCAATCAATTCTAGATTGAAAGCCTTGAAATTGAAATTTAGTCAAAACCCTTACGTAAAGGTGTTTTAAAATAATTAACATAACTGTATCATAAAATGGCAGATGTAAGACCTGATGAGGTTTCAGCAATTTTGAGAGAGCAGCTCTCTAACTTTAAATCAGAAGCTGAATTAGAAGAAGTAGGTACTGTATTGCAAGTAGGTGATGGTGTAGCCAGAATCTACGGCCTTTCTAAGGCGCAATCAGGAGAGCTTCTTGAATTTGAAAACGGATTGAAAGCCCTAGTATTGAACCTTGAAGAGGACAATGTTGGTGCTGTATTGTTAGGTGAGTCTGCTGAAATTAAAGAAGGCGACACTGTTAAGAGAACAGGAAGAATTGCCTCAGTTCAAGTGGGTGAAGGTTTGGTTGGCCGTGTGGTTGACACCCTTGGTAACCCAATTGATGGCAAAGGCCCTATCTCTGGCGAAACGTTTGAAATGCCTTTGGAAAGAAAAGCTCCGGGGGTAATTTACAGACAGCCAGTTACAGAACCTCTTCAAACAGGTATCAAATCTATTGATGCCATGATTCCAATCGGAAGAGGCCAAAGAGAATTAGTTATTGGTGACCGTCAGACAGGTAAAACTGCTGTTGTTATAGATACCATTCTTAACCAAAGAGAATTTTTCGAAAAAGGAGAGCCTGTATTCTGTATCTACGTTGCAGTTGGACAGAAAGCTTCTACCGTTGCTGGAGTTGTAGCTGCCCTTGAAAAGGGTGGTGCTATGGACTATACAGTAGTTGTTTTGGCTTCTGCTTCAGATCCTGCTCCAATGCAGTTCTTCTCTCCAATGACAGGTGCTGCAATTGGCGAGTACTTTAGAGATACAGGAAGACCAGCTTTGGTTATTTATGATGATCTTTCTAAACAAGCGGTAGCTTATCGTGAGGTTTCTCTTCTTTTAAGAAGACCTCCAGGACGTGAAGCTTACCCAGGTGACGTATTCTATTTGCACTCAAGATTACTTGAAAGAGCGGCAAAAATCAATGATAACGATGATATCGCAGCAGCGATGAACGATCTTCCTCCTTCTTTGGTAGGGAAAGTGAAAGGTGGGGGTTCATTAACAGCCCTTCCGATTATCGAAACTCAAGCTGGTGACGTTTCTGCTTATATTCCAACCAACGTAATTTCAATTACAGATGGTCAGATTTTCTTAGAAACTAACTTGTTTAACTCTGGTATTCGTCCCGCGATTAACGTAGGTATTTCAGTATCTCGTGTGGGTGGTAACGCTCAGATCAAATCAATGAAGAAAGTTTCGGGAACCTTGAAGCTTGACCAAGCTCAATTCCGTGAATTGGAAGCTTTCGCTAAGTTTGGTTCAGACCTTGATGCGTCTACTAAACTTACAATCGATAGAGGTAGAAGAAACCAAGAGATTTTGAAGCAAGCGCAATTTTCTCCAGTACCTGTAGAAGAGCAAGTGGCAATCATTTATGCTTCGGTTAAAGGTCTATTGGATAAAGTGCCTGTTGAAAAAGTAAGAGAATTCGAAAAGGAATTCTTGACTTTGATGAGAACAACGCAAAAAGCTGCTTTAGATTTATTGAAGGCTGGTAAACTTGATGATGCAGTGCCTGCCATCGAGAAAACAGTGAAAGATTTAGCGAGCAAATATTAATTGAAAAGCCCTAACGCTTGATAGATGGCGAATTTAAAAGAAGTAAAGGAAAGAATTAAGTCGGTAAGTTCGACTCAGCAAATCACCAGGGCCATGAAAATGGTGGCTGCGGCAAAGCTGAGAAGAGCGCAGGACAGGATCGTTCAACTACGTCCTTATTCTGAAAAATTGACCGCTATTCTGGCCAACGTATCTTCAGGTAACTCTGACGAAGCAATGAATACTTACGCTGTAGAGCGTGAAGTAAAGAATGTTTTGATCGTTGCAGTATCTTCGGACAGAGGTCTTTGCGGAGCCTTTAACTCGAATATCAATAAGGCGGTAAAGCAGAGTATGGCAGCTTATCAAGGCGCCAAATTCCACATGATGCCCATTGGAAAGAAGGCCAATGACTTTTTCAAAAAACAGTCTTTTACTGTCATTGGTGATTTTTGGGATGTATTTGGAAACCTGAGTTTCGAAAAGGTGCGTGAAGCTGCAGAGTTTGCCATGGCAGGCTATGAAAGCGGAAAATTCGATAAGGTTGTTTTGGTGTACAATGAATTCAAAAATGTAGCGACACAGGTTGTGGTGGCTGAGCAGTTTTTACCGGTAGTGCAAAAGGTAGACGCAGGTAAAGCAGCTTTAACTTCAACTGACTATATTTTTGAACCATCAAAGGACTTTATTGTTGAGGATTTAATTCCTAAGTCTTTAAAAATTCAATTCTACAAAGCAGTTTTAGAGTCTAATGCTTCCGAGCATGGCGCTAGAATGACAGCGATGGGCAAAGCAACGGATAATGCTGGCGAATTGCTTAAGGAGTTGAAATTAATGTATAACAGAACACGTCAGGCAGCGATCACCAAAGAGATCCTAGAGATCGTTGGTGGTGCAGAGGCACTCGCTGCTGATAAATAATATTTATTTGTAATAAGTCCGAGAGCCCTTTTGATTAATCAGAAGGGCTCTTTTTTTTATGTATAGTCCAATGCTTGACTTAAATTGTCGCAGCATGATCAAAAGATTTTGGACTCTCATACAAAACTTAAGTTTAGACATTACGGCAGGCGCGGTAATCTCTAGTCTTTATGTGGCCAAAGTATTTAGTGTTCTGCTTTCGTCAAATATGCTATTCGGTTTGGGCATCGCCATCTGGTTGATCTATACGATTGATCACCTTTTAGATGCGCATTTTGCTTCTGATCAACCGAAAAACAGGCGACACGCGTTTCATCAGCGTCATAAGAATAAATTACTCATCCTCGGAGCTATAATCTTTCTAGTTGGGTTAATTAACTTAACCTATTTGCCATTTACGACCATAAAGTTCGGTTTGGTTTTGGCTGCTTTTGTGCTGTTTTACTTTGGCTCATTACATTTACTTAAGATCAGTAAAACTTGGCATAAGGAGATTTTGGCCGCTGTGATCTATACTGTTGGTGTTTTTGCTGCTCCCTTCAGTCAAATGGCGCTTATTGGAGCAGTTGAAATCCTTTTTCTAATACAATTCTTTTTATTGGTGCTTAGCAACCTGTTCTTATTCCCATTGTTTGAATTTACCACGGATTGCGAAGACAAACTTCAGTCGATTGTAACCATTAAGGGAAAGCGTTTTGTACGATCATTGATTTTGGTTCTAGTGCTAATGAACTCTGCGTTAATAGGCTTTGCTGTATTGAATGGGCAATCCTATGAAGCAACCATGGTTTTATTTGCAATGAATCTTACCCTTTTCATTTTATGGAAATGGCCTTTTGTTTTTCAAATCAATGATCGCTATAGGTTCTTAGGCGATGGAATTTTCTTCCTTCCATTAATCTATCTGCTGCTATGAAGAATAATTTCAATTTCATAGCGCCTGTTTATGATGCTTTGGCAAAATTGGTATTTGGGAATAAGCTTAAAAGGGCTCAATGTCACTTTTTGCATCTGATTTCTCAAGATTCGAATGTATTGATTCTAGGTGGTGGAACCGGCTGGCTTTTGGATGAAATCTTTAAAACTGGCTTTCGAGGCAGTGTTACTTATGTAGAAGCTTCAACCAAAATGATAAAGATGACAGAGAAAAGGCTTCAGCCTAGTTGGAATGTGTCTCTTATTTGTGGCGATGAAAAGGCAATTCCAAAGGAGTTTTATGACGTGATAATTACAAATTTTTTTCTTGACGTTTTCAGCTCAGACAAACTCAAAGATATAATGGCAACACTTTCGGATAGATTGTCACATCGGGGTCTATGGTTTTGTACGGATTTTCGACATACAAATAGATTGAAACATAAACTCATCATCTGGTCTATGCTTCAATTTTTTCGATTAACTACCCAACTTGAAGCTGGGCAACTGCTAGATTTCGCCTTTTATTTCAAAGCCCTGCCCTTGCATTGCATTGAGCATTCCACTTTCAGTAATGGGCTGATTTTTTCTAGTGTCTATCAGAAACAACCTAGCGAACAAGAATTTTAAAGGTTTGTTTTTGGTGTGTGGTCAAATCTGTGATCATTACCAATACCAGCCCTCGCTGTAATTTGTCGGTGGAAAGGCTGATGGTGCCGCTTTCAGGAAATGCCGTTTCATTTTGTTTGAGCAACACCTGACCTGAAGTAGACACAAACTTAATTTCTAGCATGCTTTCCAAGCTTACTTCATATTTTATATTCAGGCTTTCCCCAATTTGTATTGGGTTTGGATAAACGTTGAATTGGATGGTTTTGGCATCGAACTCGATGAATACTCTCACCATTTCCGAAACTGAGAATTCTCCATTAAAATCAGTTTGCTTCAATCTATAGAAATTATTTCCACTTGTTGGGTTCTCATCTAACCATTGATAAGTGTTTGCGTTCTCGCTGTTGCCAGCACCTTGAAGATTGGCGATTGGCTCGAACTTCTTGCCATCGGTGCTTCTTTCAATGGTAAAGAAGGCGTTGTTGGTTTCGTCAACAGTAGTCCAGTTTAATCTCACTTTATTTTCATTGATCTTTTTCGCCTCAAAGGACAAAAGGGTAATTGGCAATGCTGCCACTTCTGTAGAGCCGAGCGTATAATACTGGCCATTGGTAAAGTCTACAGTAAATGTGGCTGTATTGTTAGTACCATTAAAGGAAGTTGGAGTAATCAGAGTTGCCCCAGAGCTAAAATCACCATCGTCATCCACCATCAGTCTTAATAAGCTTAAGTTATTGGTACCAACTCCCAATGGGCCTGTCACATCATCCAAATCATAGATTACCTGAATGCTGCCTACTGTACCAGTTTCTTGCACCCTCCATTCTCGGTTCAATCTACTATTGATTTCTGCGGGTCTTTCTTTGTTGCCCACTTGCTCAATTACGGCATTATCGTTTCCTGAAATAATAAACGAATCATCTGTTCCGAATCCTGCTGGTAGATTGAAGGTTACAATGGCATCCAAGTTTTCACTTTTCGACTGTCTTTGATCGAAGCATGATAAGTCATCTCGACCGATGCCAAAGATATCGTTATAGTAAGTCGTTGATTGTCCTGTATAGTCCCAGATTACTCCTCCATCTGCAGCGCGATAATCTCTTTCATCTACAGCGCCAGTAGTACCATCATCGCTGGCATTCATGGTCAATCCGTATTTGAGAGCAAGATAACTTTCTACCCGGTTGCGTTGGTCTGAGTTCAGTACAGCAGAAAATACTATAGTTTCGGCAATATCACCAGCATATTGGGCATCAAGATCCGCATCGCTATGGTTACCAATACCGAAGGATGACGGCCCTGTAAGTGTTCCAGTATGACCTGTGCCGGTTGCTTCGCTATTCCCATCCACATAAATTGCTATCGCTCCGGCAGCAGTTCTGGTAGCAGTAGTAAAGTGAACCCGATTATTATTGAATGTGGTTGTGGTTTCAACATCAAAGGCATCCCCATTATCACTAGCCTTCATCCAGATGGTACCGTTGTCCATTCCTAAGCCATAGTCAGCCGCACTTGAGGTTTCGCTTGCGCCAATCAAAGCTGGTGAGTTGACAAAGTCATTGGCAGTTCCAGACGTTGAACCCGTTTTGAAAACAGAAATCAAAGTCATATTGCCAGACACAGAATTTGAGCTGGTTTCAATATAAGATGCGTTACTAGAGTTAGGATCTGTGAAGCGCAACACTGGATTAAAGTTGATTTCACTGGTTTGGAGCGTAGGTTCAATAGGGCTTCCTCCGCCTAAGTTAACTTCTGAACCATTGTCGGCTGGGGAACTTTGGTCATTCCATTGCAAGGCATTATTGCCATCTACCGCTGGGGTGGTTCCTGCATCGGAAAATACTTCTAAATCAGCCCTAAGCCATAGAGCGATATTTGTATTTACTCCGCCTGGGCCGCAAGTCACATAACCAGTACCAATGGTAAAGTATTGTGCATTAGTTAGGTTGATTCCTGAGAAAGAAAGAATATTACCGTTCAGTGTTCCTCCCGTGATGATGCTTGCAGAAGCCATGGTAGGGGAGTTGCTCACCAGTAGAGAAAATGCCTCAGCATCGGCCACGCTATAACCAAGCCCAGTCAGGTCAAATTCTAATTCAGTATCCCCAACAAGTCCAGTATCTTGCACCTTCCAAACCCGGGTCATTCTTTCGGATAATGTGCCTGGCAAGTCTACGGTATTGGCACTCGCTTGCGCTGTAGCTCCACCATCATTGCCCCAAATCAAATAATCACCATTATCAACAAACGAGTTTGAGTTTTCGGCATTGCTGGCCGCAACCGTACCCAAGCCTATGGCCAAGATATCATCAGAATTTACACTTGCTGATTGTTTTTGACTGAAGCAGCTGGCATCATCCCTGCCAATGCCCGCGATATCTTGGTTGTGGCTAGCGTTTGTGGTAGCATTCCATAAAACAGTTGATCCATCAGACCAAATGTAATTGGTCGCTGTGGCTTGGTTTAATGTAATGCCATACTTTACAGCAAGATATGTCGCAATTTGTTGTCTTTGAGTAGAGTTTAGGTCATCACCGAACACAATAACATCACCAATATTGCCATCTAAGCCTTGCCTTACATTGGTATTAGATCCATTCAATGTGGCACCAATGATTATAGGTTGGTTTGTTTGGGCTGCAGTATTTGAACTAATGCTATTCTTATTCTCAAAATTAATATTGATAAAATCATTACTACCATCTGAATAACCCAAGTATATTGTTGGGACTCCATCAAGGAAAGGTGTTTTGGCCGCGTTTGCAGCATCATTCGAATCGTCTTTTGCATAGATTATGTTAGCTCCTTCATGAGCCAAGGCCCAACCTTCTTGCCAATCATAATCTTGTGTTTTACTAATAAAAGTAGAATAGTCATCCGATGCAGCATTCATTGTGCCGGCTACGAAAATTGCTTGACTTACGGAGTTAAAGGCTACGTCATGAGGGACTGTTAAAAAATTCAGGTCTGTTCGATTAAATCCTAAAAGAGGATTGAAATTGGTTCCATTGGAAATATAGGCAGGTGGATCCGAATTTCCATTAAAGTTATCATTAGCATCATTTCCTGCGGCAGATTGATCTCCCCATAATGTGACATCAGCACCATTAGTAGTGGTGTTTGTACCGGCATCAGCTCTTAACCATAACAGAAGGTTAGTTTCAACTCCACCAGGGCCGCAAGCTGTACGAGCTGTGCCAATGGTAAAGAAGTCACCATCTGCGAAATTCACGTTGTTGAAGGTCAAGATTCCTCCTACCAAAGAAGCTGCAGGCGTAAGCGAGCCGCTGGCCATGGTGGCTGTGCTGGAAACGATCAAATTAAAATCACTTACATTTGAACTGTATCCCAAACCATTTATATCGAATTGAACGGTGGTATTGCCTACGGTATTGGTTTCATTTATTCTCCATATGCGCTCCATACGTTCGGTTACAATACCTGGTACATCTACAGTGTTGGCATTGGCCTGATTAGCAAAGTCAGCATCATTTCCCCACATCATAAAGGTATCATCCGTACCAAAGGAATTAGGGTTGGCAGCGTTGTTTGCAGAAATTTCGCCCAAACCAATGGCGACTATAGAGCCTGTGTTGACGCTTCGGGATTGTTTTTGATCTAAGCAAGAAAGATCATCGCGGCCGATACCCGCAACATCGTTGTGATAAGTGCTGTAGTCTGAGGCATCCCAAATAAGGGTAGAACCTGCACTGGTGTAATCACCTGCTGTTCCTCCTCCATTATTACTTAGAGTAATTCCATATTTAATGGCAAGGTATGATTGAATTCTGTTATGTTCTGCATCGCTTGGACGGGCCGAATATGAAATAATCTCGGCAATTTGACCATCAAAATTGTCATTTGCAAAGGTGTTGGAAGCTAAGTTGCCGCCTATCCTGTAGTTCACATTTGTCGATGTTAAAAGCGCGTCTGATTGTAGGTTGGCTTGGTCACGTCCATTCACAAATATCTCTGTGCTATTGGCCGCGGCATTGTTTTTAATACCAAACATTAGGGTGGCGTTAGTAGCAATAGTTCCAAAAGCGGCCTGGCTTGTACCTCTTCTCCAACGCGTGCCTGTACCACCCATTGAATGGGTAATGATTTCACCAGTTATAGCACTTGTAACCGAGCCTAACTGTAAACTTCCGAATTGGTTGGTTGCCCCAGCTGGGATTGCATTGAATTCAAGAATAGTTTCAATAGCTGACGCTGAGGTATATGCTAAATCAGTATTAATAACAGCATAGTATGCAGCCGAGTTAAATCCAGCCGAACCAGAAATTTCCTCTGTGTTCAATGCATCAAAATCTAAGGCAGGATTGTAATTGATAGAATTGCTTAAAAAGCTAGGTTCATCATTAACAACAGCAGTCGCGTCATTAGCAAAGCCTGATCTGTCGGACCAAGTGCCAACATTTGCACCGTTGATCGAAGTGCTTGTTCCATTGTTGGCCCTTAACCAAAGCGTTAAATTCGTTTGAACTCCCCCTGGGGAACACTGGAAATAGGCTGTGCCTAAAGTGAAATACTGTCCATCGCTTAAATTCACCCCACTGAAGGTGAGCGTGTTGCCCGAAAGTACACCTCCTGAAATTACTGTCGCTGCGCTAAAGTCAGCTGCGCTGCCATTGCCAGCAACTAACAAACTGAAATCATTTTGATTGGCACTCAGCCCTAATCCGGTCAGATCGAAGGAAACAGAAGTTGAAAACACTTCATTTCGCTCGGCTACCCTCCAAACGCGATTTAGCCTTGATTCAATTGTATCAGGCATGGTCAATAGGCTGGTCTCAGTCAGCGCGGCACCGTTATTACCCCATATCAGCCAAGTATCATCGCTGCTGATAGTGGCTCCACGATCCATGGTGACCACACTGCCAGTATTTTCACTTCTTGACGCAGGTTGGTCCAATTCTGAGGCATCATCCCGACCAATGCCTGCGATATCTCGATTGTACTCAAGAAATCCCCCTAAACTTGCATTGAGGGTTGTATTAAAAATAATATTCCCATCGGCATTATAGTAATTTATAGGCGTGCTTTGGTTAAGTGTGATTCCATATTTAATGGCTAAGTAGCTTTCAATTCTCTGGCGTTGTGTCAAAGGGAAACTACCAGGTTCATTGCAATAAATGAGCTCCGAAATTTCGCCCCAATAAGAGTTCGTTCCTCCATTGGTACCGTCATCATACTGTGTGGATCCGTCTGAACCCCCAAATTCGATTCCCCCTGTGTGGTTGTAGAGAATACCAACGTTTGGAATTGAGCCAAAGCTCTGTCCATTAAGGTAACCTGTTATTGTTCCTGTAGCACTGGAGTTACCGTCTTCCTCGAGGGTAACAATGTACTCCGTATTGGTGGTTACTGCTGTACTAATTGTTGTTACATTACCTACGTTATTCCAAGGCGAGCCAGCACCGTCATTATTCCTATTCCAAGCAGTTAAATGTAGGTTTCCGTTCCTGATATAGATGTTTATGCCTCTTACATTTCCTCCTTGTTCGAATAGTACTTGTCTGGTATTAATATCAGTTGTGCTTGTTCTGAATGATAGGTTAATGCCCTTTTTAGTAAATGGGCCAGGAGTATTAAAGTCTGAATTGTTGGTAATGTTGAGACTGGTGCTTCCACTTGTAAAATCAACAGTAGGGTTAAAGTTAATTCTGCTAGTGGTGCTTCTGAAAGTTGGCGAAGCAACACCTGTAGTGGCATCATGATTACCGAGCCATTGGTCTTGCCAATCAGTAACAGGACTACCATCAGTGGCTGTGGTTACATCGGCATTGGCTTTTAGCCAAGTAGACAAAGCGGCTTTATAACCTCCAGGCCCTTTTACTTCAATTAAATTGTCATCACTGGCCACAGCAGCCGATACCCCTGCTACCAAATCCAATCCTGAGTCGTTTGATCGGCTATCTGTTGGGAAGGTAGTGATATCTGTTAGATCAATTCCTGCCTTTATAGTAACAGCTCCGCTGCCTACGATATCATTTGTATTCGTAACAAATCCATCGACCACATCGGCAGAAAATATAGAGTAACCATAAACGGGTGTATTGGCGGCAATGCCAAAGGTGCTGAAAGAGATCGCTACACCTTGGATTACTTGTGCACTTTGACCTTCGAAGGTACCGATGGGCAAGAGTGGCAATGGAATGCTTCCTGCCAATTCTCTTCTTAAAACCAGATAATTGTTGAAAGATGAACCTGTACCCGGCCAACCATTTTCTGGAATACCAATCAATGTGCTGTAAGAGGCTGGCGTGCCATCTACATTGAGACTTGTAATAGCCGCTACAGCTATATTATCATTTCCGCCCCTTTCGATAATTGGAAATACTGCCGTGGATGGGCTCGATGTTTGAATGCCCTGGTACCAAATTACGTCAACCCTTTCCGTTTCTACCTCGATACTACCAGAGGCAGCGTCATCAATATTCACAAGGATATTATCATAGCCCGCATTTAAGTTTCCTGATAGGTAAATAGCATCGGCATCGTCCACTTCGTTAGCATCTAAATTGACAATATCATTGGTCGGGGGGGTATTGTCAGTTATGGCGCTATTGAGCGTAAACCAGATATTCACAAGTCGATCGGAAGCAGTAGTTCTATTGAGTACAAGTGTATCGGGAGCTAAAAAGCGGTCGTAAGTAACGGAAGAAACTACATAGGATACTACTTTGAGGTTATTTCCTTGGCCGTAATTGATGGTAAAGGTTTCTCCTGCATCGTCTGAGATTGAGTTACCCGCGTCACTTGGGGCTACCGCAACATTGGAACTTGGTGTTCCGCCAACAGTGGAGGTAGTGATTGTGCTAATCCCTGTTTGGCCTTGCATGGGGAATATAGCAAGACACAACACAGAAAATACTGCAAGTATTTTTAGTAGCCTCGGCAATGGTATCAAGTGTTTAAGTGAAAACAACATGGTTTTCTAGTTATATCATTTACTCTCTTGGGGGAATTTCCCCTACTGAATATTTGACAATAACTAGTCCAACCTGAGTTGTTCGTTAGTATTGGCAAATTAGGGGCTTTATTTATTATAAAACAATAATATGAGTTGAAGAAAAATGCATTTTCTGGAGTGAATTCCCGATTTGGGAATGTTTTTATGCTTCCGATATAGTTCGCGCATCAAACCTATTTTAAATTCAACTCTCCTAACTTTGAAACGTAGTAATATCAAATTTCAGCGTACTTGGGAGTCAGGGCTTTTATATCGAATTATCTTAAAATGATCCGCGGCATCAACTTATTGATCGTAGGTTTGACGCAGTATTTTACTGCGATCTTTTTGCTCAGGAACGGAGATGGATCAGCTGTATTTCTTGATGTCAATTTCCTTCTGTTGGTTTCATCTACTGTCATCATCACGAGCGCAGGTTATTTGATCAATGATTATTATGACATAAAAATTGATTTTGTTAATCGCCCCGATCGCGTGATTGTTGGAAAGACCCTAAAAAGAAGGTGGATCATTATCTCACATACTTTCCTGAATATTTTGGGTATTGCCATTGGTTTTTGGCTTTCAACCACTATTGGCTTAATAAATTTCTCTGCCGCTTTTTTGTTGTGGCTATATTCCAATCAACTCAAGCGGCTGCCTTTGATAGGAAATTTAGCCATAGCGCTTCTCACTGGTACCACTCTTTTTCTGGTCGGGCAATATTTTCAGGAGCGGGTTTATTTGGTTTTCTGCTATGCCGTTTTTGGTGCCTTTATCACCTTAATCAGAGAGATTATTAAGGACATGGAGGACATGAAAGGAGATGAAAAATTCGGTTGCCGTACTTTGCCTATCGTTATTGGCACCCTTCGAACGAAGAAAGTAATCAGTTTGATCGCTGTGTTTTTTGGCCTGACTGTTTTTTTGTTGATGTCGCATATCAATTTGATTCTGCCCATTACGCTTTCAATTGTTTTGATTTTCCTCATATTTGCCCTTTTACAGGCCGATACCAAAAAGGGTTATCATCAGTTGAGTACTTTTTGTAAATGGATTATGCTCGCGGGTATTGTTAGTATGATATGGATTTGAAGAAAAAAATAGCAGTTTTTGCATCGGGCACTGGGACCAACGCAGAGAGAATTTTTGAACATTTTAAGGAGCACCCTCAAATCGAAGTGGCTTTGCTCTTTTCTAATAATGCCTCTGCGGGTGTTTTAAATATCGCAAAGCACTATAAAATACCTACCGTTGTATTCAACAGATCGGAATTTTATGACTCCAATGCCATTTTGAACCGACTTGTTCGGGAGGAAATAGAATGGATTGTGTTGGCAGGCTTCATGTGGTTAGTTCCTGAATCATTGGTGAATGCCTTTCCGAACAAAATAATCAATATTCACCCCGCACTTTTACCAAAATTTGGAGGCAAAGGAATGTACGGAATGCATGTGCATGAAGCTGTAAAGGCGGCCAACGAAACGATTTCTGGAATTTCAATACATTTTGTAAACCAGCAATATGATGAAGGAAGCATTATCGCTCAATACTCCTGCCAGATTGAGCACTCAGATAGTGCTGCAGAAATTGCCAAGAAAGTTCAGCGTTTAGAGCATGAAAATTATCCTAAAGTGATCGAAGAACTAGTTCTTAATCAGGTCTAAAATCACTACTTTTGCAAATTCATTAAAAATCCGCCTTAATGTCTCAGGTTAAGATAAAATCCGCTTTAATATCCGTTTACCGTAAAGATAACCTCGCTTCGATTGTGCAGAAGTTAGCATCGCTAGGCGTAGAAATTTATTCTACGGGAGGCACCCAATCTTTTATTGAAGAGTTAGGCGTTGCCGTTACTGCAGTAGAAGATTTAACAAGCTATCCTTCCATATTTGGAGGAAGAGTGAAAACGCTTCATCCAAAGGTTTTTGGTGGCATTCTTCATAGAAGAGACAATGCTGGTGATTTAGAGCAAGCAAGTCAATTCGAAATTCCATCGATTGATTTGGTAATTGTAGATTTATACCCTTTTGAGGCGACAGTGGCTTCAGGAGCCTCGGAACAAGAGATCATTGAAAAGATTGACATTGGCGGTATTTCTTTGATCAGGGCTGCTGCAAAGAATTTCAAGGATGTGATCATCGTTGCTTCAAGAGAACAATATCCAGCTTTAGAAAGCTTATTGGATGAAAAGGCAGGTTTTTCTGAATTAGCCGATAGAAAAAGGTTTGCTGCCCAAGCTTTTGATGTTTCGTCTCACTATGACACAGCCATTTTCAATTATTTCAATCAAACCGAGGGAATTGAAAGTTTCAAAGTAAGCGAAAAGGAAGGCAGAACATTGAGATATGGCGAAAATCCACATCAAAAAGGTCAATTTTTTGGTCCATTAGACGAGCTTTTTGAGCAATTGAATGGTAAAGAATTATCCTACAATAATTTGGTGGATATAGATGCTGCGGTTAGTTTGATTGAGGAATTTGGTGAAGATGAAAACGCCTTTGCTATTTTAAAACACACCAATGCTTGCGGTGTGGGCATTGGAAAGGATGTTCGTGAGGCATATCTCAAGGCATTCGAAGCGGATACTGTAAGTGCTTTTGGTGGGGTTTTGGTTTCGAATCAAACCATAGACTTAGCAGCAGCAGAAGAATTGAATTCTTTGTTTTTCGAAGTTTTGATTGCTCCTTCATTTCATAGCGATGCATTGGCCCTCTTAACCTCAAAGAAGAACAGAATTCTTTTGGTGAAAAAACAGCACTTGACCTCAACCCAACAATACAAGAGCCTATTGAACGGAATCATTGTTCAGGATAGAGATTTGGCCACCGATCATTCTTCTGAGTTCAAACAAGTAACAAAAAAACATACCACAGCTGCTCAGGATCGCGCCTTGGTGTTTGCAAGCAAGATTTGTAAGCACACAAAATCCAATACGATCATATTGGCAAAAGAAGGACAAATGCTGTCGAGCGGAGTGGGCCAAACCTCAAGAGTGGATGCCTTGAAGCAAGCCATTGAAAAGGCAAAGGCTTTTGGGTTTGATTTGAATGGAGCGGTAATGGCTTCGGATGCCTTCTTTCCTTTCCCAGATTGCGTAGAGATTGCAAAGGGCGAGGGAATTGCTGCGGTAATTCAACCAGGAGGCTCAATAAAGGACGATTTGTCGATCGATTACTGTGACCAAAACGACATGGCGATGGTATTTACAGGAACTCGACATTTTAAACATTAAAAGATTTTTTTCAACACTGATAGTTGAGAGTTATTTGTAACTTTCAAAGAACATAAATATAGGAGACTGACTAAATATGGGGTTTTTCGATTTTCTGACAAGTGACATTGCCATCGACTTGGGTACAGCAAATACTCTGATCATACACAAAGACAAAATTGTGGTGGACGAGCCGTCCATCATTGCTATTGACAGGAATACAAATAAGGTTTTGGCCATTGGAAGAGATGCCATGAACATGCACGAAAAGACGCATGAGAACATCAAAACCATTAGGCCATTGAAAGACGGGGTGATTGCCGATTTTGAGGCCGCGGAGTTGATGATCAAAGGAATGATCAAAATGATAGACTTAAAGCGCAGAAGCTTTATGCCATCTTCTCATCGCATGGTCATTTGTATTCCTTCTGGGATTACAGAGGTAGAAAAACGTGCAGTGCGTGACTCTGCTGAGCATGCCAATGCCAAGGAAGTTTATATGATTTATGAGCCCATCGCTGCAGCCATTGGTACTGGAATCAAGATTGACGAGCCCATGGGTTCTATGATTGTAGATATAGGGGGCGGAACCACCGAAATCGCGGTAATTGCCCTTTCTGGTATTGTTTGCGATCAATCCATAAGAGTTGCTGGAGATACCTTTACCAAAGATATTTTGGATTACATGAGAAGGCAGCACAACCTTTTGATAGGTGAAAGGTCAGCCGAAAAGGTGAAAATTGCCATTGGTTCAGCTTTGACGGAATTAGATGATGCACCAGATGATTATGAAATCAGAGGTCGTGATTTAATGACTGGGATTCCTAAAGTAATTAAGATTTCGTATTCCGAAATTGCCTTCGCGCTCGATAAATCGGTTTCAAAAATTGAAGAAGCCGTATTGAAAGCCCTGGAAATTTCTCCTCCAGAACTTTCTGCTGATATTTATGACCGAGGCATTCACCTCACGGGTGGCGGGGCAATGTTGAAGGGCCTTGACAAACGTTTGGCCTTAAAAACCAAACTTCCAATTCACATTGCAGACGATCCATTAAGGGCTGTAGTGAGAGGAACAGGTGAGGCTTTGAAAAACATCAATTCATATAGAGCGGTGCTAATGACCTAATGATGAATGGGCCAATTATTTGCTTTTCTTTATAAATACAGAGCCTTTTTCACATTTTTGATTCTGGAGCTTTTTTGCTTGTGGTTGATTGTAGGCAATAATGACTACCAGAGAAATGCCTACTTTAAAACCACGGCAGGTTTGGTGGGTAGGGTAAATCAGACAGCCGATAATGTGGGCGATTATTTTGGGCTAAAACAGGTAAATACTGAGCTGGCCCAAGAAAATGCCAGACTTAGGCAATTGTTGCTGCAAAGGCCTAAAGCCATGCTTGATTCTACAGAAGTCTTTGCCATCGAGGCAGATTCTACCGATTCAGTTCAATACATACTTCGGGCAGCTGAGATTATCAATAATTCTATTCGGCAAAGCCACAACTTCTTTATGATCAATAAAGGAGAGAAGGATGGTATTCAGCCGGGCATGGGAGTCATTAATCAGCGGGGAATCGTTGGTAAAATAAGGTCGGTGTCTGCAAATTTTTCGGTGGGTATTTCTTTGTTGAATGCCCAGAATCAGGTTTCTGCCAAGCATAAAAACTCTGGCCGCTTCGCAACCATTCAATGGGATGGCGATAGTAGAGACCCTAGGCACGCCCAACTTTTGTATGTCACCAGAGAGGTGAATATTGCGGTTGGAGACTCCGTTTTAACCTCTGGTTTTAGTACGCTCTATCCAAAAGATTTGCTCATTGGCACTGTGGCTTCGGTTGCTCCCGATCCAAATCAAAGAGACTTGAAAGTAGATGTAGCTTTAAGTGTAGACTTTGGTAAACTGGCCTATGTATATGTAATCGAAAATGTGGATCGTCAAGAAATTGATTCTTTGGCCGCCAAAAACCCGATAAAAGACAATGAGTAGAAACTTGATCTTGTTAATCTTCACTTTTCTAGTGTTGGCACTCGTTCAGGTTTTCGTGCTCAAATACCTCGTGCTTTTTGGCGTTGGTTTTTGCTTTTTGTACCTAATGGCGCTATTGTTTTTGCCTTTGGAAATGGGCTTTGCAGGTGCGATGATCACAGGTTTATTACTGGGCCTGACCGTGGACCTCTTTTATAGCACCACAGGAATTCATGCTGCGGCCAGTGTACTCATTATGTTCATCCGCCCTTATTGGATGGCGATAAACAAACCTCGCAGTGGTTATGAAGTGAATGATTTGCCAATGATCTCAAGCTATGGCCTGACATGGTTCATTATTTACGCCTTACCCTTAATTGCCTTGCATTCGCTAGCTGTTTTTTTACTCGAAAGTGGAGGCCAACTTATTGGGCTTTCTTTACTCAAAATGTTCGTTACAAGTATAATTTCGCTGGTTTTTATGCTCGCTATTCAGTACCTTTTTTATGCTAAGTCAAAATTATAATGTGGGAGAGTAGAAGGTTTATTATTCAGGGAATTTTCATTTTAATCGGAGTCATTTTTCTCATCAAGTTATTTGCACTTCAGGTTTTGGACGAAAATTACGCCACGAAGGCTGAGCGAAATATCGTTCAACGCATTGTTGAATATCCTTTCCGTGGTTTGATTTACGACAGAGATGGGGAGCTTCTGGTTTACAACGAGCCAATTTATGATTTAATGGTCATCCCAAAAGATGTAAGGATTCCAGATACAACTGCTTTTTGTGATTTATTGGGCATTGACAAAGAAACCTTCATGACCAATATGAAGGCCGCGAAAAAGTATTCCGCAGTCAAGCCCTCGGCATTTCTAAAGAAAATTTCACAAGAGGAATACGCCCGGATCCAAGACATGCTTTATAATTACCAGGGCTTTTTCGTGAATCCTAGGACCGTTCGTGGTTATACCGCTCCAATACTCGCCAGTGAAGTGGGATACACTGGAGAGATTAGCCAAAGGCAATTGGAGAGAGATACTACGGGCTATTATCAATCTGGAGACAACAAGGGAATTACAGGCCTGGAAGAATATTACGAAAAACAATTGCGGGGTCAGCGAGGGGTCAGTTATAAAAAGGTGAATGTAAGGGGAATTGAAAAAGGCTCTTTTAAAGATGGCGCTTACGACACTACTTCTGTACCAGGCATTAACCTGATCACAACCATTAAAAAAGATTTGCAGGCATACGCTGAAAAATTGCTAGAAGGAAAAGTGGGAAGTATCGTTGCGATTGAACCTGCCACAGGTGAAATTTTAGTGTTGGCTACTGCACCTTCCTACGACCCAAACTTATTAACTGGAAGACAGTTTGGGGATAATTACCAAAAGCTTGCCTCAGACACCACCAAACCCCTATATAATAGAGCTTATATGGGTCAATACCCTGCAGGATCAGTTTTTAAAACAGTACAGGCATTAATTGCTTTGGATGCAGGGGTAATTGGGGCTAATGAACAGATTTACTGTGATATAACGAAAATTGGTGATCACGCTCCGGCAGGTTATTATGATGTAGCTAGGGGAATTGAAAAGTCTTCAAATAACTACTTCCTAGAGGTTATGAGAAGGGTTGTAAATCAAAAGGAAGACCCAAATATTTTCATAGATACGCCCATAGGTTTGGCCAAATGGGCAACGGCTGTACGAAAGTTTGGATTTGGATCTCCGCTAGGTCTTGATGTTCCTGGAGAGGCGAGAGGTCTAATACCAGATGTTAAGTATTATAACAGCTTAATTGGAGAAAGACGTTGGGCATACAGTAATATCCAGTCAATATCAATTGGGCAAGGAGAAATCTTAGTGACACCCTTGCAGGTAGCTAACCTTGCTGCAATCATTGCCAATAGGGGATATTATGTAAAACCGCATTTGGTAAAGGCGTTTGAAAAGGATGGGGTTACAACTCCGAACATCTTAGAGAAGAATTACACTGGAAATGGGACAGATTACTATCCAGCTATTATCGAAGGAATGACTAGGTCAGCGCAAGGTACTTATAGGGCTTTGATCAAAGATATTCCAATTGCCAGTAAGACTGGCACTGCAGAAAATGGAGCTAAAGATGAAACTCTTGATCACTCGGTATTTATGTCCTTTGCTCCGATAGAAAATCCACAAATAGCCATTTCTGTTTATGTAGAGAATGCAGGTTGGGGTAGCCGTGCAGCAGCGACAACCGCAGGTTTGATAATGGAAAAATATTTAAAAGGTTATGTCGAAAAAGATTGGAGAAATAGAGAAGAGTATGTCTTAAAAGGCGACTTTTTAGATGAAATTCAAAGGAAAGCAATCGAGCAGAAGCGTTTGGAAAAGGAGCGTAAGAAGAAGGAAGCCCAAACTAATTGAGAAAAGGAGAATCCATATTAAAGCACCTTGATTGGTCCATTGTATTGCTTTACGTGATTTTAGTAATAATGGGCTGGTTCAATATTTTTGCATCAGTTTACGATCCAGAATCCGCTTCAAATATTTTCGATTTAAGCCTCAATTCAGGAAGACAGCTTTTGTTCATTGGCGGGGCTGTCTTTCTGATTATTATTATCCTGCTTTTGGATTTTCGCATTTACGAGTCCTTTGCCCCTGCGCTCTATGTACTGTTTTTATGCTTGTTAATTGGCGTATTAGTTTTTGGGACTAAAATCAATGGGGCAAGGGCTTGGTTTGATTTAGGCATTTTTCGGTTTCAACCGGCTGAGTTTACCAAGTTGGCCACGGCACTGCTACTGGCAAGGTACATTTCCACCACGGGCGTCAAACTCAATGAATTCAAGCATCAATTGATTGTTTTGGCCATGATCGCTTTGCCTGTTGGCCTTATATTATTGCAGCCCGATACAGGTTCCGCCATGGTTTTTGCCGCCTTGATCATTCCACTTTATCGCGAGGGATTCCCCGCAAGCTATTTGGTTTTGGGCTTTACGGCTGCTGGGCTGTTTATACTCACGCTGCTGCTGCCTCAAATCTATATCATCATTGGCTTGGCGGTATTGGCGGCTATTGCCATTGCGCTTACTGAAAAGACCAAAGGTAGAATCATATTGATTATCGTAGGAGCCATACTCTGTGTGGGCTTTGTCTTTACTACGGATTATCTCTTAAATAATGTGCTCAAGGGATACCAAAAGAGCCGGATTGAAGCCATTTTCAGGCCTGAATTGGTTAACCCGAAAGCAGAGGGTTGGAATTTAGAACAATCAAAAATTGCCATTGGCTCTGGTGGCTTTGCCGGTAAAGGCTTTCTGGAAGGAACGCAGACCAAGTACGGTTATGTACCCGAACAAAGCACGGACTTTATCTTTAGCACTTTGGCCGAAGAACACGGTTGGATTGGAAGCGCTGTTGTGATCGTTTTGTTCCTAATTTTAATGATCAGGATCATATCTATTGCGGAGCGGCAGAAGTTCAAATTTGCTCGGTTTTATGGCTATGCGGTAGCCTCTATCCTTTTTTTCCACTTCACCATCAATATCGCCATGACGATCGGGTTATTCCCCGTTGTGGGTATTCCACTTCCTTTTTTTAGCTATGGAGGTTCATCACTCTGGTCCTTTACCGTAATGCTTTTTGTGCTCCTCAAAATGGATATGCATCGTTCTCAGGTGTTGACTAGGTAAATCAATTGTCAAAAATTGACCTAAGTGAATTAAAGAGTCTTTCAATCAGTCGGAGATCTTTGGTAATTACTTCTGCTGTTGCAGTCATTTCAGGGCTATACTCTAAATCGATATTATATGAGCTAGTAAGGGCATTCTCCAGTATTACTTCTACTTGATAAGTGTCTTCTTTTGGCAACGATGCCATTTTGCTTACCCTGCCATTCACAAATCCATATTCATTATAGGGGTAGTTGTCAAGCTTAAGTTTGACCTCTTGACCCACCTCCACTTTTCCGAACCCTTGTGCTGGAAGGTCTAGAACAGTTTCATAGTTTCCTGTTGGCGGTATTATAGCAAATAATCGATCACCTGAACTGATAAGCTGATTTGTTTTAATACGGCCTGAATAATCAACCCTACCAGAAATAGGGGCTTTAATGGTAAACTCCGTTTTCCACCTTACGATGTAGTTTTCCAGATTGACAATAAGTTCACGGATTTTTGCTAGGAAGGTCATTTTCTGTGCCTGACGTTCAGTTCTAAAATTGCTGATTTGACTCTTTAAATCATTAATAGTGATCTCCATTTGAATGATGCTCCTTTTTATATTCTCTTCTGTTTTGAGCGATTGGTTAAAGGTGGATTGGGCATTAAGGAAATTTAGTTTAGTCACATAGCCTAATTTATATTCCTGCTCCTCCATTTTAAACTTTTCGCGTGCATTTTCAATGTCTATTTTGCTCAATTCAACTTCCCTTTTTAAAATTGTTTCGAGCCTCAGATTGGCGTTAAGCTTACTTTCCAAATCATGGAGATTATTAAATGAGCTTTCATTGAATAAAAAGAAATGATATTCTTCCAAAGCCCCCAATAAGTTAATAACATCTCCTGTCGCTTCATAGAAGTCGATGGCCTCAAAATCTTTGTAAGTCTGATTCAATGAATCTGAGACGAATGCCGAAGCACTGGAAAGCAAGGAATCGAGGTAGTCAATTGATGAAGTTGGAATAGGGTTAATCAGTTCGGCCAATATTTCCCCAGAAAGCACAGTCTCACCATTTTCTTTTAAGACTTTACCGATTCTTCCATTTACATTGCTTACCACAAAGGCAGGAGGGATATCGGTTGAAATGGTGGCTTTACCAATGATCACATCTGGATACTTTATAAAATAGCTTAAGAGTAGGGCCATAATCACCATAGCAATAAGAACGGTATTTCCCCATTTGATCATCCAGTTGGGAGGCCTGTTGAGGATGTCTTGAACTTCCTCTGACCGGAGTTCTATATTTGAATGCTTACTTTCTTTAGTCATTAATTCCCTAGTTCTAATTGATTTTTGACCAATTCAAAATATGCACCTTCCTGATCAACCAATTCTTTGTGCGTACCAGTTTCAACAATTCTTCCCTTGTCCAAAACAACAATCTGGTCTGCATTTTTTACAGTGCTTAATCGGTGTGCAATCACCAGTACAGTTTTATTTTGAAAGAACTTGTCCAAGTTTTCCATTATGGTTTTTTCATTGTTGGCATCAAGTGATGATGTTGCCTCATCAAAGAACAGAAATTTTGGGTCTTTGTAAACTGCCCTTGCAATTAAGAGCCTTTGTTTTTGGCCAGTGCTCAGTCCAGTGCCTTCCATACCTATTTTGGTATTGAAACTCAAGGGCAGCGATTCTACGAAATCTAAAAGATTGGCCACTTCAAGGGAGTGCAATAGTTTGTCCTTGTCAATCACCTCATCTCCAACCGCTACATTACTGGCAATGGTATCATTAAAAATGTAGCCCTCTTGCATCACCACTCCACACTTGTCCCTCCAGGCATGCTGGGAAATTGTGCTGAGATCACTTTTCCCGATATATATTGACCCTTCACCGAGTTCATAAAACTTGAGCAGTAATTTCATCAAAGTAGTTTTGCCACTGCCGCTTACTCCAACAACAGCTGTTATTTTATTGGCGGGTATGGTAAGGTCAAGCTCTTTTAAAACGTTGACATCAGAACCTGTATATCTAAAACTGAGCTTGGATAAGTGAATGTCTTGATCAATAGGCACAGGTAAGTTCTTTTCCCTGTCATGTTGCTTTTCATCTTCTTTGTTATGGATTTCACCTAGTCTGTCTAAAGAGATTTTGGCATCTTGAACTTCCCTGATAAATCCGATCAATTGTGCCACTGGCGAATTCAATTGACCAACTATATAGCTTATGGCCATCATCATACCTAAAGTAATCTCTCCTTGAATGACCAATGAGGCAGAAAGCACGCTGATCAAAATGTTTTTGAATTCATTGATAAAGGAGGAACCTACACTTTGGTACTGTTCCAAGGCCAGCCCTTTGATTGAAAGTTTAAAAAGCCTCGCCTGCAAGTGTTCCCATGCCCAACGTTTTTTCTTTTCGGCATTGTGCAGTTTGATTTCCTGCATGCCATTGATCAGTTCAATGACCTTGCTTTGTTCACTGCTTACTTGGCTGAATCTTTTGTAATCAAGGTCTTTTCTTTTTTTAAGAAAGATTACGATCCATAAAAAGTAGAAAACGCTTCCAGCAAGAAAGACTAAAAAGATTTGAATGCTATAGTAGGCCAATACAAAGCCGAATATGAATAGGTTTAAGAATGAGAAAAGAACGTTAAGTGAAGAGGTAGTCAAAATCCGCTCTATCCTTTTATGATCATTGATCCGCTGAAGAATATCTCCTGTCATTCTCACATCAAAGAATGAAATCGGTAGGTTCATAAGTTTGATGAAAAAATCAGAAATCAATGAAATATTGATTCTTGCACTGATATGGAGTAATATCCAACTGCGGATTACCTCTAATGCTGTTTTCCCAAAAAACAAGAACAACTGGGCAATCAGTATTAAATAGACAAACTGGATGTCCTGATTTTGGATACCCACATCTACAATACTCTGTGTAAGAAAAGGAAAAACCAGCTGTAATAAACTGGCTGCCCCCAGTCCAATGACCAGTTGTATTAATAATCGCTTATACTGAAAGAGATACTTTGATACAAACTGGATTCCATAGCCTTTTTCTTCCTCATAGTTCTCTTGATAAAATTTTGGAGTGGGTTCTAACAAGAGGGCAACCCCTTCTTGACTACTTTCTTTTGCATTGTTCCCAATCCAGTGGGTTAAGAATTCCTCTTTTGAGTATTCAAGTAGTCCAATGGCCGGGTCCGAGATATAGACTGTGCCTCTTTTGATTTTGTAGACCACTGCGAAGTGGTTTTTGTTCCAATGGACTATGCAGGGGAATGGTGTTTCCTTTTGGAGCACTTCAAAATTCATTTTTACCCCAATGGTTCTAAAACCAATGGCTTCTGCAGCATCACTCAATCCCATCATAGTACTCCCCTCTCTTGTGGTTTCACACAGGTCGCGCAGCTTCTGGATTGGAATTGTTTTTTTGTAATGCTTGGCTACAATTTTAATGCAGGTAGGACCGCAATCTTTTTGATCCTGCTGAGTAAAATGAGGAAAGTTAATCATTAGCAATATGTTGATTGATTAAAGTCCTTATTTGATCAGAACCGGGTGCTGATGTGTTTTCCGAAAGAATGTTACCTTTTCTATCCATTAAGATAAACCTAGGTATCTCGGTTACTTTCCATTCATCTGTCAGAATTTTTGATTTCCTTGGGTTTACGCTAAGGAAGCTGCTTTTATCCTTTAAGCCAGCTCTTTCTACGCCTTGGAGCCATTTGCTTTTATAGTCATCTATGGAAATGTAAATAACACTGAGTTTTTCCGAATACTCTTTTTCGAGTTCCGTTGTGGCATCAAACTGCTGGAAACAAGGGCCGCACCAACTGGCCCATAAATCGACTAAGACAAGTTCCGTTTTGCTGGATTCAATAACATTTTGTAAAGGAAGTAAATCATTATTGAGCGAGGTTAAGTAGAGTGAATCTTCTGACAAGTTTTGAAACTTGTCGGCATCTATCATGTCCTCAATTTGTCGAGTAAGCAAGGCTTTGGATCCAGAATCTAGTTTTATGTTTTGAACTAAATCCTGGAACAAATCGATATCAGGGCTCTGTTCAATGAGCTTTTTAATTGCCACGGAATTCAGCTTTCTCAAAATGTCTCCTGAGAAATAATTGGGCATTTCTTCTAAGGCTTTTTCATAGTCTAAAACAGCGGAGTTTCCTTTCCTTTCAAATTTGCCTTTAAGGATATAGCCAGAGATAAAAGTAGACAAGAAATTATCTAACAAGCCATAACCGTTTCTTGATAATAATTCATCATTTAAATTATTGAGAAGAAAGGTTTCAAAATAGGGGTCGCCTGATCGTATATGTTTGAGAAGTGACTGGTATAATACTTGAAAGAATAATTCGTCATTGTAATAGTTATATGAGCTAACCCTTAATTGATCTAGTGCGTTTAGAGAATCAAGTAAATTAATTTTGAATTGATAGATTTCTTTCTGCGAATCAAACAGCTCCCTATACTCATCTTTATTTTCAAGAATCTCAGCAGTACTTTTTTGCTTCATTCTCCCAGTAAATCTTTTTGATTCAAGATTAATTAGCCCCTCCTCTTGTTTTATTGGTTTTGTATTGGGGAAAGGTTCAGAAAATAAGTATTCCACATTTTCTTTATCCTTAAATTTTAATCTAGCTAAGCTATCAGCTAAGTCAAAAAAATGAATATCAGCCCAAGCGCGCTTTTGTTGATCGGCCAAGATTCTAAATGCATCTTTCTCTGTCCTAATCGTGATCGTGTCATTTGGCTCAACGGTCATTTTGTGCCAAATGAACATGCTCTGCTCTATATACAGCATCTTGGGCGTATCAGTAAAAATACGAATGGTATCGTATGAGAGATTTGCCGTATAGGTTTTAGAGTCATCTCCCATGGTTTTGACTAGCATTGAAGAGTTTACTGGATTATTGAATATGAGCGTCACAGATGATTGTGGTATAATTGGCTCTGTAATGACAAGAGCTTCTTCTTTATTTTTTGAACCGCAACTAAATACAAAAAAGAAAATCAACACTGATATAATTAGGCGTAGTGCTTTCATATCTTGAGTTTTAAAATTTGGCCTTGTCAGAAACACAAGGCCAATAAAATTATTGAATTCAATTCCAAGGGCAACTGTCGCAACACCAGTTTGTAACTGTCCCAACTACCTGAACACCGGCAAATGTTGGGAAGTTTACGTAGGTGCCTAAGCTATCTGACGCCTCATCTATTGTAGCGCCATTACCATTTAAGTCTGGTACAGGATGCCAAACACCCTCCACCTTGACTCCACATCCACCACCTCCGTTAATAGCTTTTTGTTTTTCTTTTGGGAGCACGCTGGCTCCTTCAATGTTTAAAATGTTGTTTAACATAATTGTAAAATTTATTAACTAAAATTGCCCCGAACATTTACAGACACTCGAGGATTTGTGTCTTCCTTCGCGAAAGGATGTTCTCTGCGCCCTAAAGCGAGGCACTTTTTTTTGAAATCAGCTCAATTTTTCTTTATCATCCGTAATTTCAATTTGTATTATTAAGATAACTATCAATCATTTTATCAAATAAATCGCCTTCGGGCCCAGGTGCATTAGGTTCTATTACCTTGCCTTCAGCATTTAGAATCATGTACCTAGGAATAAAATCTATCTTTAAGTCTTTGATAAACTGCTGTTCTTCTGGGTTAATCAACAGGTAACTGTTTTTGTATTTTTCTAAATGGTGACTTAATGAGGCGTTCTTCCATTTCTTATGGTCCCGATCCATTGATAGGTAAATAAACTTTACGCCTTTATTTTCGAACAGCTCTCTTTTTTCTTCAGAGTATGGCATGGCCTTTCTGCAAGGGGCGCACCAGCTTGCCCAAAAGTCTATATAGAATAGCTGCGTTGAATCTGTAGCCTCTTTAACCAACTCAGATAAGCTTAGCATGGCACCTGAATTGGACAGTAGCACCAAATCAACCGTGGCATTTATCTGTTCATCGTAAGCCAGTAAGAACCTGTTTTCGAAAGATTCTACAAATGCAGAGTCCTTATGATCCTCCAAAAATTTTGAGAGGTAATTCCTTACATTCAAATTACTTTCTTCGTAAGACACCATTTGTTCAAGACAAATTTCACGAGCATATTCTAGTAAATTACCCTCCAAATAAATGGGCATTAGATCATAAGCCTGTTTATAATCGACATAGGATTTATTGCTTGACCTATAGACCTTACCTTTGAGCACAAGTTGATTAATCAAGAAACTTAAATAACTGCGAGCATAGGGGCTTTTTGTAAAAATGTCTGTTCTATAGAGGTTAGAATTGAATATTCTATCATAAATCTCTGGTCTATCAAACTGGCTGGCAAGATACCTCAGTCTTAATTGTGCCTCATTTCTGTTAATTTCATACTTTAAGCTTTGTATAGCTTCTAATTCAGGATTGTTGATTTCTACCAAAGATGTAGGTTTGGCCTCCAATTGATAAATCAGATTTTGCACCAATTTGTCATAAATCTCAGGATGACTCTCTAGCAGTGGTTTATTAAGAGATACTCCAAATCTTTTGACAACGCTTAAGCCATGATCGACACCCTTAAAGGCTAAACTAGAGTCCAGTGATATTAGTAAATTAAACAGTGAATCAGTCTCTGACAAACCCTCACTTCTTTCTTCCACAATTTTTTGTGTATTCAGTCTATCAGTAGATTTTACCTTCATAACAGAAGAGTTCAAATCTATCCTCAGTGTATCTCCACTTGAAATGAACCTAGTTTGGCGATAGTCAATTAATGAGTGGACTATTGCTCTTGCGGGTTGGTTCAGTTTTAAAAAAATAGTATCGATACTTTTATAAGTTATGATCCAACTATCCGATCGATGTTCTACCGAATCCAATAGCTCAATTGAAATTGGAGAGTCCGTTGAGTTATTAATAATCACTATAGCCCGCTTAGGCAGCATATCCAAGTCGTTGGCTATAGTTTCAACAACTTCTGTTTTACTACAACTAAGGAGAACAGCCGTTATCAATAAGAAAATGTTTGATTTATACCTCATAAAGTTTAGCGAAGGAAGCAAAGAAGGGAAATTCCTTCTTTGCTTTTTATGAATAAATTATTGTGCAAATTGAGGACAACTTGCACAGCAATAACCAGAAACATAATCGCCATTAGGCCACGAAAAGCCATTGCCATTATTATACAAACCCTGAGCCGAAGCCACAGTTAAGTCATCACCATTCTCGTCTCCAATCCAGCCAATTGCATTTCCACTTGAATCTCTTATGAAAATGTAGCATCCGTCCCCACCTCCAATAATTGATTTTTGTTGTTCCTTGCTAAGCACGCTGGCTCCTTCAATGTTTAAAATGTTGTTTAACATAATTGTAAAATTTATTAACTAAACTTGCCCCGAACATTTAGAGACACTCAAGGATATGTGTCTTCCTTCGCGAAAGGATGTTTTCTCTTTAATCTCCCCCAGCTATTTTTCTAAGTGTGCTTATAAACTGTGGTTCATGAGGTTGAAAAAAATCTACATTAAGAATCCTAAAATTCTTGTCCATAACAATATACCTTGGAATTGCTTCTGGTTGGAGGGCGTTTAGAAAATCTGTACTCCTTATTTCATCAATCAGGTAAGAATTTTCCAGCCCGAACTCATTGGATTTCCCTTTCCACTTTTCCCTGGTAATCATTTTATCTACACTCAAGCTGATCACTTTTAAATTATCAGGTAATTGTAATTCTTTTAAGTTTTTAAAACCTTCAATACATGGTGCACACCAAGTAGCCCAGAAATCGAGGAGGTAATATTCCGCAGGGTTTAACATTAAAATATCTTGCAAAGAATAAGCATTGAACGATCTATCCAGGAGTGCTAACTCCTTTAATGGTTGGACTAGTTGATCTCCCTTGACTGCCGCAATATTTTTGGTAATTACCTTTTTCTGACCTTGATAGAGTTCAGTCGTTTGTAACCATTCCCACGTGGTTTCATAGTATGGGCTAATTACATTCTCTGGCTGAAGAAGGTATTTATATGCCCCTTTTGAGATGAAGTTTAGGTATTGCTTTGAGAATTTCTGAGTATTGAGATTCTCATAGTCTAAAAGTGCAATATGGTTTGTTACATACTTGTGATAGAAGTTTGTAATAGTTAGGCCGTCAATAATAGGGGAGTGTGCTTTTTTTGCATACGCCTCAACCCTGATGTCAAAGGGGTCAACTTGCTGAAGTATATCAAAATAAAATAGATTGTTCAATTGATTCAAGAGCACACTATTTTTTGTGAACCCCTTTTTTTTATAATACGTATGCACGCTATCTAACCTTTGCGATAAGTTTATTTGCGAGTATGTATGTGGATCGTTTACCTTTAATGCTTCAAAATTTTTACTAAGAACTCCAGTATAATAGCTGGCTACTAATTCATCCAATTCAGCATTACTTTTCATATCCAGAATATTTAAGTCATGATTTTTATATTCAAAGTTTAATTCTGAAATACTTGGGTCTAGTAAAAAGTGGTACGGCTTAGATTTAAACGAGTTATCTATGAGTTTGACCGACATGAATACAATTTGTTGATTTTCGGAAACTCTAGGGACTGACTTGACCACGGTCGCCTCCGACTCTTCATCATTACGGAACTCGAGAAACAAATATCCCAGTGAATCGCTAAGATTCAAACCAGTACGGCCTTTGCCATAGAATTTAACCGAAATTTTCAGTGAGCTGGCGACATTGTCCTGAGTACTTGGTTTTTCCTCGTATTCGGACATTCTTTTCAATTGCCCCTTGCACTCAAGGGCAAATAACATCATAGACATAAATAACAGCAGGTAATAGTACCTACTGTTATTATCATAATTGAGTTTCATTCTTAAGGTGCTATTGCCCAAGGAGCAGAGAGACCGTCCCATTCACAATCGTATTGACAGGCAGTTGAATTTCCACTTACTATTGAGTCTACACAAGCACTATTTGCAGCGTCTGACGCACCCGATCCACTTACTCCTGTATTACCTACAAATATGCCGACCGCTCCATTGGGATAGGTGACTCTAAAAACACAATAAGCGGATCCTCCTTTAATAGCTTTTTGCTGTTCTTTAGGGAGTAGACTGACCCCCTCAATGTTTAAAATGTTGTTTAACATAATTGTAAAATTTATTAACTAAACTTGCCCTGAACATTTAGAGACACTCAAGGATATGTGTCTTCCTTCGCGAAAGGATGTTCTCTGCGCCCTAAAGCGAGGCACTTTTTTTTGAAATCAGCTCAATTTTTCTTTATCAACCGTAATTTCAATTTGTATTATAGGGTTACTTATTTAGTTCTCAACTACTTGTAATTCAGTATTTTATATGTTATCTTACATCAAAGATAGCAGGCAATGAAGTTACTAAAATTTGACAGAAAAAGCTTTGAGGGTCGCTTCGGTTCG
>Ga0210046_1000078_pt1 | contig 100121 bp, 87 predicted proteins | sample CryGeyCG2114_250_FD_185461 | JGI IMG/M metagenome (GOLD analysis project Ga0210046, IMG submission 185461) | Groundwater microbial communities from aquifer - Crystal Geyser CG18_big_fil_WC_8/21/14_2.50 (SPAdes) (version 2) | ecosystem: Environmental > Aquatic > Deep subsurface > Groundwater ...
TCCGCGTCCAGCGCCTCCTCGACGAAGCTCACCTCGCCTGAGCAGTCGGGGCAGGTGAAGACCTCGCTCCACACCGTGTAGTTGATCCGGCCCTTCGTCTTGCCATCGGTGTGAAGCGTCTCGTACATCCAACCGAGTTCGGCCTCGACCTCGTCCAGAATGCGACGGGCGGCTCTGCCGAAGGTTTCGACCTCGAAGGGCAGGTTAAAGCCCGCCGCGATAAAGGTCGCGGCCGGGCCCAGGTCGCCAAGGATCGCCCGCCGCGCACCCCACTCGGGCGCATCGCGGCCGTCTTGCTTCCAGGCCAGCTCGAGCTGTCCGCGATAGTCCGCGGGCGCTGTGCCGCACCACTGGGCGGCGACGCCCGTCATGCCGGAGCCGCAGAAGCCGTCGAGCACGAGATCGCCCGGACGCGTGTAGTGCAGGATCGACGGGACGATCGCGAGGTGCGGAACTTTCGTATGGTAGCCGTGCGCCTTGTAGAGCGCGTCGGTCTTGCCGACGCTCGTGTCCACGGCGAAGGGCTCGCGCTCGTAGCGCTCCTTCGGGTCATAGGGCTTGCCGTAGACGCGCACGAAGTCCGCGAGGAAGGGGTTCGGGCACGCCGTGTAGTACGGCGGATCGGACAGTCTGAGGATGTCCTCATCGCTACCCTTGGGGAACCCAGGCGTCTTGCGAAACTCGGGATCGCTTAGCTTCTCGCGGAGCTTCTCGGTGAAGTACTTCCGTCGCTCCTCGTCGTTCGCGAAGGTCATCCCGAGGCATTCGACCTTGCTGTTCTCCTCGACCTGCTGCTCCGCGGACTTGTCGGTCATGCGCAGTTGACCAGATTCGCCGATGAAGAGGTCGCCGCTCTTGGTGCTGGATTTCCTCGCCACGCTTCGCCCCCCACTACTCGATCACCAGGCGCACCTTCGCGGCGTCCCGGCCCTTGGTCAGTTTCACGAGGTGACGCTCGAAGCGCTCGCGGAGATCGGCCACCGTGCAGGGCAGACCGCCGTCTGCGAGTGCCGCGCGCAGCTCGTCGGCGGTGACCACCACCTTCTGCAGACCGCTCAAGACCTCCTGAAGCGCCTTCACGAACGCCGGGCTGACCGGTTCCGGCAGGCTCTTCGACTTGATGAAGTCACGCAGCTCGCGCTTGCCCTTGGCGTCGGTGACCAGGTCGACGTTGCCGGCGACGGTCGGGTCATCGAGGTTGGTGAGCAGCGTCTCTGTCCAGGCCTGCACCAACCCGTCGAGAGCCTCGTCGAGATCGCGGAGCACTTGCCTGGAGCTTTGCGGTGCGCCCAGCTCCTCCGCGGGGCGGAAGCTGCAGTGGGGGCACATCGGATCGGCCCCGAGCTCGGGCTTGCCGAGCTGGAAGCAGGTTTTGAGGGCGAAGAGCCGATTCTCGAACTCCCGAAGCTGCTGAGTCGGCATCATCTCGATGCCCGCGAGCTTCTGCAGCTGCACCAGGCGTGGGTCCTTGGTCAGCGTGGCCTTCTTCTTGTCGTCGTTGGCGCCGAGACGAGCACGCTCGTGGGCCGCGAGGTAGGCGTCCTGGTACTTGGACTTCAGCTCGGCGAGGGTCTGTCCAAGGAACCGCTGGAAGCTCTGGTCCGCGCGGTGCTTCGGACTGTTGATCTTGGTGAGCAGCGCTGTGCGGCTCGTCCTGGCCTCCTCTTGCCAGGCGTGGGCGGCGTCAAGGAGAGCCTCGGCCTTGCCGAGATAGGACGTGAGCGGGCCCACCTGCTGGACGAGCTGTAGGAGGTCCTCGACCTCACGGGTCAAGTCGAGGGCTGACTTCTGACCCTTCACGGTAGAGGCATCGTGGGGGAAGTTCTTGAGCTTGCCGGCGGTGTTGAAGGGTTGCAGCGACTCGAGGAAGGTCTTGAGATCGCCCAACCTGGCCCGCCACTCCGTCTGCTCCTGCTCCGACAGCACCGGCTTGCCCCAGAAGACCAGCTCGACCACGCGCGCCTGCGCGGTGACGACCTTGCCGAGCAGCTCGCCGACACGCTGCTGGAGCTGAGCGACCGCCTCGTCACGGGTGGCGGGGTTGACGATGAGGCCCTTCGGAACGCCGAGCAGATCGCACAGCTCCTGAAGCGGGCCGAGCGGGAGGTCCTTCGGCCGTTCGACGTGCTTGAACTCACGGGCGTCACCGATGCTGAGCTTGGCGAACTGGTCGATGCTCGCCGCATCGAGCTTCTTGCCTGCGAGGCTCAACACGACGTCGCCGCTGTGCACCAGAGCCGCTGCCACCACCACCAGGAAGTCGGGCTCGAGGCGGAAGCGGGTCCAGTAGTCGACGCCTGCCTCCGGTTGCACCAGCTCGGCGCGGTTCAGAACCTGTCCTTGCCCCTTCTGCGAGAGCAGCTCCAAGACGTGCTTCGCATAGCGCGACTCGCGCGGCTTGAGCACATCTCCGTCCAGCAGCTCGAGGGCATCCAGCACCGCGGCGCCTTGCTTGCTTTTCACGCTGCCCGCGATCCACCGGAGCGCTTCCTGGGCGGCCTGTTCGCGGTTCTGCCGGGTGATGACGACGCTGAAGATGGGGTAGTCGGGGCTCTTGTCCTGGAAGTGCGGGGCCAGGAGCACCGAGCCGGCGGTGTTCACGTAGTCGCGTACCGTAGCGCTCGGCGGGAGTTTGCCGCGGACGATGTCGCGCAGCGACTTGGCGCGCCCCTCATGAGTCACCTCGACCGCGGTCGGCATGTGCTCGCGCAACCAGGTGGTCAGCGTGCGCAACTGCTCGCCCGCCTTGTCCTCGTAAATCTTCTTGTTGCTCCCGGAGGCCGTTCCCGCCTGCTCACGTGCCCCGGCGTATAGCCGCAAGGCCCGGTCGAAGGCCTCGTCCTTCTGTTTGAGTCGGAAGAACACCTCGTCGGCCTTCTTCTCATCCTTGAAGTAGGGCGTGTCGAATTGCTGGACGAAGTAGAGATAGAAGTCGCGGGGCGGCTGCGCCGTGGATCGCTCGTTGGGCGCGCCGAAGAAGAGGTAGCCGTCGCGACCCGCCTTGCGCTCGCGCCACTCGACCTCGTGCTCCCAGATCCGGTAGCCGGTGACGTAGGGGGCAGCGTCGGGGTCCTCGAGCACGACACGACGGAGGGCGTCGAAGTAGTAGCGGTCGAGCTGTGAGTCGTCGAGGGACTCGGCCTTCTTCTCGATGAGCGAGTCGAAATCGACGTCCTTCTTGAGATCGATGAAGTACTGGCCGTTCTCCTTGTTGAAGGAGAGGAACTGGCCGCTCACCGTGCGGACGATCTCTTTGAGCACCGTCTCGATTACCGTTCGCAGGAAGCCCGCCTCGCGTTCGGGCAGTGGCAGCATGAGGCAGAGGTCATCGCGCAGCTCCTCGGCGGTCGCTCCGAGCGGCGCGTAGATGTCGTCCATGGTGAGACGGTGGACAGACAGCGCGTGGATGATTCTCACTGCGGCCGGACGGTACTGGGGCTTCGTGAAGGCTTGTTGGATGCGGGCCTCGAGGACGGTGCTCTTGTCGATGACCTCCTTGATCTCGGGCACCGAGCGGAACGACGGGTTGTCGCGCAGCACGCCCCAGTAGGAGTCGTAGGCGATGAGGCCGGTGTCATCCTCGGGCACGTCGTCGTTGACGATGCGGCGAATTGTGGCGCTCAGGGTCTTGAGCACCTCGCGCTTCTCGGCAACGGAAACGCGCTCGAAGGTGTCGAGGTAGGCGGGGTGCACGGGATACAACCGAACGAACTCATCGAGACGTTCGTTCAACGAGCCGTACAGCGGACTGAACTTGGTAAGGTGCTCGCGCACCAGGGCCTGCTGCTTGGCGTCCTTCTTCAGCAGACGCTCGGCGACGACGAAGGCCACGTCATCGCGGGCGATGCGAACCTGTTCAAAGCGGTCCTTCACACGACGAAGCGTGTCGGCGACGAACTGGAAGCGTGGGTTGTCGAAGAGGCTCTCTTGGACTCCGGAGATGAAGCGGAAGCGGGTACCCTTGCACACCTCTCCCAGCTCACGAAGGAAGGAGAGGTCGAGGCTGAGCTCTTGGTCCTTGCGCGAACGGAGGTAGTCGAGCAGCTCATCGACCACGAGCACCAGGCCGCGGTCCTTGTGGGCGGCTTGGAAGGCGGCCATCATTTCCTGGAAGGCCGTCTTGTTCTCGTGCCGTTCGCCCGTCGCTGGGAACTCGTATTTCACCCCGAGGCGCGCGAGGTTGTCCTCGAGCACAGTGCAGATGATGTCTCGCAGCGACATCGTCGTGGACCCGATCTCGGTGCGGATCACCTTGAAATGCCCGGCGATCTGCGCGGCCGAGGAGGCCACGCGAGCGTTCCCGATTCGCTTGGCCAGATCCTTGTGCTCGGCGATCGCGGAGATCACCGCCATCAAGTGCGACTTGCCGGTGCCGTAGTTGCCGACGACGAGGAGGCCCTTGGTGTCGGCTGGCTTCGCGAACTGCAGCTGCGGGATAACCATGTCGCACAGCAGGTCTGCCATCCGATCGGAGATGACGAAGGTCTCGACGAGGCGCCGAGCGTCGTTCTCCGAGTCGGCGTCGCAGAGCTGGACGACGGTCTCGATCGGCTCGAATTGAATGAGGTCTGAGTACTTCATCTGTTCTCCTCTTGGGCGGCGGCGACGTCAGTCGGCTGTGCGTCGGCGGTGCTCACGATGACCGCCTGCGGAGCTGCGTACTTCTTGAACTCGCGATGTCCGGGCTCTGCGTAGGTGAGTGCCTGTCCATCGAACGAGCCAGGCCACGAGGCCACCACGGTGCGGTTGCGCGACAAGCCCTGCAGCAGTCGCAGAGGGTCCTGAGCCAGCTCGACGGCAAAGAGCATCTCGATGTTGTCGAGCAGCACGACGTCGGAAGCGGCGGCCTTGACGATGTCGTCCAGTAGCCCGGCCACCCGCACCGCGCGTTGCTTCTGTGTGAGGTCGAGTAGTCGCTCCGCGAGCTGCAGGTTGACGTTGATCCGAGGCCAGCCCTTCGAGTCGGACAGCTCTGTCAGCGCACCGGTCTTTCCTGTTCGAGCGGGGCCAACGGCCAGGACGAGCCTGTGGTAGAGACCGCTTGCGCTGGGGATGCTCTCGTCGAGCCGTGATGAGAGGGAGAGCGTCATCCTACTTCTCCCTCTTGGCGCCCGGAGCGTCGTCGTCGCCGCTGGCGCCGCCGGCGTGGACCCACTCGTCGATCTCCGAGAGCCTGAACTTCCAGAGCCTGCCGACGCGGTGAGCGGGCAGGCCCTTGGCTTCGATCCATCGATAGACCGAATCCTTGGCCACGCCGAGGTGGCCCGCGACTTCGTCCACAGAAACCCAGGGTTCTGGCATCGTCCGTCCTTCGGAAAGCGCCGGCTTTCTGCGCTGTTGGGTAGGCGCCCCCCTCAGCGTGGCGCGAAACTACCACCATCCACGAGAATGCACACGACCAAACGTGACGCGGTGAAAGTCGATGAGAACTGACTACTAGACGGCAGCGGCTGGCACGGGTCGGAGGCGCTGCCATACATTCCGCTGCTCACCCCAGGCGGGACTGCGGAGCATGGTTCGGACCGTGCGTTCGTGGAGCGGCTCGACCCCGTCCACCGACTCGGTGAAAAGGATCTGCTCCTGGATGGATGGCGCGAGCAGCGTGAGGTCCATGATTGTGGGTCACCCGCGCCCGGGTGAGCCCGAGCCGCCGGGCGAGCTCGGCGCGGTCGCGCACGGTGCCGCGGTCGATGGCGTCCTGGATCTTGTGGGCGAGCGCGAGCATCACCGCGACGCGCGCCGGGCGGCGGACGGGATCCGGTGGCGGCGGGGGCGCCTCCTCGGTGAAGCCCCAGCTGTGCCGGTCGCGGACGCGGAAGAGCTGGCCGGTGAAGATGCGCTGGCCCGAGGCCGTCCTGGCCTCCTCGACGGGGGTGTCGCCGCTCGTCTCTCGGGCTACGTGCGAGGCGTCGGTCATGGCGTGGCCTCCATCACAGGCGGTTCCGGGGCCGGCGGCGGCGTGGCGGCGGGCTCGTCGTCCCCGTCAGCGCCGAGGTCCGCGAGCACGGCGCTCACGCGTCCGCTCGGCTCGTCCACCTCGACCCACTCGACGGGCCGTTGGCCTGCACGGTCTCGACCCGCATCGGCTCGTTGAACTGGGGTCCCCTGATGATCTGGCCTTCGCGTAGCTGGGCGCCGCTCATTCCCCCGCACCCCCGCGCGGCTTGCCTCGTGTCTTCCTCGTGCCGGGCGCTCTGGCATCAGCCGAGGCCTGCTCATCACCTCCATCGCTCGCCGAGGCATCCGAGTCGGCACCACCTGACTGGACCCAAGCGTCGACCGCCTCCCTCTTGAACTTCCACAGGCGGCCGACACGGTGGGCCGGCATCGCGCGGGTCGCGATCCAGTTGTAGATGGTGTCTCGGCTGACGCCGAGGTACTCGGTGATCTCGTCCACGGATAGCTACCTGTCGTCCATGAGGCGCGCCCCGGTTTCTGGCCGCGCTTGCGTACGCCAGGTTCGTCGGTGGCGTCAACAGGATCTAAGTCGATCTGGGTAGAACGATGCGGATTGATAGTGACTCGAAGCGGATCAATGCAGATGCTTAGAGCACGTGGTCGGCAGCTATTTCCAAAATGGAAACAGTGCGACCCAGCCGGCTCTCGCCGGCCGACCCGGACGCCGTCCCGTGCCGAGGTCATAACGTCCCACCCGCCCACGCGGCCTCGTTGGATGCGACCTCGAGGTTGAGGCGGTCGCGCCCGCGTCCTTAGGCGCCCGATCGAAATTATTCTGTCAGCAGGAGGGCGCCGCGGCGCGGCGAGGGCAAGGCGCGAGGAGGGAAGCTACCGAGGTAGCTGACCGACGAAGCAACGCCGCCGTCGACGATGCCCCGGCGACCGGATGCAAGAATAATTTCGACCGGGTGCCTTACCAGTACCGCTCGACGTGGAGGGTGCCGGGGGCCTTCTTGGTGTGGTTGGTCCAGCCGGCGGCGAGCAGGCGGGTGGTGAGGTCGTCGACCATCGTCGGGTTGCCGCACAAAAAGACGTGGGTGGTCGCCGGGGTGGGGGGCTCGCCCCAGGCGGATTGCAGGGCGCCGTCGTCCCACAGGGATTGGACGTGGCCGGTGGTGCCGGACCAGGTCACCGGCTCCTCCTCCGGCCGGCTGACGATCGGGAGGTAGGTGAAGGCGGGGCAGACGCGCGCGAGGGTGATGAGCTCGGAGCGGTAGCCGAGGTCCCACGAGTGGCGGGCGCCGTGGAGGACCGCGTAGCGCCGGCCGTCGGTGGGACAGAGGTGGGTGCGGAGCATCGACATGTAGGGCGCCAGGCCGGTGCCGGTGGAGATGAGCACGACGTGGTTGCCCGCGGGCACCGATTCGAGGGTGAAGAGGCCGGAGGTCTTGGGCGACAGCCACAGGCGGTCGCCCGGGTTGAGGGCGAAGAGGCGCGGGGTGAGCGCGCCGGAGCGCACCAGGGTGATGAACAGCTCCACGTATTCGTGGGCGACCGACGACGACGCGATCGAGTAGGCGCGCTTGATGAGCGCCTCGGGGTGGCGCGCCTTCTCCTCCGGGTCGGAGAGGGTGCAGCGCGGTGCCCCCCCGGGCAGGCCAAGGAGGGTGAACTGGCCGGCCTGAAACGCGGGCAGCTCCCAGCCGTCCGGGACGATGCGCAACACCATCAGCCCCGGGGCGACCTCGATCCGCTGAGCGACCACTGCGTTGAGCGTCGATTCGGCCATCGTGGTTCCTCGGCTGCGGGTTGGGTTGGGGATGGGGGATCGGGTGCACCGCGCCCCCGGGCAGGGGTGGGGCGGGTGGTGGATCAGGGCTGGGGCGTCGCGCCGGGGGGTGGGTTCAGCGCCCCGTCCACCGCGGCGAGCTCGGCGGCGAGCCGCGCGCGGCGGGCCTGCAAGAGGTCGGTGCGGCGGGCGGCCAGCCAGGCAAGCCACGCGGCCACCCCGTCGCCGGTGGTGGCGGAGAGGCAGAGGGTCTCCACCGCCGGGCGCAGGCGGCGGGTGTAGGCGATGCACCGGTCGACGTTGAAGTCGACGTACGGCAGCAGGTCGATCTTGTTGATCACCACGAGATCCGCGCTGGCGAAGGCGTCCGGGTACTTGAGCGGTTTGTCATCCCCCTCGGTGACGGACAGGACCACGACCCGCGCCTGCTCGCCGAGGTCGAAGCCGGCGGGGCAGACGAGGTTGCCGACGTTCTCGATGAACAGGAGGGAGCGGTCGGCGAGGGCGAGGGACTCCACCGCGTGGCCGACCTGGTGGGCGTCGAGGTGGCACCCCTTGCCGGTGTTGATCTGCATCGCGGCGACGCCGGTGGCGCGGATCCGGTCGGCGTCGAGCGACGTCTGCTGGTCGCCCTCCACCACCGCCACCTTCACGTCGTGGGCGAGGGCCCTGCTGGTGGCCACGAGCAACGCGGTCTTGCCCGAGCCGGGGGAGGAGAGGAGGTTGAGGGCGAGGATGGAGCGCGCCTCCCAGCTCTGCCGGTTCGCCGCCGCATAGCGGTCGTTCTTCGCCAGAAGCTCCTGCTCCACCCGCACCCGCCGGCCTGCCGCGCCCGGGTCTGCGGGGGGGTCGTGGGCGTCGTCGTGGTCGTGGCCGTGGGTATGGGGAGGGTGGGGGGGCGGGGCGATCTCCGTCTCGCTCTGCCCGTGATCGTCACCGCCGCAGCCGCAGGTGGAACACATCAGTCGACCTCCAGTTCCTGGATTCGCATCGCATCGCCGCCAGTCACCTGAATCTGGTAGCTACCGCAGCTATCACACGGGTCGCCGCGCCTGGCCACCACCACCGGCCGCGAGCAGGCGAGGCACCAACCTTGCCCCGGGGTACGGAGGATCTCCAGCCGCGCGCCCTCGGCCAGACTGCCACGGGTGACCACGTCAAAGCAGAAGGCCAGCGCCTCCGGGTCGCAGTGGGAGAGGGCGCCGACCTCCAGCCAGACCGTCCGCACCCGGGCGAAGGCCTGGCGCCGCGCCTCTTCCTGGAGGATTTCCACCACGCTCTCGGCCAGGGACATCTCGTGCATCGCAGCCTCCTGAGCCAGCCTCCGGCAAGGATAGCCGCCGGGGGCGCGCGGCGGGCAGGGGGAGAGCGGTGCGCGGCTCGGGAGCGGGCCCGCGTCCACGCCTGCGTCGCCAGTCCAGGGCCACGCACTCCCGAGGTCGACGGCGAGGCAGGCGGGGCCGGCCATCTTCTGCTTGGGTGAACCGGTGGAACTGTGGCAACACTTCCCGGGGAGACCCCGAGGGCGAAGGCCACACGTCGTGGAGCAACCACCGATCTGCTGCACACCGAAACACCCTGGGTCGAGATTGCAGACCGCGGACCCTACCTCGCCACGACCCACGCCGGGCGACCCGCAGCGCGCGGAGTTGCAGCGGGTGGGCGCGCCCTTGTCCGTCGCCGTCTTGGCGCTGAACGAGGCGAGCCGTCTGGCGAGCTGCCTGGAGAGCCTGCGCTTTGCCGACGAGGTGCTGCTGGTCGACGGCGGTAGCCAGGACAGGACGGTGGCCATCGCCGAGGAGTTCGGCTGCCGGGTGGTGGTGCAACCGTGGCTCGGCTACAGCCGGCAGAAGCAGTTGGCGGTGGATCGCTGCCGCAATGATTGGGTGCTGATCCTGGATGCCGACGAGCGCATCCCGCCCGCCACCGCAGCGGCGATTCGCACCTTGGACCTCGGGACCGCCGCGCCCGCCGCCTACCGCCTGCGCCGCCGCAACTATTTTCACGGCCGCTGGATTCGGCGCTGCGGCTGGTGGCCGGACCGGGTGGTCCGTCTGGTGGATCGGCGCCGGGGCCGTTTCTGCGACCGGCAGGTCCATGAGCAGTGGCTGGCGCGCGGCCCGGTGGCCGAGCTGGACGCCGATCTCGAACACCGCAGCTTCCGCACCTACGCAGACTTGGTGCAGAAGATGCAGCTCTACTCCTCCCTGAGTGCCCTCGAAATGGCGCACCAAGACCTCCGCGTCCATCCTTGGTCCGCGGCCACCCACGGCCTCTGGTCGTTTCTCAACACCTATCTGTTTCAGCTCGGCCTGCTCGAAGGCTTCGACGGATTCATGATCGCCACGGCGAATGCCGGAGGCTCTTTTCTGAAGTACGCCAAACTCTACGAGCTGAACCGCTACGGTGACGGGCGTGAAGGGGAGGATTGAGAAGGCGGCTTCGTGATCCGCGGGTTCACTCTTTGCTTTCCGGCCCCGGCCGCGCGCCGCATGCGGCGGGAGGGTGACCCACCCACCGCGGTCGTTGCTCAGCCGAGGCGGTCGATCGCCTGCTGGAGCATCTGTTTGACCTGGTTGGCGTTGGCGGCGAGCTCGCGGTTGTCGACGATGGAGAGCATCCGCACCGGGTCGACCGCCGAGACCACCGTGTCGCCGGTCTCTTCGTCCTCGTAGACGATGACGTTGCACGGCAACAGCAACCCCAGCTCGCGTTCCACCGTAAGCGAGGCGTGGGCGATCTTCGGGTTGCAGGCGCCGAGGATGGTGTAGCGGCCCATCTCGACCCCGAGCTTCGCCTTCAGGGTCTTGGCGACGTCGATCTCGGTGAGGACACCGAACCCCTCCGCTTTCAGCGCCTCCACGACCTTCGGGACGGTCTCCTCGAAGGAGCTCTTGAGGGTGGTGCGGATGCCATAGGTGGCGATGGTGGCCATGAGGTTCTCCGGGGTGGGTGGGGCGGCGTGGGGGAGCGAGCGAGGGTGGGCAGCGGCCATGGTGAAGGCAAGGGGTTGTCCGTACCCTCCCTCTTCCCGGCCGCCGCCGCTGGAGCTTCGCTTGCACTCGTTTCGCACCCGCATCATCGCCGCCTTCGTGGCGGTGAACCTGGTGATCGTCGCCCTGTTCGGCGGGATCGTCTCCCTGTCGCTCTCCAAGCGGCTGCGCGACCGCCTCGACAGCGAGCTGATCGCCATCGCCCGGGCGCAGTTGGGGCCGGGGGTGGTGTGGGCGGAGGGTCGCCTGCACGCGCCGGTGGCTTTGCCCACCCGCGTCGTCCACCACCCCGGGCGGATGATCGCGGTGGTCAACGACGGTGGCGGGGTGGTGGACCGCGCCGGCCCCCACCCGGAAGTACCCCTGCCCGCCTTTGCCACTACCCTCGACTTTGTCGCCCAGCACCATCCGGACCTGCACACCGCCCGCTTCGGCGGCGAGCTCTATCGCTTCGTGGTCTACCCCCTGCCCGGCCCCCTGGGGCTGGAGGGGGCGATCGTGGTCGGCGGCAGCCTGGAGCCGGTGACCTCGCTGTTGCCGCGCGTCTTCCAGCTCGCCCTGTGGGCCGGCGGGATCGCGGCGCTGGTGGCGGGGCTGCTCGGCTGGCTGCTTGCCCGCTCGGTGGTGGCGCCGGTGGAGGAGCTCGCCCGCACCGCGCGCCAGATCGGCGAGCACAACCTCGAGGTGCGTATGCCGACCCTCGCCGGCCGCGACGAGCTCGCCACCCTCACCGTGTCGCTCAACCGGATGCTCGACCGCCTCGCCCACAGCCTGGAGCTGCAGCGTCGCTTCCTCTCCGACGCCTCGCACGAGATCCGCACCCCGCTCACCATCTTGCGCGGCAACCTGGAGGTGACCCTCCGGCGCGAGCGGCCGGCAGCGGAGTATCGCGCCTGTCTGGAGACCCTCGCCGGCGAGGTGGACCACCTGGAGCGACTCGCCCAGCAGCTCCTCTTCCTTGCCCGCGCCGACGCCGCCGGCGTGGAGCTGCACGCGGAGGAGGTGGAGGTCGACGAGTGGGCCACCCGGGTGGCGGAGCGCCACCGCCCGGCGGTGGCGGCGGCGGGTGGCCACCTTACGATCGACGCGATGAGCGGCGCGTGGGCGAGCCTCGACCCGGCGCGTATGCAGCAGCTCCTCGACAACCTCCTCGCCAACGCCTGCCGCTTCACCCCGCAAGGGGGTGAGGTGCGCGTGGCTACCCGCCCGGACGGAGCGGGGGTGTCGATCGCGGTGGAGGACGATGGCCCGGGGGTGCCGGAGACGGCGCGCGAGGCTATCTTCCGCCGCTTCTTCCGCGGCGACGACGCCCGCAACCGGGCCCACGGCGGCAGCGGCCTGGGACTCGCCATCGGCCGCGAGATCGCCCGCGCCCATGGCGGCGAGGTGTGGGTGGAGGCGGCGCCCGGGGGCGGCGCGCGGTTCGTGGTCCGGTTGCCAGGGTGAAGCGCGCCTTGCCGGTGGCGCACCCCCGGCCGCCGGCCGGGTGACAGGGGTGGCTCGCCTGCCGGAAGCTGACCGCGCGCCGTGGTGGCACGCCACGCCGCGCCGCACCTCTTCGATGGACCGCCTCTTTGCCACCCTCTGGATCTACCGCCGCTGCGGCCGGCGCACGGTGGAGCTGTGGGCGCACAACCTGCCGGTGGCCTTGGCGGTGGTCGCGTACGCGGTGGTGATAGCCGCGGTGCGGCTGGTCGCCGCCCCCCTCGGCTGGCTCGGCGGTCTGCTGGTCACCCTGGCGGCGTGCGCCTGCTGCTCCTCCTTCCTCTATCTCGTGGCGCAGGTGCAGCGGCTCGGCCGCGTGAACCTGTACGACCTCCAGCGCGGCTTCACCGCCTACTTAGGGGAGGTGGTGAATCTCGGCTTCGTCCTCTGGATCGCCGCCACCGCGGTGCGCCTCGCCGGTACGACGCTGCCCAACCCGCGGTTGGTGGGGCTGGCCTTCACGGTGGTGGTCTTCGTGGTCGCCAACGCGGTGCCGGAGATGATCTACCAGACCCACCACACCGGCCTGCGCCTGATCGCCGAGGGCTACCACTTCATCACCACCAACGGGCTCGAGTGGTTCCCGCCGACCCTGGTGGCCAGCGCGGTCGCGTACGCCTTGGCGGCGGCGGTCGAGATGCTGGGGCTGCCCGCCGCCCTCCAAGCGCCGGTGCAAATGGTCGCCATCGGCCTGCTGGTCTACGCGCTGGCGCTCTTCCGCGGTCTGCTGTTCGCCGAGCTCGCCGCTACCGGCAGCCGCGGCCGGGTCTTCCGCTACCGCGGTCGCCGCCGCTGACCGCCGGCCCGGGAGCGCCAGGAGAGAGGGGAAGCCGCCGCCGCGATCTCCCCTCCCGCCGCGGCGGTGATGAGAGCGATTTAATGTCGCTTTCATCTGGTTCTCACCGGCAGGGTGGTAGGGTGCACGCCGTCACTTCCTCCGTGGGATGTCCCAAGGGGGGCCTTAACCGGTTTGGGGTGCGCGCCGCTGGCCGGCCTGCTCCCTCCTCCTGGCAGGCCGCCCTCCCGTCCCCTCCACGGGAGCCCGGCCCACCCTGCCGCGGTCCCCTGCGGGACCTCCCAGGAGGGAGTGGCGATCGATTGAACTCACCAATCCAGCGGGCGATAAGGGCGGCTCACGTCCGCCTTTTTTTGTCTGCATGACGACCGGGAGAGCGACCTGTGCGACCGACCCAGATCAAGATGGTGGTGGGCATTGGGGTGGTGGTTGGGGCGGTGGTGTGGCTCGCCGTCTCCGGTTTTGACGAGAGCAAGGCGTACTTCAAGACGGTCCCCGAGCTTGCCGCCATGGGGCCGGAGGCGATGGGCAAGCGGATCAAGGTGGCGGGCGACGTGAAGGCGGGCAGCCTGCACCGCGATCCCTACCTGACCACCTTCGACCTAGAGCTGGAGGGGACAACCCAGGCGGTCGCCTACACCGGCAAGGCGATCCTCCCCGACACCTTCAAGGAGGGGGCGAAGGTGGTGGCGGACGGCCGCCTGCGCGACGACGGGGTCTTCGAGGCGAAGCAGATCCAGGCGAAGTGCGCCTCGAAGTACGAGTCCGGCGTCTATCCGGGCGGGCCGGGCGGGCCGGGCGGCGAGGCGATGCCCGAGGCGATGCGCCAGGCCATCGAGCGCGGCGAGTCCGCCCCGGAGGGCCACGCCAGCGAGTGAAGTAGCGGCCGCCAACGCCAGGGCGCTTCCACCCGGATGGGGTTGCGGTACCGGACCACGGGCGTTTTCTTGCGGCGAGCTCCAAAAAACATCTTCCAACGGTTGTCGCACCTCTCCTCTCTGACAGGACCCTCACCATGGCCGACCTCGGCAACTTTGCCCTGATCCTCGCCCTCTGCCTCGCCACCTACGCGGTGATCGCCTCGGTGTGGGGGGCACACAGCGGACGGGAGCCCCTGATCCGCAGTGGCGAGAACGCCGCCTTGGTGGTGGCTGCGGCGCTGCTCACGGTGATGGTCTGTCTCGACGTCTTGCTGGTGCGGAGCGACTTCCACATCGAGTACGTGGCCAGCTACACCAACCGCGACCTGCCGCTGTTTTTCAAGTTCGCCGCCCTGTGGGCGGGGCAGGCCGGGTCGCTGCTTCTCTGGTCGAGCCTGATCGCGGTCTTCACCGCCCTGGTGATCCTGCAGAACCGCCACAAGAACCGTGGCCTGATGCCGTACGTGGTGGCGATCCTGTCGACCACCTCGCTCTTCTTCATCATCCTCAACCTGTTCGTCACCAACCCGTTTGATGAGCTGGTGGCGCACTTCGCCGATGGCTCGGTAGCGCCGTGGGCGGCACCGGACGGCAAGGGGCTCAACCCTTTGTTGCAGCACCCGGCGATGGTGATCCACCCGCCGACCCTGTTCATCGGCTACGTCGGCTTCGTGGTCCCGTACGCCTTCGCCATGGCGGCGTTGATCACCGGCGAGCTGGGCAATAAGTGGATCACCCTCACCCGCCGCTGGACGATCGTCCCGTGGTTCTTCCTCGGCACCGGCATCCTGTTGGGCGGCAACTGGGCCTACCAGGAGCTCGGCTGGGGCGGCTACTGGGCGTGGGACCCGGTGGAGAATGCCTCGTTCATGCCGTGGCTGTGCGGCACCGCCTTCCTCCACTCGGTGATGATCCAGGAGAAGCGCGGGATGCTGAAGGTGTGGAACATGATCCTCATCATCCTCACCTTCTCCCTGTCGATCCTCGGCACCTTCCTCACCCGCTCGGGGGTGGTCTCGTCGGTCCACGCCTTCGCCGCGTCGTCGATCGGCGGCTGGTTCCTCGCCTTTCTCATCGTGATGGTGGTCTTCTCCCTCGTCCTCCTCTTCCTCCGCCTGCCGCAGCTCAAGGCGCAGAACGAAATCGAGTCGATGGTGTCGCGGGAGGCGGGCTTCTTGTTCAACAACCTGCTCCTCGTCGGGGCCGCCTTCTCGATCCTCTGGGGGACCCTCTTCCCGATCCTGTCGGAGGCGGTGCAGGGGGTGAAGATCACCGTTGGCCCGCCGTTTTTTAACCGGATCAACGTCCCCCTCGGCCTCGGCCTGCTGCTCCTCACCGGCATCGGACCGATCCTGGCGTGGCGCAAGAGCTCCTCCAAAGGGCTGCGCCGTAACCTCACCGTGCCGAGCGTGGTGGCCGTGGGGACCGCGGCGCTGGCCACCTTCACCCTGGGGGTCAAACATCCCTACTCGCTGGTCTCCTTCGCCCTCGCCGCCTTCGTCACCACGGTCACCGCCATGGAGTTCGGCCGCGGCACCGCGGCGCGCGCGCGGAACACCGGCGAGTCCTGGCCGCTCGCCTTGGTGCGCCTCGTCTTGAAGAACAAGCGGCGCTACGGCGGTTACATCATCCACCTCGGGATCGTCGTCTTGTTTATTGGCCTCACCGGCAAGGCGTTTACTCAGGAGGGGCAGTTCGAGCTCGCCGCCGGGGAGTCGGCGCAGGTGGGCCGCTACACGATCCGCATGGTGCGCATGGAGGAGCGCAACGAGCCCAACTTCCAGGCGATGCGCGCCTATCTGGCGATCTCCAAGGATGGCCGGGAGCTTGGCTACCTGGGGCCGGAGCGGCGCGTCTACCAGGCGAGCCAGCAACCGACCACCGAGGTCTCCATCCACTCGACCCTCACCGAGGACCTCTATACCGTGTTCGCCTCGCCCACCCCGGACGGGCGCAAGGGAATCCTCCAGGTGTGGCTCAATCCATTGGTGAACTTCGTCTGGGGTGGCGGCGTCATCGTCTGTTTCGGGACCTTGGTGGCGATGCTCCCGGACCGCGCCCGGCGGCGCCGTCTGGAGCAGATGATGGCGGCGGAGGTGGCCAGCCGTGGGTAAGCTGATCACCACCCTTTTCGTGGCGTGGCTGGTCGCCGCGGCAGGGGTTGCCTCGGCCGCCTCGGTCCACACCAGCCTTACCGACCCGGAGCAGGTGAAGCGGTTCCACGCGATCTGCAAGCACCTCATCTGCCAGTGCGGCTGCAACCTGGTCCTCGACGACTGCAACCACTTCCAGTGCGGTTCGGCCACCCCGATGCGCGCCCGGGTGGACAAGGAGATCCTCGACGGTAAGGGCGATCAAGAGATCATCAACGGCTTCGTGGAGGACATGGGGCTGGTGGTCCTCTCCGCGCCGCCCACCAGCGGCTTCAACCTCACCGCCTGGATCGCCCCCGGGGTGCTGCTCAGCATCGCGGTGGTGGTAATCCTCGTGCTCCTGCGCCGCTGGTCGACCCTGCCCCGCGCGGCCACGCCAGGGGTCGGGGCGGGTACCCCGGGCGGGGTGGCCGGGGAGAACACCCCCGCGGGGGGCGCCCCCCACTCGACCCAGATTGAGAAGGAGCTTCGCGACCTATGATCGACACCGCCTTGTTCGTCATCGCCGTCGCGGCCCTCGCCTTCACCCTCCTACCGTTCGTCTGGCAGGGGCGCCGGCGCGCGGCGGTGAACCTTGGCGCGGAGGATCTGTTCATCGCCAAGGAACGGATCTACGCGAACATCAAGGACCTCGATTTCGACCACCAGGTGGGGAAGATCGAGGACGACGACTACCACGCCATGCGTGACCACCTGAAGCAAGAGGCGGCCGCGGTGATCGAGCGGATCGATCACCTCCACGACGGCCGCGCCACCCCGGCAGCGGCGCGCGCTCCCCACCGTTCAGCCGCCGCCCAGACGTGTGGCCAGTGCGGCGGAGCGATCGCCGCCGGCACCCGGTTCTGTCCCGCGTGTGGCCAGGCGACCCACTGAACGGCTTACGGAAGGCACGCTATGGCTGAACAGACCCCGCTCTCCGGCACGATCGTGGCGCGCCCCTGGCGCGTTGTCGTCGCCCTCACCCTGCTGCTCACCGTTGCCGGAGCGACGGCGGCGCGCGCCCAGGATGGGGGGGTGACGGTCACCGGCATCATCCACATGGGCACCCCCGGCGCGACCCTCGGGCCGGTGGCGATCACCGTCGTCGCCCCCTCGTTGGGGATGCAGGAGGTTGCCTCCACCACCGCCACGGACGGCCGTTTCGAGCTTACGGGGATCCAGGGGAAGGCGCCCTTTTTCCTCGTCCGTGCCGACTACCATGGGGTGAGCTACAACGAGCCCCTGCGCCTCACCGGCGCGCCGGTGAGCGTCGAGTTCACCGTCTACGAGGTGAGCGACCAGTGGCAGGGCGTGGAGGTCAGCGAGCGGCGGCTCTTGCGCACCGACGGCCAGCTCTTCCGCGTCGACGAGCTGATCCAGGTGACCAACCCGGGCAACCGCGCCTTGTACAAGGCGGGCGGCCTCTTCCCGATCTTTCTGCCCGCGACGCGGACCGGCGCGACGGAGATCTCCATCCAGTCCCAGGGCCAGCCGGTGCAGCGCGAGCCGGTGGCCACCACCGACCCGGAGCTGTTCACCGTCGACTACCCGATCCGCCCCGGGGTGACCCAGATCACGGTCAACTACAGCCTCCCCTACCCGAACAAGCAGCTCCACTACGAGGCGCGCCTGCCCTACGACCTGCCCCGCGTCGAGCTCTTCGTCCAGCCCTCCGACGTCACCGTCACCCCCGCGCCGCCGCTGGTGGTGGCGGGCAACGACGCCGAGCGCGACCTCATCTACGTGCGCGGTGCGGCGGCCAAGGCGGGCAGCCGGATCACCGTCGAGCTCGCCGGCGGCAGTGCGGTGGGCGGCGGCCGCGGCCAGTTCCAGGTCGCGGTGGAGCGGAACCGCACCCAGCGGTGGATCCCAGGGGTGGTGGGCGGGATGGGGGTGGTCCTCGTCGCCGCCGCCTTCCTCCTGGGGGGCACGCCGCGACCCACCACCGCCCCGCAGGGGAAGAAGGAGGCGCTGCGCCTGAAGGAGAACCTGGTCGCCGCGCTCGCCGCCCTCGACAACCGCCTCGCCGCGGGCGCGATCAGCCACCGGCAACACGAGCGGCGGCGCGCCGAGCTCCTGCGCCAGCTTGAAGAGACGGTGCAGGCGCTTGACCGGGCGGCGGGATGAGCCAAGCGGGGGGAGAGGGGGCGGCGTATGCGGTCGAGGCCCATGGGGTGGCGAAGCGGTTTGGCCGCATCACCGCCCTGCACCACGTCGATCTCGACGTCCCGCGCGGCGGGGTGACCGCGCTGTTCGGCCACAACGGCGCCGGCAAGACGACCTTCCTGCGCATCGCCGCCGGCCTCATGCGCCCCACCTCGGGCAGCCTCAGGGTGGCGGGGCTCGACGCGCGCAAGGAGCAGGCGGCGATCCGAGGCCACCTCGGCGTCGTCTCCCACGAGCTCTTTCTGTACGGCGACCTCACCGCCCTGGAGAATCTGCGCTTCTACGGCCGCCTCTACCGGGTTGCCGACTTAGAGGCGCGGTGCGCGGAGGTCCTCACCCGGGTCGACCTGATCCACCGGGCGAACAGCCGGGCGCGCCACTTCTCGCGCGGCATGGCGCAGCGCCTGGCGATCGCCCGCGCCTTCCTCCACCGCCCCGACATCCTGCTCTTGGACGAGCCGTACACCGGCCTGGATCAGCGCGCGGTGGCGACCCTCAACGAGCTGATCGAGGGGTTCCGCGAGGCGCACCACACGGTCTTGCTCACCACCCACGACCACCACCTCGGCTTCACCATGGCCACCGACATTGCCATCCTGCGGCGCGGCGAGGTGATCCACCACACCCCGGCGGCAGCCCTGTCGCGCACCGAGTTCGATGCCCTGTACGAGGCGTCGTTGCAGTAACTCCAGGCCGCACCCGCCGTCGGCGCACCGCGCTCCCCCCACCGCCACCCCGCACCCAACCCGCGACCCCGCGATGGTCTTCCTCCACCAGCTCTTCACCATCTTCATGAAGGACCTGCGCCTGGAGTGGCGCACCCGCGAGGCGATGAGCGCCATGCTTCTCTTCGCCCTGTTGGTTCTGGTGATCTTCAACTTCGCCTTCAACCCGGACCGCGAGCTGGTGCTCCTGATCGGCCCGGGGATCCTGTGGGTCGCCTTCACCTTCGCGGGCGTCCTCGGGCTGAATCGCGCCTTCGCCGCCGAGCAGGAGAATGGCTGCCTCGCGGGTGTCCTGCTCACCCCCATGGACCGGGGCGCGATCTACCTCGGCAAGTGGCTCGCCAACCTCCTCTTCACCCTGGTGGCGGAGGCGATCCTGCTGCCGTTCTTCGTCCTCTTTTTCAACCTCGAACTCACCCACGAGATCCCCTTGCTGCTCCTCGTCTGCCTGCTGGGCACGATCGGCTTCACCGCCGTCGGCACCCTCTTGGCGGCGATCAGCGCCAACACCCGCCTGCGCGAGGTGATGCTGCCGGTGCTGCTCTTCCCGATCATCGTGCCGGTGATCGTCGGGGCGGTGGAGTCCACCGGTCTGATCCTCAACCAGCAGACCGAGGGGCTGGCGGGTTTCATCCGCATGCTCGCCCTGTACGATGTGATCTTCCTGGTGACCTCGACCCTGCTCTTCGACTTTGTGCTGGAGGAATGATGCGCATCGAGCCGCTCCACACCGCCGCCAACGTGGCCGCCGTCGTCGCCTGGGGGGCAATCCTCGGGGCGCTGTACATGGTCTTCCAGTACGTCCCCATGGAACGAACCATGGGCAACGTCCAGCGGATCTTCTACTTCCACGTCCCGTCGGCGATGGTGAGCTTCCTCGCCTTCTTCATTTGCTTCCTGGCCAGCGTCGCCTATCTCATCACCCGCCGCCGCGGCCTCGACATCGCCGCCGCCGCGGCGGCGGAGATCGGCGTGGTCTTTTGCAGCGTCGTGCTGATCACCGGCCCGATCTGGGCGAAGCCGATCTGGGGGATCTGGTGGACCTGGGACGCGCGCCTGACCACCACCCTGGTCTTGTGGCTCATCTACGTCGCCTACCTGATGCTGCGCGCCTACCTCCCGGAGGGGGCGCGGCGGGCAAACCTGGCGGCGGTGGTGGGGATCCTCGGCTTCCTCGACGTCCCGATCGTCTACATGTCGATCCGCTGGTGGCGCACCCAGCACCCGGCGCCGGTGATCATGGGTGGCAAGGGGTCGGGGTTGGCGCCGGACATGGCCCTCACCTTCCGGGTCTGTATGGTCGCGATCCTCTGCCTGTTCGTCGCGTTGCTGTTGCGCCGGATCGTCGTCGAGCTCTTGCAAGACGAGGTCGACCACCTCTACCGCGAGGCAGACGTGGCGCCGCCGGAGCGCGGTTGATTCCTCTTTCTCTCTCCCTCCTCACCCCACCCCCCGGAGACCGTCGTGTCCGACATGTCCCCCGACAAGTTCCTCGACTTCCTTTTCGCCGGCTACGGAGCCTTCTGGACCATCCTGTTTGGCTACCTCGGGATGATCTTCTCGCGCCAGCGCCGCCTCCTGCGCGAGGTCGAAGAGCTGCGCCGAGAGCTCAGCCAGCGCAAGGGGTAGACCGCGGGCACTCCCGTAACCCCGGCCCCACGAGATCGTCCACCGCCGGCGCGCTGGCGCCGCCACCGCCGCCCGTCTGGGCCGCCTCTGCGGCATGGCGGCCCAGCTTTGGCGCAACCTCCAGAGCCACACCATCCACCGCGCCAGCCCTCGCCGGCCGGCTCCAGACGGCGATCATCCCCCCGCGGCATGACCCGCGAAGCCGGGGGGCCGCGCGCCAACCATCGACACCGCACCCGCCGGCGCGGCCACGCGGATGCAACCCCGCAAGCACGACCCCGGTACAGATGTGTTCAAGCAAGACTTGACCCCGGGGGCTGTGACCCCGGGGGCTGCGGGGTGGCTCCCCGGTGGGCGGCTTGATCCACCACCCACCGGGGGCCATGGCTGATGCCGGGTCGCTCACAGCACCCGCAGGAAGGCGACCAGGTCGTCCTTTTCCGGGGCGGTGAGGCGCAGCTGGAGGACCAGGTTGAAGAACTCGACCGTGTCCTCCAGGGTCAGGAGGCGGCCGTCGTGCAAATACGGCGGCGAGTCCTTGATGCCGCGCAGGGGGAAGGTCTTGATCGGACCGTCGGCGCTCGCCATCCGCCCGTGGATCAGGCGCGGCGTGAAGAACCGCTCGACCTGCAAGTCGTGCATGGTGTTGTCGGTGTAGTACGGCGCCGGGTGGCAGGTGGCGCAGCGACCCTTGCCGGCGAACAGGGCCGCGCCGCGCAGCTCCGCCTGGGTGGCCTTGGCCGGGTCGAGCGCGCCGAAGACGTCGAGCTTGGGTGCGGGCGGGAAGTCGAGGAGGGCTTGGAACTCCGCCATGGCGTGGACCTGGCTACCGCGCTCCAAGACGTTCACCCCCTTCTTCGCGGCGATCACCGGATCGCCGTCGAAGTAGGCGGCGCGCTGCTCGAACTCGGTGAAGTCCTCGATCGTCTTCAAGGCGCGCTGCGAGCCGAACAGCCGCTGGATGTTCACCCCGCGCAGGGAGGGGGTGTCGATGCGGTGGCGGAAGGGCTGCGGGCGGATGTCGCCGACCAGGTGGGTGGCGTTGTTGGTGTGGCCGTTGGCGTGGCAGTCGAAACACGCCACCCCCAGGCTTGGGCGGGCGGAGCGGCGGTCGGCGGTGGTGTTGAACTGCTGCTGCGGGAAGGGGGTGACGAGCAGTCGCAGCCCTTCGAGCTGCTTCGGGTTGAGGAGGCCGTTGAACAGCTCGTAGTAGTTGTCGGTGGTCACCAGCTTGCCCTGGGAGACGTCGTCCAGGTCGGGGCGGGTGGTGAGATACATAGGCGGCGGGAACTCGGCGAGCAGGTGGTCGGGGAGGTCGAAGTCGAGGTCGAAGCGGGTGAGGTCGCGGCCGGTCTGACGCTGCACCTCGGCGATCTGGAAGTGCGGGAAGACCATCCCGCCCTCGCCGTGGTTGGGGTGGGGCAGGGGCAGGAAGCCGGCCGGGAAGAGGTCGTCCTTGCGGATCGCCGCCGGATCCATCGCCGCCAGCCTCTCCCAGGTCATCTCCTTGGGGAGCTTGATCCGCACCCCCCCCTGGACCGGCGCACCGCCGGACTTGGTCACCCCCTTGGCGGGGTGGTCGCCGAGGTCATAGCGGTCGCGTAGGAGTGCCTGCTGGCGCTCCATGACCGCCGCCTTGTCTCCCTGCATCCGGGCCAGGGTGGTGGCGAAGGGTTCGTGGTCGACCACCGGGGCGTAACTATTCGGGGCCACGCCGGTGGCCGCCGGGGGCGCACCGGTGGCCGCCGCCGGGGCGGCGATGGCGAGGGTGAGGGCGATCCCGGCGGCGGCGGCGAGCCTGATGAGTTGGGGGGTGCGGTGGATGTTCATGATGGTTCTCCTGGGTGGGGGTTGAGGTGGAGTGGCTACCCTCCCCCTATCAAGGGGCGTGCCAGGGGGGCGCGGCGGGACAAGTCGTGCGGTAACCGCGAGTTACCGCGTGGGCACGCCCTCCCGGGGTGGGCCGATCGCGAGCTGTCGTGAGGCGCATCGTGAATAGTCGTGAGGGCTGTCGTCTCCTGAGTCCTCCCCATGGCCGCGTCCCCCCTCGACCTGACCGCCGACCTCCGCCAGGTGGTCGCCCTCGCCACCTCCGAGGCGGCGGTGGATCGCCTGCTGACGGAGGCCCTCGATGCCTTCTTGCCGGTGGTCCCCTACGACCTCGCTGCGGTGCTCCTGTTGGAGGGGGAGGAGCTGTGGGTGCGCGCCGCCCGCGGGCGGCTCGCGGGCGCGGCGGTGCGCCGCCATCGGATTACCCTCGCCGCCTTCCCGACGGTGCGCGCGGCCCTGCGCAGCCACCGCGCCCGGATCTACACCGAGCACGACCACGCGGCCGGGGACGGCGATCCGTACGACGGCGTCCTCGACCTCCCCCACGGCCACTCGTGCATGGTCGTCCCGCTGGTGGCCGACGACCTCCCGCTCGGGGTCCTCACCTTCGACCGCACCGTCTGCGCGCCCTACCCGGAGGCCACCTTGGCCCTCGCCCAGGCGTACGGCGCGCTGCTCGCCAACGCCATGCGCTACGAGCGCCAGTCCGCCCTCCTCCTGCGCCTGCGCGCCCAGTGGGAGGAGCACAACCGCCTGCTCGCCGACCGGATCGGTGGCGCCAGCGAGGCGTGCGCCCTCATGGAGGCAAGCCGCAGCCCGGCCATGGCCCAGGCGGTGGCGCTGGCCAAGCGCGTCGCCCCCACCACCACCCCGGTGGTGATCACCGGCGAGACCGGCACCGGCAAGGAGGTCCTCGCCCACGCCATCCACGGTTGGAGCGGTCGCGCCGCGCGGCCGATGGTGAGCGTCAACTGCGCCGCCCTGCCGGCGGGGCTGATCGAGAGCGAGCTATTCGGCCACCTGCGCGGCGCCTTCAGCGGCGCCACCCGCGAGCGCATCGGCCGCTTCCAGACGGCCAACGGCGGGACCCTATTTCTCGACGAGGTGGGGGAGATCCCCTTGGAGCTCCAGGCGAAGTTCCTGCGCGCCGTGCAGGATGGCACCTTCGAGCCGGTGGGCTGCGACCGCACGGTGCGGGTCGACGTGCGCATCCTCGCCGCCACCCACGTCGACCTCAAGCAGGCGGTCGCCGAGGGACGTTTCCGCGAGGACCTCTACTACCGCCTGCACGTCTTCCCCATCGAGGTCCCGCCCCTGCGGGCGCGCCGCGAGGATCTCGGGCGAATCGCCGCCGACTTCCTCGCCAACCTGGCGCGTCGCACCGGCCGCGGGCCGTGGTCGTTGAGCGAGGCGGCCCTGGCCGCCCTCGGCCGCCACGACTGGCCCGGCAACGTCCGCGAGCTGGTGAACCACCTGGAGCGGGCCACCATCCTCGCCGGCCCCGGGGAGCGGGCGATCGACGAAGCGCCGCCGGCCGCGCCGGTGGCGAGGGAGGGGTTCGCCACACTGGCGGCGCGCGAGCGCGACTACATCGACCGGGTCCTGCGCGCTACCGGCGGCAAGATCTACGGCCCGGGCGGGGCGGCCGAGCTCCTCGGCATCCACGGCTCCACCCTCGCCAGCCGGATGCGCAAGCTCGGCCTCGGCGGGGCGCGGGACTACCGGTGAGCGGTGGCGTTGCGGCGCGCCCCCCGACCCGGTGGCGTTGCGGCGCTCATCCCCGCGAGGGTACGCAACCTCGGGAGGTCCGGCGGTCGCGGAGCGCGGCGGGCGGGGGTGCGCGCGGGGCAACCCGCCCGTCCCCCGCCGTCGCCGCCCCCCCCCAGGGCGGGGGACGCCGGCGGCCGCGGCGCGGGTGGCTCAGGAGCCCTTGTTCGGCTCGCCCTTCTTGGCGCCGTTCGCCGCGCCGCAGGCGCACGCGGCGCCGCAGCACGCGGGCGTCGCCACCTTCTCCTTCGGATCGGCCGGCTTCCCCTTGGCGCCATTGCTGCCGTGGGCGCCGTGGGAGCCGTGGTAGCCATCCGCGTACCAACCCGTGCCCTTGAGGGCGAAGCCGTTGCGCGACATGAGACGGCGCACCCCGGCGTGGCAGCCGTCCGCCTGACAGCGGCTCAGCGGCGGGTCATTGATCCCCTGGTTGGCCTCAAACTCGTGGCCCTTGTTGCAGACGTACTCGTAGATCGGCATGCGGACCTCCAGAAAGACAACAGCCGAGAGTCGATCCCGGTGACCCTCTAGTCAAGGCAACACGTCGCGAAATAAGGGAAAGGGCGGCGCAGTTGTCCACCTCCTCCTTGACCGTCGCAGGTGGCCGATGGCACGCTCCGGCCCGCGCCGGAGTGGTGAAATTGGTAGACGCACGGGACTCAAAATCCCGCGGGGGCAACCCCATGTGGGTTCGATTCCCACCTCCGGCACCAGCCTGTGCAGGACCGCGGGTCCACCCCTAAGGGGTCGCGGGCGGACCCTTCCGGCGCCTCGTTGGGGTCGTCACCGTCGCCGGTGAGCGCGGCCACGAAGCGGTCGGCCGCCGCCTCCTCGGCGGGATCGCCGCGGTCGAGGGTAGCCTCCAGGGCGTGGCCGGCACGACGGAGAGGGTGGGGCGTCGCGGTGGGGAGACCATTGCGGGCGGCCGCGAGGCGTGCACCGATCTCTTGCCCCTTGCCCTCCGTGTCGGAGCGCGCCAGGAGACGACCGACAAGCTGGCGCAGGTGGCGGCGACCCCCACCCTCCACCGCGGCGTCGCCGGCGAGCTGGTCCCCCTCCCGCAAGCGCTGGAGCGGTGGTGCGTCGCCGGCGGCGACCCGCGCCACCCCCTGCACCGCCAGGCCGGCGAATGGGTCCGCACCCTCGGCAACCGCGGCCACGGTCTGCAACACGAGCAGGGCCAGTGCCTTGACCTGGGGAAAGAAGGCGCGCACCGCCCCCTTCACCAGCGCCGCCCCGTCGTCGAGGGCGGTGGCGGAGAGGCCGATTTCCTTATTCGAGGCCATCGGAGAGGCGGTCGGTGGCGCGGAAGAAGGCGCGCTCATTCGGCTGGCTCCCGTCGAGGGCGTTGAAGGCGGCGGGGAAGTCTTCAAGGAGCTTCGGGTCGAGGGAGGAGAGACGCGCCTTTTGGCCCGCAAGGGCGGCGGCAAACGCAACATTCAGGTCGAGGTCGACCGGGTAGGCCGTGGCGGCGGTCCACTGCGCATGGGTCGCGGTGGGGGCGCCGGCCGTCTGAGACTCGACCACCGCCGCTGGACCCCCCTGGGCGATGCGGTGGAGGGTGAGCCCCTTGGCGCCCACCGACAGCAAACCCCTGTGGCTGGCGGTGGCCCTGCAAGAGAGGGGGGAGCGGTGGCAGGGAGGGCGAGGGCGGTCGTGGCCATGGGCGGGTCGGGGCTTGGAGTAGGCTTGCGGATCAACCCCTCTCCTCGGAGTCCTCCCCCGCCAAGGGGACGACTGATCGTGCGCTGCCCGTGTGCCCCAACCCTCCTCCTCGCCACCCTTCTCGCCAGTGGCGCCGGGTGTGCGGGGGGCGGGACCGCGCCCTCCCTGCCGCTTCTGCCGCCGGCGGCGACCCTCCTCGCCCACCCCGAGGCGTACCACGACCACGCCTTCGCCTTCGCGGGCGAGATCGTCGCGGTGGTGGCGACCCAAGGGATCACCTACCTCGAAGTGGAGCTCCTCGCCCTCGACCCGCATGGCCAGATCGACTGGCCGCCGCACCCCACCGGCCGGGCCTTTGTGCGCGGCCCGGTGGTCGCGGACCCCGGCCGCTATCTGCCAGGACGTGGGGTGGTGGGGTCGGTACGCTTTGCCGAGGTGGCCACCGGCGTGGTAGGGAACGAACGCCACCCGTACCCCCTCCTCGACCTCCTGGACCATCGTGTCGTCAGCCACCCCTTCCCCCCCCGCCGGCCGCGCTTTCACCTCCTCCTTGAGGGCGGTGTGGGGCTCTAGCCGCAAGACCATGGGGGGCGCGACCGCCCTCCTGCTCGCCTTCTTGGCGGGGGCGCGGGCGACCCCCCTGCCACCGGCGCCGGAGGAGCCCTTCCTGCCGATCTCCCCACCCCCGATCACCGGCGAGGTCGCTCCATCGCCCACCCTTCCGGGGCCGGACCTCCTCCTCCCCCCGCCGTTCGTGGTGGATCAGGCGCTCGCCGTCCTCCCCGACCACCTCCTGGTGACCGGCGTGCCGATTGACCCGGAGGCGTGGCAACCGCCGGCGACCGGTGACGAAGGTGGAGCTGGCCACCCGGCGTTGAATCTCGCCACCCTCTTTGAGTGGCTCATGGGGGCGGTGATGGCCGGGGGGCTGCTGGCGATCTTCCTCCTGCCCCGCTGGTTTCGCCGCCACGGCCACCGCTCCCATCGCCACCACCACGACCGCCACCACGCGCCGACCCACCGCCACGGCGACGCGCCGCACACCTCCGGGCGCCACCGCCACCACCATCGCTCGGTGGTCACCCCGCGGACGTAAACCGACCGTCGCCGCAGCAGCCGGTGAGCCGCACCCGCCCCTCCCTCACCAGGCGCTCCACCAGGCGCAAGATCCGACTGTGGCGGACCCCCCGCCCCTCGAGGCGCGCCACCAGTTCGAGGAGGGTGAGGCAACGGTGGCGAGGGAGGATCGAGGCCATGGCCAAACCGTAAGCCACCCCCTCGCCCCTCCTCTACCCAGCAACTCCGTCAGACGAACCCGCCCCACCCCTCCCGCCCGGGGCCGCCCAGCCGCTCACCCCTCCCTCCACGCGGGAAGCCCCCCCCCCGTTCTCCTCACCCCGGGTGCAAAGCAGCCGCGTTACCCAGTGTGCGGTGGGCGGCCCGCACCGCGGCCACCCACCACGGGGGGACTGCCGCACTTAGGCGAGCAGCTCGCTGAGCTTGGCGTCGACGTAGACCGGCTCACCCATCTCGGTGAAGTCGAAGATCATGAAGGCGTGGTGGCCGTCGACGTCGAAGACGCGGATATCGTCGTCGCTCGCCAGGCGATCCACCGCCTTGTGGAGGCGGGTGCCGTACCGCGTCTCGGCGGTCGTGTATGGGACCTCGTAGGCGATGTACTTGCGGATCCCCTTGCTCTCCATATGCAGGCGGGCAACCTCCTCTTCCATGTCGTTGAGGCGGGTGACCACCAGGATCGGGCCGGTACCGGTGAAGACCATGAAGGTTTTGAGGGGTCTCATGACGTTCTCCTTTCGGGAGGGGGGTTCACCCCCCATTCTAGCCGTTGGCCAGGAACGTGCTGGGCGGGGAGCCGGTTGGACTTTGGCGATCGTGGGCCGAGGAGAAACAGGCGCGAGTCCGGAGGGGGAGCCGTTCGAGGAGGCTAGCGGGCCTCGGCCCGGGCCTAGGTTCCGGACGGGGCGATGAAGAGCGGTCCACGAGTCCTGGGCCACGATCCGAGCCTGAGTCCGCCTCTTAGCAGGCGATCGCCAAAGCCCGACCAGCGCCTCGCAAAGTGACCGTGGGGGGGCGGACCGCCACCGGTGGGGTGGGCGGCGGTCGTGAATCGCCCGGACCGCGCGGTGGACCGCCCGCCGTGGTATTGCCCTTGCCGTGCGCCGCCGGTTGGACTTTGGCCCGATCTGCCGCGCACCCCCGGCGCGCGGCGAAGCTCCGGCCCCACGGTCGCTCTGGGTCAGGGCGCGCTGCACACCGTTGCATTGCGGTGCGATGGCCTCCCCTGCCCACCACGGCCAAAGTCCGACAGACTCCGCAGCCGTGGCCACCCCGCTGCCCGAACCGCCCGCCCGCCTCGTCGCCGAGCTCAGCCGCGCGGTGGCGGGCGAGGTGCGCTTCGACGCCGCCTCCCGCTGGCTCTACGCCACCGACGCCTCGATCTACGCGATCCCCCCCCTCGGGGTGGTGGTGCCGCGCACGCCGGCGGCGGTGGCGCAGGCGGTGGCGGTGTGCGCTGCGGCCGGCGTCGCCATCCACCCGCGCGGCGCCGGCACTGGCCTGGCGGGCGGCTGCCTCGGCGACGGGGTGGTGATCGACCTGAGCCGCTACCTCACCCGCATCGACCCGATCGACCCGGAGGCACGCAGCGTGACGGTCGAGGCCGGGGTGGTCCTCGACGACCTCAACCGCGCCGCCGCCGCCCACCGCCTCGGCTTCGGCCCGGACCCGGCCACGAGCTCGCGCTGCACGATCGGCGGGATGGTGAACACCAACGCCACCGGCGCCCACTCGCTGGTCTACGGCACCACCCGCGACCACCTCCTCACCGTCGCGGCGATCGGCGCCGACGGCGCCCCCCTCGCCGGCCGTGCCACCTCCCTCGCCGGCGCGGCCGGGACGATCGCCGCCGGCCACGCGCGCGCGATCCGCGACCACTACCCGCCGCTTGCCCGGCGGGTGGCGGGCTACTGCCTCGACGCCTTGTTGGCGGAGCCGGCGCCACGGCTGGAGAGCCTGCTCGCCGGCAGCGAGGGGACCCTGGCGATCACCACCGCCGCCACCCTCCGTCTCGTGGCTTGGCCCGCGGCGCGTGCCGTGGGGGTGGTGGTGTTCGACGACGTGGGCGAGGCGATGGCGGCGGTGGAGACGATCCTTTCCCTGGCGCCAGCGGCGCTGGAGCACCTCGATCGACCGCTGCTCGCCGCCACCGCCGGTCGCCCCGCCTTCGCCCCCCTGCGCGCCTTTCTCGGCAACACCGACCCGGCGTCGCTCCTGGCGGTGGAGTTCTTTGGGAAGGAGGAGGCGGAGGTGGACGACCGCCTTGCCGCCCTCGCTGCCGCCCTGCCGAACCACCGGCTGATCCCGCGCCGCACCCCCGCCGAGCAGGCCGACCTGTGGACCCTGCGCCGCGCCGGCCTCGGCCTGCTCATGGGCCGCCCGGGCGACGCCAAGGCGATCGCCTTCATCGAGGACGCGGCGGTCCCGGTGGCGCGCCTGCCGGAGTACGTGGCCGGAATCCGCGCCCTCCTCGCCGAACACCACCTTTCCGCCTCCCTTTACGGCCACGCCGGCGCCGGCCTGCTCCACATCCGGCCGCGGGTCGATCTGCACACGGGCGACGGGCGGCGCCAGTTGCGGGAGGTGGCGGCGGCGGCGGCCACCCTGGCGGGGTCGCTCGCCGGCACGGTCTCGGGCGAGCACGGCGACGGCCTGTTGCGCTCCGAGTGGCTACCGGCGCTCTACGGCGCGGAGGTGATGGCGGCGCTGCGCGAGGTGAAGCGCCTCTTCGACCCGCACGGCCTCCTCAACCCGGGGCGGATCACCGCGGATCCACCGCCGCCCATGGACCGCCGCCTCCGCTACCCGGACCCCCCGCCACCGCTCCCCGCCACCCCCCTGGCCTTTCGGCGCGACGGCGGCTGGCGCCAGGCCCTGGAACAGTGCAACGGCTGCGGCGGCTGCCGCCAACACGTCGCCACCATGTGTCCTACCTACCTCGCCACCGGTGACGAGCAGCTCGCCACCCGCGGCCGCGCCAACCTCCTGCGCGCGGACGCCTTCGGGCAACTCCCCGGCGGCGGGGCGGACCCAACCCTCAGCGCCGCTCTTTCCAGTTGCCTCGCCTGCAAGGGGTGCCAGATCGAGTGTTCCGCAGGCGTCGACATGGCCCTCTTGAAGGCGGCGTGGCTTGACCACCAACGGGGCGGCCGGCCGCCCACCGGCGCTTGCCGCTGGCTCGCCACCCCCCACCGGCTGCTGGATGGCGCCGCCCCGTTCGCGCCGGTTGCCAACTGGCTCGCCGCCCGCCGCCCCGGCCGCTGGCTGGCCGCGCGCGCCGGGATCGACCCGCGCCGGCAACTACCCCATCTCGCCCCCGGCCGCCTCCGCCGCGCGATTCCGGCGGCGGGCCCGCGCGGCCGGGTGGTGTTGTGGCACGACTGCCTCGATCGCAACCTCGAGGGCGCGATCGGCCGCGCGGCGCTGGCCCTGCTCACCGCCGCCGGTTTTGCGGTGGCGGTAGTGGAACAGGGGTGCTGCGGCCGCCCCGCCTTCAGCCAGGGGGCGCTTGCGATCGCCAGGGAGCTCGCCGCGCAGGCGGTGGCGCGCCTCGCCCCCTTTGCCGAACGGGGGGCGCCGATCGTGGTCTTAGAGCCGTCGTGCGCCTCCATGCTCGGCGGCGACCTGCTGGAGCTGATCGACTCGCCGGAGGCCGCGGCGGTGGCGGCGGCGGTCACCCCCTTGGAGTCGCTCCTCTTACCGGTGGTGGAGAGGGGCGATCTGCCCCTCTCCCGCTCCACGGCGGAGCTGCTCCTCCACCCCCACTGCCACGACCGGCTCGCTGGCGACCCCACCGCCAGCCGCGCCCTCCTCGGTCGGTGCGGCGCGCTGGCAGAAACGGCGGCGGGCTGCTGCGGCATGGCCGGCGCCTTTGGCTACCAGGCCACCCACTACGACCTCTCGGTGGCGGTGGCCCGCCGCCTCGTTGCCGCGCTGGCCGCGGCGCCGGCGGCGGTGGTGGTCGCGAGCGGCACCTCGTGCCGGGCGCAGATTCGCGACCTCACCGGCCGCGCCGCCTGCCACCCGGCGGTGGTCCTCGCCCAGGCGGCAGGGCTCGTGTAGGAGCCGGTCGGACGTCGGTGATCCCGGTGCCACAAGGCCACCGCCATCCGGCCGCGGGTGCTCCACGCGCGGCGCGCGCGGGTCGCCGGTGCCACCGGCTCCTACCCCAGGGGGGTGGAGGGGAGAGCGCGCCGCCGTCCCGGCCCCTCCGGTAGGAGCCCTCCCATCGGCGATCCCGGCCCACCGGGCCGGCCACGCGCGGGTCGCCGGTGAGAAGTCCGAGCTGCCTGCTGCGCGGGCAGCCGTGACTCTTTGCGCGCCAGCCCGCCCGCCCGGGAAGGGGGGCGCAGCCACCGGCAAATCGCCGGGGTCGATGATCGAACAAGGCCTTAGCCCCTCACGATGACGCTCGATCCGGGCTGGCACGCAGGCTGCTAAAGGGAGGGTGGCCGGGCAAGCCCGTGCCGATTTCCCCTCCCGTGGGTGGGGGCCCCGCGGACCATGCCGGGCCCCCGGGATCCCCCCACCCACACGGGCCGGCGCCGGGAGGGGGTCTGTTCAACCCATGTGGAAAGGGGAAATCACCATGCAGCCACGGAGTCAGATGTTCAAAGGGACGCCCCGCGCCCCCCGCGCCGCCCGCTCCATGGCCGGACGGCTTCACCCCCGGGGAATGGAACGCCGCAACCCCGCATCCCCCGGCATGGCGCCCCTTGCCCCCTACGGGCTCCTCCTCGCCTTGCTCCTGGTGCCCACCCTGGCGCGGGCGGAGGACCTGCTCACCGCCGAGGCGGTCCAAACCCACGCCAACTACCTCTGGACCCTGGTCGCCGCCTTCCTCGTCTTTTTCATGCAGGCGGGCTTCGCAATGGTGGAGACCGGCTTCACCCGCGCCAAGTCGTCGATCAACATCATGATGAAAAACATGATGGACTTCTGTGTCGGCTCCCTCGCCTATTGGGCGGTCGGGTTCGGCCTCATGTTCGGGACCAGCAACGGCCTCTTCGGTACCGACAACTTCTTCCTCTCCGGCTTTGCCAAGGACCACGACCCGTGGATCTACTGCTTCTGGATGTTCCAGGTGGTCTTCGCCGCCACCGCCGCCACCATCGTCTCCGGGGCAATGGCGGAGCGCACCAAGTTCGTCGCCTACCTGATCTACTCGGCGTTCATCTCCCTCTTCATCTATCCCATCTTCGGGTCGTGGGCCTGGGGGTCGCTCTTCCACGGCAACGCGAAGGGGTGGCTGGAGGGACTCGGTTTCATCGACTTCGCCGGCTCCACCGTGGTCCACTCGATGGGCGGATGGGCGGCCCTGGCCGGCGCCATTTGCCTCGGCCCGCGCCTCGGCAAGTACACGAAGGAAGGCAAGCCGACCGCGATCCCCGGCCACAACATCCCCCTGGCGACGCTGGGCGTCTTCATCCTTTGGTTCGGCTGGTTCGGCTTCAACCCCGGCTCCACCACCGCCGCCAACACCTCCACTGCCCTGATCGCGGTGAACACCAACCTCGCCGCCGCCGCCGGCGCGGTCTTCGCGATGATCACCGCGTGGGTGAAGTTCGGGAAGCCGGAGGTAGGCATGACCCTCAACGGCACCCTGGCCGGTCTGGTGGCGATCACCGCCGGCTGCGCCAACCTCACCCCCGCCTTCGCCGTCCTCACCGGCGCGATCGCCGGGGTCTTGGTGGTCGTCGCGGTCCTCGTGATCGACCGGATCGGCGTCGATGACCCGGTGGGCGCGATCTCGGTCCACGGGCTGAACGGCGCCTGGGGGACCCTGGCGGCGGGGCTGTTCAACGCGGACAAGATGTTCGACGCCCACATCGTCGGCGTTCAGGTGATCGGCATCCTCGCCTGTTTCGCCTGGAGCTTCACCCTCTGCTTCCTCCTCTTCAAGCTGATGCAAAAGACGATCGGCCTGCGCGTCGCGCCGGAGGAGGAGTACGAGGGGCTCGACTTCCACGAGCACGGCGGCGACGCCTACCCGGAGTTTGGCCACACCGCCGGGACCAGCCTCGGCAGCCTCCCCGGCCGGCTCGAGAGCGGCGCCGACCCACCCACGGCGCGGGGCGCCAGTCTGCTAGGGATGGTGTAACCCACCTGCGGCCGCGTCGCGGACAGGGGCGCCCCCCAAGGGGGCGCCCCTTGTTGTTCAAAACCTCCCCCGCCAACGGGTTGTCGGAGGGCGCCGCCCGTGGTACCGATGGGCCGTGGATTGTCCCTGCGGCGATCCCACAGGCCGTTGGATCCACCCCACCCCCATGGAGGAGAAGCTATGACCCTGTCTTCCCGTTGGACCGCTGCCGCCGTGGCCGCGGCGCTCGTCACCACCACCCCGGTGGCCGCCCAGATCCGCCCGGGCGCGGTCACCCTGTCGCCCCTGGTGGGCGGCTACACCTTCGATGGCGACCAAGACTTGGAGAGCCGCGCCGTCTATGGCCTCGGGATCGGCTACGACCTCACCCGGCGGTGGGGGGTGGAGTTGATGGGCAACTACATCGACGGCCGCTCTGACGCGGGTCGCGGCGACGCCCAGATTTCCAGCCTGCGCGCTGACGCCCTTTACCACTTTCGGCCGGAGCGGCGGCTAGTGCCCTACCTCGCCGCCGGTGTTGGCGGGATCCACTTCGACCCCGACTACCACTCCGGCTCCACGGATCCGCTCGTCGACCTCGGGGCGGGGATCAAGTACTTCCTCTCCCCCCGGGTCGCCCTGCGCGGCGATTTGCGCAACCTCGACTCGTTCGGCGACTCGGCGACCAACTGGTCCGCAGCCGGCGGTCTCACCCTCCTCTTCGGCGGCGAGCACAAGCCAATGCCGCCCGCGGATCGCGACGGCGACGGCGTCCTCGACGACCGCGACCAGTGCCCGGAGACCCCGCCGGGGACCGCCGTCGACGCCGATGGCTGCCCGCCGCCCGCCCGCCCCGCCCCGGCCGCCGCGGTGGCCCCGCCTCCCGTGGACAGCGATGGCGACGGAGTCTACGACAACGCGGATCGCTGCCCGAACACCCCCGCGGGTGCGCCGGTGGACGCCGCCGGCTGCCCGAAGGATACGGATGGTGACGGGGTCGCCGACTACCGTGATCAGTGTGCGGAAACCCCGCACCAGGCGAAGGTCGATGCCCGCGGCTGCTGGGTCCTCCAAGGCGTCCGCTTCGCCACCAACAAGGCGGACCTCACCGCGGCCTCGGCGTCCATCCTCGATGCGGTGGTCCAGGTGCTGAAGGCGAACCCCACCTTGCGCCTGGAGGTCCAGGGCCACACCGACTCCACCGGCTCGGCCCGCCTCAACCAGCGCCTCGGCGAGCAACGGGCGCAGGCGGTGGCTGGCTACTTCACCGCCCACGGCATCGACGCCGGCCGGCTCACCACCAAGGGGTACGGCCCAGCGCAGCCGGCGACGACCAACGATACCGCCGACGGGCGCGCGCAGAACCGGCGCGTGGAGCTTAAGCCCCTGCGGTAGGTTGCGGCTCAGGCAGGGATCAGCGGCCAGCGATCCGCCAAGTGGACTCCCCCGGTGCGGGATGCCACTTGCGCGGTGAGCTGGCCGCTGCGAGCTGAGTGCTCTCGGCCATGCGCCACCGCATCGCCCCGCGCCTGAAGGCGGTCGCCTTCCCACCGCGCCTGGCGCCACTCGCCGGCACCCAGCGGCTCCTGGCCGGTGGTCGCCCGCCCCTGGCCTTTTCTCCCATCTTGCCGCCCATCCGCCGTGCCCCGGCGCCAAGCGCCGGGTAGACGGCGCCCCCCCGCAAGGAGCATCCATGGAGGACCTGCGTAGCTCGGAGACGTGGCGGATCTTCCGCATCCAGGCAGAGTTGGTGGACGGCTTTGAGACCCTTCACGACCTCGGCCCGGCGGTGACCATCTTCGGCTCGGCCCGCCTTGGCCCCGAGTCGCCGTACTACGCAGCGGCACGGGAGGTGGGCGAGCGCCTCGCCGAGGCGGGGCTGGCGGTGATCACCGGCGGCGGGCCGGGAATCATGGAGGGGGCAAACCGCGGCGCCGAGGCGGGCAAAGCGAAATCGGTCGGACTGAACATTGCCCTGCCCCACGAGCAGGTGGCGAACACCTACCAGGACCTCTCCCTCACCTTCCGTTACTTCTTTGTCCGCAAGCTGATGTTCGTGAAGTACGCCATCGGCTTTGTCATCTTCCCGGGCGGCTTCGGCACCCTGGATGAGCTCTTCGAGTCCCTCACCCTGGTCCAGACCGGCAAGATCCGCCGCTTCCCCATCGTCCTGTACGGCTCGGCCTACTGGCAGGGGCTCTTCGCCTGGCTCCACGAGACACTCCTCGCCCACGGCTGCATCGGCACGGATGACCTCGCCCTCCTCCAGGTCGTGGACGAGCCGGAAGAGGTGGTCCGCATCCTCACCGCCCACCACGAGACCACCCGCGCGCTGATCGACGGCGACCGGCGCCGGCGGTAGCGGGGCGGCAGCGCTCGCCTTCGTTAGGCTGGATCCCGCACGAGTCGAATATCCATTTCCCGGTCCACGTAGCTCCACTCCCGGGAGGCGCGAAGGTCGGCCACCAGGCGCTCAAAGGTGGCTTCTTCCGCGGGCGGATATTCGAACCAGGTCAAAAAATCAAACGGCTCGTGGTCGCCTAAATCGCGGCAATGGTGCAGCCGCCGGGCGAGGGTCGGGAGAGACTGAAGCCCAATTTTGGCGTGGTGCGACTGCTCTTCAAACACCCTTTGGCGTTCGTCTTGGGTGAGCTTCCACCAGGCGTCGTTCTTGCGGATGGGGATCAGCGCCGCACACGTTGCCTCGGGCCGCCCGAGCGCCAACTGCTGCGCCACGAGTTCACCCCGTTCCGGCTCGCGAACGACATACCGCTCATTGCTGGTGATTCCACGCAGGACCCAAGCCGCGTGAGGATCGGCTGGACTTTTGGAGGCGGAGGCGATGGCGAGCCGCCGCGCCGCGGGCAGCGGCTCGCCCACCACCACTTGCATGGTGGTGACACGCCACGGGCCGGTATCGCCACCGATGAATGAAAACAATCGCGCCGGCATATCGCCCTCCCGCGAGGAGGTCTCACGCGCCAGTTCAGGGGCGGCGAAGCGCCCGCCCCTGAGAGCGACTGAACGTTGACCTTAGGAGATGGGTGAACACCACCCATTTTCCGCTATCGAGACTTCGCGTAATCGATCATCCCCTGGAAATCCACTACGACCGCAGGCTTGTTGCCCACCACCCACGCATCGTGGCCGGAGGGGAGAAGGGAGACCTCGCCGGGCTTGCACTCCAGTTCGGTCCCATCGTCCATCAAGATCTTCAAGATGCCGGCCACGTGATACTGGAAATGGGGCGCCTCACAGCTCTTCGTCTTCGCCATCGGCCTCACCGACGTGGCCCAGCGCCAACCCGGCTCGAAGACCGCGCGCCCAATCGTGGCACCGCCGATCTTGAGCAACTCGAGGCGCCCCTTGGGAAATTCCCGGACCTCATCCGCCTTCCCGAAACTCTTCAATTCCGCCTTTTTGATCTTGCATCTCCGCTTGGTTGGATTGAGAAGAGCTAACTGCCCGCCTCTGCTAATGCACCGCGAGACCGGTTGCGGGCCGCGCTTTCGTTGCACAGATTTGTCGCGGCATCAGAGCTGCCACGACTATCGCCACCACAATCAGGGCCGCGACATCGCCAAAGAGGTGGCCGATGTGGTGGGGATTGGCGACCGACTGAATGGCCATGATCCCGCCGTGCACGATGCTCGACCAAACCGTGAACCAGATCAGGCTCCGGTGGGCCAGCGGATCACGCGCGGCGAGGAGCAAGAAGACGCCGAGGGTGGCATAGATCCCTAAGATCATCTCGAGATATTCCGAGCGACCCCCTTCATGCCACACCCAACCCGACGGCCAAACGACCCCCAAAGGCCAGATACCGAAGATAAACGTTAGCCCAACCAAAACCAGAACAATGCGCAGATATTTGATGCGCTCGGCTTCGGTCATCCTTTCCTCCGTCACACAACTCATCGTTCGCGCCCCTCCGGAACTCCCTGCGCGCGTGCGCAGGGAGGGCGGACTCCTTATGAGGTCGTTCAGCCGTTGTCGATCCACTCACGGGTGGTGTTGGAGCGGTCGACACCGACGTCTCCACACGGGTGCTCCGTGGGGGTGGCGAGGTAGGCGGCGCGGTTCTTCTCGTCCTCGAAGTAGACGGTGAGTTGATCCTCGCCGACCCCTTCGTGGATCGAGGGGTGGTGCTTCAGATCGTGCACGTCCTTCATGGAGATGGGGTCGAGGGTACAGGTGATGTGGGGCATGGAAGTCTCCGGGTGGGGGTGAACCATCCGTGAAGTCGGACGGCATGGAAAAACAATAGCATATTTCTTGGAATATGGCGCCCACGACCCCCCAGGGAGGGGGGCGGGAGTCTGGCGGACTGGGTCGAGCGTGGTGGCAGCTCGCAGGCGCTGAGTCCGGATCGACCCGTTCGTAGCGCTACGTGGGGCTTGGTCACGCAAAACGGTCCATGAGTCCGGGTCCACGAGTCCGGCCATGGCTTCGCGCGCGCCAGTCGATCGACAAAGTCCGCCAGGCTCCTTGGCCCGCCGCGCCTCACGGCCGGTCGAGGGTGCGGTAGTGAAGCGCCTCGGCGAGGTCCGTGCTCTCCAACTCGTCGCGGCCGGCGAGGTCGGCGATCGTGCGCGCCACCTTCAAGACCCGGGTGACCGAGCGGGCGGAGAGGCCAAGGCGGTCCACCGCGGTGGCGAGGAGCGCCTCACCCGCCGCCGGTGGCCGGCAGAAACGCGCCAGCCCGCGCGGCCCCAGGTGGGCGTTGCAGTGGGCGCCACTTGCCGGCCGCCGCGTCACCTGCCGGCGACGAGCGGCGATCACCCGCGCGCGCACCGTGGCGGAGTCCTCGCCGCCGGTCGCCTGCAACGCCGCATAACGCTGCGCCGCCACCTCCACGTGCAGGTCGATGCGATCCAAGAGCGGCCCGGAAAGGCGGCCGAGGTACTTTTGCACCTGCGTTGGGGTGCACAGGCACTCGTGGGCCGGATCGCCGGCAAAGCCGCACGAGCACGGATTCATCGCCGCCACCAGGGTGCAGTGGGCGGGAAAGGTGAGGCTGCCGGTGGAGCGCGCGATGCAGATCGTCCCTTCCTCCAGGGGCTGGCGGAGGACCTCGAGGACGTGGCGGTGGAATTCGGGCAGCTCGTCGAGAAAGAGGACGCCGTTGTGCGCCAAGGAGACCTCGCCCGGGTGGGGGATGGTGCCGCCGCCCACCAGGCCGGCATCAGAGATCGAGTGGTGCGGGGCGCGGAAGGGACGGTGGGTGATGAGGCCACACCCTGCCGCCAGCGACCCGTGGACCGAGTGGATGCGCGTCGTCTCCACCGCCTCCTCCACGGACATGGGCGGCAGGAGGGTGGGGAGGCGCCGGGCGAGCATGGTCTTGCCGCTCCCCGGCGGCCCCACCATCAGGAGGTTGTGGCCGCCGGCGGCGGCGATCTCTAGGGCGCGCTTCGCCGCGCTCTGCCCCGCCACCTCGGCGAGGTCGACCTCGGCGGCGAAATCTGCCTGAAAGAGGGCGTCCAGATCGACCGTGGTTGGTGGGACCACCACCTCGCCGGCGACCACCGCCACCGCCTGGAGGAGCGACTCCACCCCCACCACCTCGAGCCCCGCCACCACCGCCGCTTCGCGGGCGTTGACCACCGGGACCATGAGGCGGTGGTGGCCGGCGGCGCTGGCCCACAGGGCCGCCGACAGACAGCCGCGCACCCCCTTCACCCGCCCGTCGAGGGCAAGCTCCCCCAGGATTAGCCACCCCTTCAGCGCCCCCTTGGGGAGGTGGCGACTGGCGGCGATCACCGCCAGGGCGACCGGCAGGTCGAAGCGCGCCCCCTCTTTGCGCAGGTCGGCGGGGGCGAGGTTGACGGTGATCCGCCCCTCGGGGAAGGGAAAGCCGCTGTTGGTGATCGCCGCCTTGACCCGGTCGCGGCTCTCCTTCACCGCCGCATCCGGAAGGCCCACGGTGTTCATCGCCGGCAGCCCCCGGGCGATGTCGACCTCCACCTCGACCGGGTGGGCGTCCACCCCCACCGGGGTCGCGGACACGGCGTGTGCGAGCACTCAGCTCCTCCATGAGCCACCGCCGGCCCTCCTGGGCCGGCCCGACGGGCGCGCCGCGAGGCTCGTCGAGCAGGACCGCGATTGCAAGGGGAGGGATGGGAGCTGCGTCGTGAAGCCCGCGCTGCCTCCGTCCCAGCCCAACGACACCCTCGCCACGCCACGCCCGGCGCGGTTCGGCCGCCACCGCGCAGAACAACAGACGTGGCCGAGAGGTTGCCGCTGGCCATACCACGCCGGGAGCGGTTCGGCCGCCACGCCGCGAGCGGCCTCGCCTCCGGCACAAAGCCACGCGCCGCCGTAGGGTCGGAACGAGCCTTCGTGCGCAAGCGGCTCTGCGGCGAGCGCGGCGCGCCGGATGGACTCCCCGCCTTCCCCTCAGCCCCGCCCGCCGCGCCGGCCACGGCCGGGGGCGGGGTTCTTCCCCTTGACGTGGCCGGGGGTTGGTCGCTCCGCCGCCGCCACCGGCATGCTGCCGGGGGCGGCGCTCTCCCCCGTGGGGCGGCCGCTCCCACGGAGGTAGCGGTCGAGGAAGCGCGCGCTGAAATCTTGCAGGCGGTCGGCCTCGATCGCCGCCCGGATCCCCGCCATCAGCTCTTGGTAGAAGCAGAGGTTGTGGAGGGAGGCGAGGGTGGCGCCGAGGGGCTCCGCCACCGCGAAGAGGTGGTGGAGGTAGCTGCGGGTGAAGGTACGGCAGGTGTAGCAACCACACTCGGCATCCACCGGCGCCAAGTCGCGACGGTAGCGGCGCTCCTGGATTCGCACCTTGCCGCGGCGGGTAAACAACGTCGCGTTGCGGCCGTAGCGGGTGGGGATGACGCAGTCGAAGAGGTCACAGCCGGCCGCCACCGCGGTGAGGATGTCCTCCGGCAGCCCCACCCCCATGAGGTAGCGCGGCCGGTCCACAGGAAGCTGCGGCGCGGTCTCCGCCACCACCTGGTGGATCAGCTCGCTCCCCTCGCCTACCGAGACGCCGCCGATCGCGAAGCCGTCGAAGGGCAGGCCGGTGATCTCGGCGATCGAGCGGCGGCGCAGGTCGGCGAAGGTTCCCCCTTGAACGATCCCGAACAGGAGCTGGCCGGGGCGGGCGTGGGCAAAGCAGCAGCGCGCCGCCCAGGCGCTGGTGCGCGCCACCGCCGCCGCCACCTGCGCGTGGGTGGCCGGGTAGCCGGGGCATTCGTCGAGGGCCATGGCGATGTCGCTACCGAGCAGCCCCTGGATGCGCAGGGACTCCTCCGGATCGAGCCACACCTCGCGCCCGGCGTGCTCCTTGCGCGGGTCGGGGAAGCGGATGCCGGAGTCGGTGACCGCGGCGCCGGGGAGGCTGAAGATTTGGAAGCCGCCCGAGTCGGTGAGGATCGACCGCTCCCACCCCATGAAGCGGTGCAGGCCGCCGTGCTGTGCCACCACCTCCGGCCCCGGGGCGAGGAGGAGGTGAAAGGTGTTGCCAAGGACCACCGCCGGCCCGCCCGCCGCCACCACCTGCGCCGGGGTAAGGGTGCGCACCGCGCCATCGCTCCCCACCGGCATGAAGGTGGGGGTCTCCACCACCCCGTGGGCGGTGACGAAGCGACAACGCCGCCCCGCCCCCACCCCGCCGGCGAGCACGGTGAACCGAATCTGCCCAGGCGTGTGGCTCATCGGTGAAGATTCACCACCCGCGGCGGGGCAGTGTCGCAATATGAGACGGTGTCCGGATCTGAGACAGAGGTCACTCCTATCCACGAAGCGCCAACGTTTTCGAGGGGTTGAGACCCGCGCTTCCAAAACTGTGCGAGGCGGCTTGTATCAGGAATGAACAGTGTCATGATGGTGAGCGCTCCGCACCGAGTTTCCTCTTGTGGTCTATCACCTGAAAAAACAAACTGTTACGTTCATTTTTCAGAAAAGGGGAAGGGACCACCAAAGCTGGCACACGGATTGTAAGGGTAGCCTTGACGCCGTGAATCCGTAGCCAAAGGCAGGATGCCATGGAAGAGCGACCCCCAGGAATGCCCAACCTCCCCCCCGGGGTGACCCGCGACCGGCGCACGGTGGGCCGGCGGCGCTACCTCCGGCGCGCCTCCGACCGGCTCGCGGCGCGCCTCGCCGAGGAGGAGGACCCCATCTACAAGGGGGACTACTTCAAGGAACGGCGGCGGCGGGACCGCCGCCTCGCCGATCGCCGCGGCCTCGCCGGCCACGACTAGCCCGGATCGCCGTCCCCCCGGCTCCGACCCCCAGCCAGGGGGAAGATTGCCCGGTTGTTTCGGTACCCCGGGAGGTTGACCAGCGCCTCGGACGCGTGGTCTCGCGGGGAGATCGCCACACCGTCCCGGTTCCTTGGTGGGAGCCGATTCCCATCGCCGACCGCGGTCCCAAGGGTTGGCCGCGCGCAGCGTGCGCGGGTCGCCGGTGCAACCGGCTCCTACCCTGGGTTGGGAGATCGCCACACCGTTCCGGTTCCTTGGTGGGAGCCGATTCCCATCGCCGATTCCGGCCCGAACGGGCCGGCCGGCCTGTTTACCGCTTCCCCAGGGTCGCCTCGGCTGTCAGTTCGGCCGCGCCGCGCCGGTAGCGCACCGCCACCTGTTCCCCCGCTTGGTGGCCACGCAGGCAAAAGGCGAGGTCGCGCAGGTTGGCGACCGGGTGGCCGCCGAGGGCGACGATCACGTCGCCCTTCGCCAACCCCGCCTGTTGCGCCGGGGATCCGGCGCGGCAGCCGGCGATCGTCACCCCCGCGATGGCCCCGTCGCCGGCCAACGCCGCCGGGTCGGGGACGATGCCGAAGTAGGCGCCGTAGCCGCCCCCCTCGGCGCGCTGCGCCAGCGGGTGGCCGGTGCGCTGGAGGGTGAGCGGGGTGTCGCCGGCCAGCGCCGCCACCACCGCCACCGCCACCTTTGCCACCGCGATGGCGCCGGCGCCATTCACCCGGTCGGCGGTGTCGGTGGGGCGGTGGTAGTCCGCCTCCGGGCCGGTGGTGAAGAACAGGACCGGCAGATTGGCGGCGTAAAACGGCGTCATGTCCGACGGCCCAAAGCCGTCGCCGCCCACCTGGCAGGTGAGCGGCGAGCCAGCGCACGCCGCCTCCACCACCCCCTTGAGCTCGGCGGCGGAGTCGGTGCCGAAGACGGTGAGTTGGTTGTCGGTGAGCCTGCCCACCATGTCGAAGTTCAGCATCGCCCGCAGGTGTGCCGCGGCCACGGGTAGGTTGCGCGCCAGGTGGGAGGAACCGGCGAGGCCGATCTCCTCGCCGGTCAAGGCGGCGACCACCACCGGCCGGCGCAGGGGGGCCGCCTTCAGCCGGCCAATCAGGTCGATGAGCAGGGCGCTGCCCGAGGCGTTGTCATCCGCCCCCGGGTGGATCGCCTGGCGGTCCGGGGCGAGCGACCCCGCACCGCCGTGGCCAAGGTGGTCGTAGTGGGCGCCGAGGAGCAGCGGGGCCGCCTGCGGGTCGCTCCCCGGGACGACGCCGATTACGTTGCGGGTGGTGGCCCGCGTGCGCGCCAGGACCACCTCGCCGTCCAGGTGCGGCAACGCGACGCCATGGACTGGGGGGTCGCCCGCCTCCACCCGCGCTCGCAGCGTGGCCAGGTCGCTCCCCTGGGCGGCGAGCCAACGCGCCGCGCTGGCGCGGCTGAGGTAGAGGACCGGGATCCCCGCCTCCGACTCGGGAGCGTCGGCGGCCAGGGGCGGCAAGGCCTCCTCCCCCTCGCCCTCCGCCGCCACCAAGAGCAAGGCGGCCGCGCCGTGCTCGCGGGCGATGAACGCCTTGTAGCGCGGGTCGGAGTACCGGCGCCCGGCGGGGCTCGCGAACACCCCCTCGTTACCGCCGGCGGGGACGTCGCGCAGGGCCAGGACCACCTTATGGCGGACGTCGAGGCCGTCGTAGTCATCCCAGTGGAGCTCCGGTGCCTCGATCCCATAGCCGCCGAAGACCACCGTGCCGGCCACCGGTCCCGAGGCGGAGAAGGCGGCGGGGAGGTAGTCGACCTCCGGCCGCAACCGCTCTTCCCCCGCGGTCAGCCGAGTGCCCTTTTCCAGGCGCACCCCCACGGTCACCTCGAAGGTTTGGAACCAGCTCGGCCCGCCGGCGGCCGGATCCCCCGCGGGCAACGCACCCGCCTCGGCGAAGCGGCGGGCGAGGTAGTCCGCCGCCGCCTCGATCCCGGCGGTCCCCACCCGGCGCCCCGCGCGCGCCGGGTCGGCGAGCCAGCGCACGTCCGCCATATAAGGGTCCACCGGTGTCGGGATCGCCTCGCCCCCCTCCGCCTCGCCCCGCCACTCGGCGACAAACAGATTGGTCTCGTGCGGGTGCCGGCCGTACCGGTTGGAGGCGAAGGCGAGCCAGCGGCCATCGGGGGAGAACATGGGGAAGGCATTGAAGCCGCCACCCTGGGTGACCCGGGTGAGGTGGCTGCCATCGATCGCCACCGTGTAGAGGTCGAAGGTGCGCCCCGCCGGGTCTTGCCAGTTGGAGGCGAAGATCACCGCGCGGCCGCCGGGGAGGAAGGAGGGGGCGAAGGAGGCACCGGGCAGATAGGTGATCTGGCGCGCCCCCTCGCCCTCCCCGTTGGCGACCCACAAATCCATTGCCGACGGGCGCACCAGGTCGCGGGCCAGCAGCGCGCGGAAGTCGGCGAGCTTGGCCGGCTCCTTGAAGCGCGAGGCGCGCCAGACGATCTGGCCACAGTCGTCGGAGAAGAAGGCGCCGCCGTCGTAGCCGGGGGTGGCGGTGATCCGCCGGACCCGGCTGCCGTCCGCCTCCGCGACGTACAGGTCGATGTCGCCGTCCGCCACCTGGGTGAAGAGGATCCGATCGTCCTGCCGGCAGGTGGTCGCCTCCGCGGTGTAGCCGGGGAGGGCGATCCAGGGGGTGAGGTGGGAGCCATCCACCTCGGCGCGGTAGAGGTCGTAGCTCGGGTAGAGCGGCCAGACGTAGCCGTGGCTCGGGTCGGGCGGCTCCGGACAGTCAGGCGCGGCGGCGTGGGTGGAGGCGAAGAGGATGTGGCGATCGTGGTCGAAGAAGTAGCTGCAGGTGGTGCGGCCACTCCCGGTGGAGACCAGGCGGCGCGCGCCGGTGGCGAGGTCGAGGGTGTAGATCTGGTCGCAGCCACCCCCTTGCCACGTCGCCTGGAAGACCAGCCGGCGGCCATCCGCGGCCCAGTACGCCTCCGCGTTGTCCCCGCCGAAGGTGAGCTGGCGGAGGCGGGCGAAGCAACCCTCGCCGGGCAACGGCGCCACCACCCGGCCGGCGTGAAACCCATCGCCCGCGGGCGCCTCCACCCGCTGGCAGCCGGCGAGGAGGCAAGCGAGGACCACGACGAGAAGGGCGCATCTCATGGCCGCGAACCTACCCGCGCCCGCGGGCTGGCGGCAACGGCGAACGGGGCCAGGTCTTTACTTGATACCGCTTCGATCTGGTCCCAGCGGGTGGCGGAGGGGGGCCGACGCCAACGGCGACCTTGGCGCTCGTACCCCCCCCCGGCTGCCTCTTCCGCTCCCTGCGCCTCTGGGTAAGGCCGGCCGCATCCCTCGCTCACCGGTGCAGCGGGCAAGAGCCGCCTCCGCCTGGGTGGCTTACGCACCCCTCGTCTTGCCCCGCGGGATCTCCTGGGTGGGCGCCGCCCGGCGCCCGGGGAGGTCGCCGCTCCTGCCCCCCAAGCGGGGTTCCCCGGGTAGGGAGTGGGCCGGTCAGTGGCCTTGCTCGGCGAACCCCGCAGTGGCGCGGTAGCGGGCGACGTACTTGAGGTAGTTGGGCACGGTCTCCGCCACGCGCGCCCGTTCCTGCTCGGTGAGCGGCCGCACCACCTGCGCCGGCCGCCCCATGAGGAGGGTGTGGGGCGGGTAACCCTTCCCCGGCGGCACCAGGGTGCCGGCGGCCACCAGGGCGCCCTCTGGGACCTCGGCGCCATCGAGCACGATCGCCCCGATCCCGACCAGCGCCCCGCGCCGGATCGTGCAGCCGTGCAACACCACCCCGTGGGCGATGGAGACCTCGTCCTCGATCACCGTCGGGTGGGTGTCGTGGGTGACGTGGACCATGGCGTGGTCCTGAATGTTCACCCGCGCCCCGATGCGCACGAAGTTCACGTCGCCGCGCACGGTGGTGTGGAACCAGAGGGAGGACCCCTCGCCGATCTCGACATCGCCCGCCACCACCGCGGTGGGGGCAAGGAAGACCGAGGTGTGGAGGCGCGGGACGAGCTCGCCGTAGGGATAGAGGGGCACGGGGAAAGGATACGGGGTGGAGCCGAGAGCGCCAACCCGCGCCCACCCTTAGCCACCCCCTCGTCGGCCGCCCACCCTTCGCCTCCGGCGCCAACCGGGTCCAACCCATGGCCGCGGGTTGGGCGGCCACCGGACCGGCCGGTCAAGCGCGGCGCGCCGCGCCGCCGCTTCCCACCCGCTTGCGGGCGGGCGAGACTGCGGCCATGGCGACGGTGGTGGAGCTCGACCGGCTCTCCTACCGCTACCCGGAGGGTGGGGTGGCGGTGGACGACTTCACCTTCACCGTGACCGCGGGGGAACGGCTGGTCCTGTTGGGCGCCAACGGCTCCGGCAAGACCACCCTGCTCAAACTCCTCGACGGCCTCCTCTTCCCGGCGACCGGGAGCTACCGCTACGGCGGCGAGGAGGTGGCGCGGCCCCGCCTCGCCACCGCCCCCTTTCGCCGCCGCTTCCGCTCCGAGGTCGCCCTCCTCTTCCAAGACCCCGAGGCGATGCTCTTCAACCCGACGGTCTACGACGAGCTCGCCTTCGGGCCGCGCCAGCTTGGCCTTGCGGACGTGGAGGCGCGGGTGGCGCGCTGGGCGCAGGCGGCCGAGATCGAGCCCCTCCTCGCCCGCCCGCCGGGGCAGTTGAGCGGCGGCGAGAAGAAGCGCGTCGCCCTCGCCGCCCTGCTGGTCTTGGAGCCGCGCCTGCTCCTCCTCGACGAGCCCACCGCCGGGCTCGACCCGCGTTCTACCGGCTGGCTCATCGAGCTCCTCCAAGGGCTGGCGGCGACGATCCTCGCCACCACCCACAACCTCAGCCTCGCTGCCGAGCTTGGCGAACGCACCCTGCTGTTGGGCGAGGACCACCACCTCCTCTACGACGGCCCCCTCGAACCGCTGCTGAATGACCCCGACCGGCTGCTCGCCGCCAACCTCCTCCACCGCCACCCGCACCACCACGCCGGCGTCGTCCACCGCCACTACCACCTGCACGACTGGGAGTAGGGGGGGTCGGAGTGGGTCGATCCGGACTCAGCGCCCGCCTCTCCTCGGCACACGATCGCCAAGGTTCGACCGGCTGAGTCGGCCCGCGCCCCACGCGCGCCCCGCCGCGTGCGGCACGGGACGGGGGTTGCGGGTGCGCCGCACCCGGCCGCGGTCAAGGCAGAGACCGGCGATGCGCTCCTCGGCCAGGCCACGGCTCTCACCACGGCGCGCCGGGCGACCGCGGGCCCCACCGGGGCTTGCGTGCAACCCCTCGACCCCCCGGGCCGGCCCAGCGGCCGGAGGGCGGCACCCCCGCGGGGTGCCGCGCCACGGACCGCGAAGCGGTGTGCCCGACCGGGCCACCCCTTCGCCGCCACCGTGGCGCTCACCGGCCGCCACGGGGTCGCCCGCCAGGGCGGCCGCGCCGCGCTGCTGGTGGCCTTTCGCGGCCGCCTCTTCGCCTGGTCCCTCCCCTGGCAAACAGACGCATGTCTGCTCTAGTCTCTCTCCCCATTCCCCACCGGAGAAGCGCGATGGCCCCTCCCACCCCTCGCCGTGCGGCAATCCTGCGGTTCGTCCGCGAGCGGATCCTCGCCGGGGATCCGCCCACCGTGCGCGAGGTCCAGGAGGCCTTCGGCTTCCGCGCCGTGCAGTCGGCCCGCAGCCACCTGGAGGCGCTGGTGGCGGCGGGCCACCTGACCAAGGAGGGAGGCGGCAAGGCGCGCGGCTACCGTCTCCCGGCGACCGCGGGGGGGTTGGTGTGGGTGGGGCTGATCGGGCGGGTGGCGGCGGGGGAGCTCTCCCTGGCGGTGGAGGAGGCGGCGGGCTACGTGGTGGTGCGGTCGCCTCCGGGCGCGGAGCTCTTCGCCCTGCGGGTGCGCGGGGAGTCCATGGTGGGGGCGGCGATCCTTGATGGCGACGTGGTGGTGGTGCGCCGCCAGGCCACCGCCGAGGCGGGGGAGATCGTCGTCGCTCGGGTGGGGGACGAGGCAACGGTGAAGCGGCTGCGCCTCGTGGCCGGCCGGGTCGAGCTCCACCCGGAGAATCCCGCGTTCGCCCCGATCGTGGCGGAACCCGGGGCGGTGGAGATCCTCGGCAAGGTGGTGGAGATCCACCGCCACCTGGAGCCGGTACCCCTCGGGGAGGACGAGGGATGAGCGGATCGAAGAGCCTGTCGAACTTCGTCGATCGTGACGCAAGCAAGCGGGCGCGAGTCCAGAGTGCGAACCGTGCACGGCGCATCGTGGGGCTCGGTCACGAAGATCGGACCCCGATCCGGGCCCACGATCCGGCATGGGTCCGCTGCCGTGCCGTCGATCGGGACGCAGTCTGCCAGCCCCCTAGGCCAGAGTGGTCACGGGAGGGTCGCGACAGGGTGGCGATGGGCTCGAGCGGCTCAGCGGCCGGGAGGAGGAGCCCTCCCCTCGGCGAGGCCCCGACCGGGGGGGCCACCCGTGGTGGCGCGGGCCACCGGCGGCACCCGGCTCCCACCGCGGGTACAGCGACGGCCCACCGCTGCGCGCCGTGGCGCCCGCGCGGCAGATTGGCGGTGCGCCATGCGGCTTAGCCTCGAGAGCCTCCCCACCCTCCGCGGCCAGGTCGCCTACGGCCGGGTCGCGGTGGCCGAGGCCCCCTGCGGGTGGGAGCTCACCGACCTCGCCGGTCGCCTGGTGGAGCTCTCCGGCGAGGGCGACTCGGCCGCCCTCAGCCTCGCCGTGGGGCTGGTGGCGGCGGCCCACCGCCAGGGGGGGAACGCCGCCTGGGTCACGGTGACCGACCCCTTCTTCCCCCCGGACGCGGCCGCCGCTGGGGTCGACCTCGCCGCCCTGGCGGTAGTCCAGCTCCCTGAGAAGTTGCCCCCCCACCCTGGCCAGAGGAGCGCCAGGGGGAGGTGCGGCGCGGGCGGTGCGACCGCGGCGCGCGCCGCCCTCCACCTCCTGCGCGCCGGCTGCTTTGCCCTGGTGGTCCTCGACCTCGGGAGGGTGGAGCTGGAGGCGGCGGCGGCCACCCTCCTTGCCCACCTCGCCCGTGGCCACGCCACCGCCCTCCTCTGCCTCACCACCAAGGGGGAGGGTGACCCCTCCCTCTCCCCCCTCGTCTCCCTGCGCCTCCACACCCGCCGCACCGCGGCCGCGGCAGGGGTCGGACCCCCGCCCGATCGACCCCACCACGCACCGGGAGTGGAACCCTCCCGGTGCGCGGCAGGCGGGCGCACCCCCCGCCCACCACGGGGGGAGAGCCCCCCCAGCCTGCTGCCGGCGGGCGGCGGGTTGCGTCCCCCTCCCGATCCGCGCGGCGCGCGGCGTTGGCCGGACGGCGGCGAGCGGGGCGCGGAAGAACGGCAGCCGAACCTGGCCGAGGCGGTGGTCGGACCTTGGCCCGGGCGGCGACCAGGCAGCGGCGCGGGGCGTGAACCCGGATCCGCATCGGCCCCCGTTCTTCGTGGCCTCGGAGTCTGGCGCCCTGCGGGGGGTGGAGATGGGGGTCAGGCGGTTGCGGTGCGGGCGGTCCGGTTGGGGAAGGGGTCGGAAAAAGGTTTGTTCGAGATTGCCGCGGAGGGCCGCGCCGCAGGGACGGGAGGGGCGCAGCCCAGGCGGCTTGGGTTGGCGACCGCCCCGCCGTGCAAGGGGGCGGAGGGTCGAGGCGACCGAGCCCCCTCTTCCCCTGCGGCCGCCGTGGCCCTCGGCGGTGAACCCCCCGGCGCGCGGCTGGGCGTGGACTCGGCTTCCGTGGCGGCCGGCGCCTCTCACCCCCGGCAGCCGTGTGCGGGTACACGCCCTGGCCGCCCCGCCCGCTCGACCCCGTCCGCCCCACGCCTGGCCCGACCCTCTTCCGCGGAGGGCTCGACCTCCGGGCGCGCGCCCGCTGCCCTGGGCGCCGATCCCATCCGTTCGCCCGACGCCGACGCCGAGGCCGGCCCCTTCCTTTGCCACCTCACCGCCCTCCGCGACCGGCGGCGCGGGCCGGGGTGGCGCCACGTGGAGCCCTACGGTGGACCGGCTGGCCTGTGTTGATCTCCACCCCCTCCCCCTCCAGCTCCTCTGCCGCCACCACCCCGGGTGGCGCGCGGCGCCGGTGGCGGTGGTGGCGGAGCTCACCCCCCACGGCCGCATCCTGTGGGTGAACCGCGCCGCCCGTCGCCTGGGGGTGGCAGCGGGGCAGCGGTACGGCGAGGTCGCCGGTCGCACCGCCTCCCTCCGCGCCGGGGTGGTGGGCGAGGTGGAGGTGGCGCGGGCGGTGGCCGCCCTGACCCGGTTGCTTCGCCGCCACACCCCCGAGGTGGAGGTTGGCGACGGGGGCGACACCTTCTGGCTCGGCGGCCGCGGCCTCACCCCGCTCTACCCCTCCCTCGCCGCCTGGGGGGAGGCGATCGTTGCCACCCTCACCCGCGCCGGCCTGGAGGCCACGGTGGCGATCGGCTTCACCCGCTTCGGCACCTTGGCGGTTGCCCGCAGCCGCCCCGGCCTCACCCTCCTCGCCACCCCCGCGGCCGAACAGGGGGCGATCGCCCGCCTCCCCCTCGCCCGCCTCGCCCTGCCGTCCGCGGCGGTGCGCCGCCTCGCCAAGCTCGGGGTCACCACCGTCGCCCACCTCACCTGCCTGGAGGCGGCCGGGGTGGCCGCGCGGTTCGGCGCCGCGCTCTCTCGCCTCCACCACCTCGCCAGCGGCGCCCTCGACCCTCCCCTCCAACCCACCCCCGAGGAGCTCCCGGCCACCGCCGCCACTGCCTTCGACGAACCGCTGGCGGACCGCCGCCCCCTGCTCGCCGAGGTGGCCCGCCTCCTCCCGCCGCTGCTCGCCCGCCTCGCCCGCCGCGGCGAGGCCGCCTCTGCCCTCCACCTCCGCCTCCACCTCGACGGCGGCGGCGCGGTGCGCCATCGGTTGCGCCCTGCCACCCCCACCCACGACCCCGCCCCCCTGCTGGAGCTGGTGCGCCTGCGCCTCGCCGGCCAGCCGGTGGTTGCCGGGGTGGTGGAACTCGGCGTACGGCTGGAGGGCGTGGCCCTTGCCCCGCCCCAGACCTGCCTGCTCCCCCCCCAACCCCACCACGACCGCGCCGCCGCCGCGGCCGCCCTGGCGCGCATCGTCGCCGAGCTCGGCGACGGGGTGGTCGGCCGCTTCGTGGTCCACGACGCCCACCTCCCAGAGGCACGTTTCACCCTCGAGCCGAGGGTGGACCTCCCCGCCCCCCAGCCGCCGGCGGCGCAAGCGCCGCGGCTCGTGCGCCGCATCGCCCGCCAGCCGGTGGCCATCGCCCCGCCCCCCCGCCACCGCCTGCTCGCCGGCCCCTTCCGCCTCGCCACCGGCTGGTGGGCGGCCGCGGCGATCCGCGACTACTGGTTCGCCACCACCCCCGACCACGCCCTCCTCTGGCTCTACCAAGAACGGGCCACCGGCCGCTGGTACCAGCAGGGGGAGGTGGGATGAGAGGGCGGCCCGGGGTGGTCCATCCGAACCTTGCGACGAGACCCCCCCTCGGCGCGGTGCGCCTTGCCGGGGAGAGGCGACCTGTTCTGGTCCATCCGCCAACCCTCTCGTTGCCCGCGATACCCCCACGAAGGGAGGCGCCGCACCTCGGAGGTGGTCGGACTTTGGCGAGCGTGGTGGCAGCCAGCGGGCACGAGTCCGGATCGACCCGCATCGTGGAGGCCGCAAGGGTGGCGTCATGGGCGGCGACCCACCCCCCTCGGCGCCGGCCTGCAAGCGGTTGAACCACCGCGGGTGCGGCGGGCGCACCCTCTCTGCGAGGCGGTGCGGCGGTGGTGGAGGGTTGTGGGCCGGGGTGATCACTGGCCAGCCATGCGCCCCCCGCGGCAGGGGCTCGACCCGTTGCCCACCGACTTCCATCGGGCCCCGCCCTCGGCCCATCGCGAGTGGGGTTACACCGCGCGATCGAACGCCGCCGTGATCGGTGCGAGATCGCCCTCGGCCCATCGCGAGTCGGGTGGCACCCTCAAGAGCCTCGGGCGCGACCGGCGCCGATCCGGCCAACCCCCACCGCCCGGCGCCCATCCGCGGCTCCCCCACGGCTCCCTCCCGCGGAGGTCCCTGGGCGAAGCCGCGCCGGTCACTCCCGAGAGGCGTTACGCCCGGCACGGCGAACCGCCTGCTCCCCGTGGCTCTTGACCCCGTCGATGCAGGCGCGCCGCGCCTCCGCGGAGCCCCTGGGCCACCGATCTCCCCGCGCGCCGGCGCCGGATCCCTCGGGGGGCACACGGGGTGGCCGGCACAACGCGGCCCCGTGCGCCCCGCCACCTCCCTCACTGTTGCCCCACCGCCCGGGCCGCGTCGAAGAGTTGCTGCACCGCCTGGCGATGGGTGTCGGTTACCGGTAAGCCCGGCGCCTGGGCTGCGGCGCGTACCGCGGCGGCTTCTTGCGCCCCGGCATCGACCGCGCTCGCCGTCGCCACCACCACCACGTCGCTGGCCAGTGCTTGGGCCGTGACGGCGCTGCTGCTGAGGGCGGCGAGGCTGCCGGTGACCACCACCGTGGTGGGGGTGGGGTCACCCCCGGCGTTGCTGCCTCCCCCCCCGCCGCCGCAGGCGGTCAAGAGGAGGGCGAGGGCCCAGAGGAGAGAGGTGCTGGAGCGAGCCACAGCGGAGCGCGTCACGGTGGTCATCCTCCCTCCCACCCTTTCCACCCACCGATGGGTGGATCCCCCTGGCCGCGAGTGGAAAACCACCGGACCGGGTGCGATTCAAACTACCACGCTGTGCCGATGGCTGGCCGTTTTGATCACCCCTCCTGCCATTCTGGGGGAGGCGGGGAGCGACCTTCCTCCCGGCAACCGAGGAGCGAGTGGCGACCGGCCTCTTGCCACGGCGCCTCCGTGTTGCCCTCGGTAACCGGACCCATCGAGGTGACACACGCCACGGGTCGGCCCGCAGACGCTGCGCAGGTGGCTGAGCCCCACGGCCGGCCCCATCCGTGGCTCGCCTCCCTGGGGCGTGGCGCCGGTGTTGGGGGTGAGTGTGGCGTGGCTGGTGGCCGCGGTGATTGCCCGCTCCCTCGGACGTCCCCCGCCCGCCACGGTCGCGGGGAAAAACAGACGCATGTCTGTTACCCTCCCGCCGAGGCGTGGCAATGGCAACGATGGATCGACCCAACCAAGGCAGCAGCTACGTGCCCCTCTGGTGTAAGTCGAACTACTCATTTCTGGAGGGGGCGGGCCATCCGGAGGAGGTGGTGGAGCGGGCCGCCGCCCTCCGGCTCCCGGCGGTGGCGCTCACCGACCGCGACGGGGTGTATGGGATCGTCCGCGCCCACGGCCGCGCCCGGGCGCTCGGGATCTACCTGGTCGTGGGCGCGCAGGTGACGGTGGAGGATGGGAGCTGCGTGGTCCTCCTCGCCCAGGACCGCAGCGGCTACGCCAACCTCTGCCGGCTGCTGACCGCCAGCCACCGCCACCGGCCGCCGGCGGTGGCGCAGGTCGAGCGGCGGGGGGGCAAGCCCCCTTTGCCCGCCCCCGCGGAGGGGGCCAGGCGGAGCGGTGCGCAGGGGCGCGGGGCGGCTCCCTGCGTGTCGTGGACCGAGGTGGCGGCGCACGCCGGCGGGCTGCTGGGGCTGTGGGGCGGGAGCCCGAGTCTGCTGGCCGGGGCCGCACCGGTGGACGGCGTGGCGGGCGAGTTGCGCGACGCCTTTGGCGATCGCCTCTACGCCCTGGTGGCGCGCCACCTGGAGCCGCGGGAGCGGGCGGCCGAGGCGCGGATCCGGCAACGGGCGAACCGCTTCGGCCTGCCGGTGGTGGTGGCCACCGAGGTCCTCTATCCGATCCGGAGCGGGCAGGCGCTGCAAGATGTGGTCACCTGCATCCGCCACCACGTCTCCCTCGCCACCGCCGGCCGCCGCCTGCGCCCCAACGGCGAGCACCACCTGCGCGACCCAGCCACCTTCGCCGCCCTCTTCGCCGACGACCCGGCGGCGGTGGCGCGTACCGTGGAGGTGGCTCAGCGCTGTTCCTTCTCCCTGGCCGAGATCGACTACCGCTACCCGGTGGAGGCGGGGGGGATGGCGCGCCTGCGCGCCCTGACCCTCGCCGGGGCCCGCCGCCGGTACGGCGGCCTGGTGCCACCGCCGGTGCGCCGCCAGCTTGCCCACGAGCTCCGCCTGATTGGCGAGCTCGGCTACGGCGGCTACTTCCTCACCATGAAGGAGCTCGTCGACTTCTGCCACGACCAGTCGATCCTCTGCCAGGGGCGCGGCTCGGCAGCGAACTCGGCGGTCTGCTACTGCCTCGGGATCACCGCCATCGACCCGGTGCGCATGGAGCTGCTGTTTGAGCGCTTCCTCTCCCGCGAGCGGGCCGAACCGCCGGACATCGACCTCGACATTCAGCACCACCGGCGCGAGGAGGTGATCCAGCACCTCTACGCCCGCTTCGGCCGGGAGCGGGCGGCGATGGTGGCGAACGTGGTGCGCTACCGGCCGCGCTCGGCGGTGCGCGACGTGGGCGGCACCCTCGGCCTGCCCGCCACCGCCCTCGACCGCCTCGCGCGCCACCTCGCCCACCACGGGGAGGTGGGGCGTGCGGCCGTGGCCGCGGCCGGCCTCGACCCGGAGGCCCCGGCGGTCGGCCACCTCTTGCGCCTGGCAAACCAGCTCCTCGGCGCGCCGCGTCACCTGTCGATCCACCCCGGCGGCTTCCTCCTCGGGGCGACGCCGGTGAGCGAGCTGGTCCCCATCGAGCCGGCGGCCATGGCGGGCCGCACGGTGGTCCAGTGGGACAAGTACGACGTGGAGGCCCTCGCCCTGTTCAAGGTGGACCTCCTCGCCCTCGGGGCGCTTACCCACCTCGACCTCTGCTTCCGCCTCCTGCGCGAGGAGCGCGGGATCGAGCTGGAGATGGCAACGATCCCGCCGGCGGACGCGGCGACCTTCGCGATGGCGAGTGCGGGAGACACGGTGGGGGTCTTTCAGATCGAGAGCCGGGCGCAGATGGCGATGCTCCCGCGCCTGGCGCCGCGCTGCTTTTACGACCTGGTGATCGAGATCGCCCTGGTGCGCCCCGGGCCGATCAGCGGCGGCATGGTCCACCCCTACCTGCGCCGGCGCTCGGGTGGGGAGCCGGTCACCTTCCCCCACCCCTCGCTGGCGCCGGTCCTCGGTCGCACCCTCGGCATCCCGCTGTTTCAGGAGCAGGTGATGCGGTTGGCGGTGGTTGCCGCCGACTACACGCCGGGCGAGGCGGACCAACTGCGCCGCGCCATGGGGGCGTGGGCGCGCACGGGCGCCCTCGACGACCACCGCGAGCGGCTGATCGCGCGGATGGTGGCCAAGGGAATCGCGCGGGAGTTTGCCGCGGCGGTCTTCGAGCAGATCCGTGGCTTCGGCGAGTACGGCTTCCCGGAGAGCCACGCGGCGAGCTTCGCCTTGATCGCCTACGCCACCTGCTACCTCAAACGCCACTTCCCGGTGGAGTTCACCTGCGCCCTGCTCAACGCCCAGCCCATGGGGTTCTATCCCATCTCGACGATCGTCGCCGACGCCCAGCGCCACGGCGTGGAGGTGCGACCGGTGGCGGTGGGGGCGAGCCGCTGGGAGTCCAGCCTTGAACCCCGCTTGGGTACCTGCCTCCCCGGCGGCGGGGGGGGCGGCCAAGCGACCGCCATCGGGGGCGATCGCAAGGCGCGCGGGGCCTCCCCACCCGAAGGGTGCGGCGCGGGCCATGGGCGGTGGGGGGTGGCGGGGGTGGGGTGCGAACTTCGTGGTCGCGGTGGGGTTGGGCCCCGGCCCCAAGGGTGTGGATCCGGTGGCACTCCCAAGGCGGACCCGCCCCCCCCCGCGGCGGAGGCGGCGGGCGGCGGGTGGCGGGACCACGGCGCAGACCCCCTACCGTTTGCCGTACGCCTGGGGCTGCACACGATTGCCGGCCTGTCACGCGCCGAGGGGGAACGGATCGTCGCCGTCGGAGGGGCCACCCACCTCGACGGGTTCGTGCGCGCTGCCGGCCTGGCGCGCGCCACCTTGGAGCGGCTCGCCGAGGCGGGCGGCCTCGCCCCCTTCGGGGTCGGCCGGCGCGCCGCCCTGTGGCAGGTGGCCACCGCCGCCCCCCCCTTGTGCCTTGCCGAACCGGCCGCGCCCCCCTTCGCCCCCCTCGATCTTGGCGCCGAGATCGCCTGGGACTACCGCACCACGGGCTGTTCCACCCACGGCCATCCCCTCGGCCCCCTGCGGCAAGAGCTCCGGGCGGCCGGGATCGTGGAGGCTTGCGAGGTGGCCAAGGCGGCTCACGGCGCACGCCTGCGCTACGCCGGCGCGGTCCTCTGCCGCCAGCGGCCGACCCATGCGGCGGGCACCTGCTTCATGACCCTGGAGGACGAGACCGGCCTGGTGAACGTGGTGGTGTGGCGGCGGATCTTCGCGCGCTATGCGGAGGTGATCCGCACCGCCCCGCTGGTGGCGGTGGGCGGCCGCATCGAGCGCCGGGGCGAGGTGGTCCACCTGCTCGCCGAACGGCTCTGGCAGCCGCAGCTGGCGCAACCGGTGGTGACCGCCGCGAGCCGTGACTTCCGCTGAGCGCGCCGGGCGGGCGCCCCTGCCCCAAACCTCCGGCCACGGCGAGAGGGTGGGACAAGAAGAGGGACGAGCGCCCCGTGCAATCCACAGCCGCCGGTTTGCCCGCACGCGCCAGAACTCGACACCGCTTGCGGGTACGTGGGAAAGGCGAGCTCTTGCGCGCGGATCTGCAGCCACCGGCCGCCTCCCCGTGCGGGTCAGCGCGGCCAGGCGCGCGGACCGGAGGAGACGCTTCGCCGGCGGTCAGCCCCGCAACCACCCGCTTCGGCGGCGGGAGGGGGTTCCTACCGGGCAGGCGGGATCCTTCCCCCGGCGCGCGGACTGGCGATGGCGCAGCGCAGGGCGGAAGGCGGCGCCCAGCCGGGGGGCGAGGTCAGGGCGCCGCACCTTACCGGGGCCGCGGGAAGGGGCGCGCGCCGCCGGCGACCTCCCAAGGCCGGGGCTGGGCGCCGAGGGTGGGGCTGGGCGCCGGGGGTGGGGCCGGGCGCCGGGGGTTGCCGCGGGCCGGGGGCGGGGGCGACCGCGCCCCCGGAGGCCGGGGTCAGGCACCAAGACCTTGGCTACAGGGCCGGGGTCAGGGCCGGGGCCGGGCGCCGAGGGTGGGGCCGGGCGCCGAGGGTGGGGCCGGGCGCCGGGGGTTGCCGCGGGCCGGGGGCGGGGGCGACCGCGCCCCCGCGGCTCGCGCCCCCGTGCGGCGGTCGCGCCCCTACTCGCCGAAGATCGGGTCGCCACCGAAGCGGCCGAAGCCACCGGTGCTGTCGAGGCCGGTGGTCTGGGTCCCCTCGGAGGAGGCGACCACGGTGACGTCCGCCCCCACCTCGGCGTGCTCCTCCTCCTTGCCGAGGCGCAGGGCGCGCTCGAAATCGGCGGGGTTGGTGGCCGCACCGAGGGCGACCTCGAGGGTGATGACGCCGCGCAGGTAGAGGTCGGTGAGGTGCTGGTCGAAGGTCTGCATCCGGTACGGGTCCGACCCCTTGATGATGTAGTCGCGGATCAGGTGGACCTTGTTCTCGTCGCGGATGCAGTCGGTGATCGTCGCCGTCACCTTCATCACCTCCACCGCGATCACCGCGCCGCGCCCATCGGCGCGCGCGACCAGCCGCTGGGAGACCACGCCGCGCATCGACTCGGCCAGCCGGATGCGCACCTGGCGCTGCTGGTCGAGGGGAAAGACGGAGACCAGGCGGTTGATCGTCTTCGGGGCGTCGGGGGTGTGGAGGGTGGAGAAGACGAGGTGGCCGGTCTCCGCCGCCTTGAGGGCGACGTCGATGGTCTCGGTGTCGCGCATCTCCCCGACCATGATGATGTCCGGATCCTGGCGCAGGGCGGCGCGCAGGGCGGTGGCGAAGTCGTGGGTGTCGGCACCGATCTCGCGCTGGGTGATGGAGGCGACGTCGCTGCGAAAGAGGAACTCGATGGGGTCCTCGATGGTGATGATGTGCTTGCGCCGGCAGGTGTTGATCTCGTTGATCAGGGCGGCGAGGGTGGTCGACTTGCCCGAGCCGGTGACCCCGGTCACCAGGACCAGGCCGCGCTCTTCAAGGGTGAAGTCGCGCACCGCGTCGGGCAGGCCGAGGGTCTGGAAGTTGGGGACCTCGAAGGGGACGACGCGCATCACCACCGCCACCGTGCCGCGCTGGCGGTAGACGTTGACGCGGAAGCGTGCGGTACCGGGCAGGGAGTAGGAGAAGTCGAGCTCCTGCAGCCGGTCGAAGTCGGTCTCCTGCAGGCCGTACGGCAGGATTGCCTGGGCGATGTCGCGGGTGTTTTGATAGGTGAGCTTGGGGAAGTCCTGGGGCTGGAGCTGCCCCTTGAGACGGAAGAGGGGGGGGTCGCCCACCTGCAGGTGGAGGTCGGAGGCACCGCGCTCCACCGCGGTCTGGAGGAGACGATTGAAGGTGTTGCCATCCATGGGGGCTCCCGGCGCGGCGGGAGCCCAACCTAGCGACTGGAGGCGATCACCGTCTCCGCGGGTTCGGTGACCAGTCGCCCTTGGTACTCCGCCGCCAGACGGAGAAAGTTTGCTCGATAGGCCTCCTTTACGGGCTCCGCCGCGGGAGACTTGATGGTCATCGGATTCACCGCCTCACCGTGGACATAGAAGCGGTAGTCGAGGTGGGGACCGGTGGCCCGCCCGGTCGCCCCCACGTAGCCGATGACCTGCCCCTGCCGTACCCGCGCCCCCGGACGCACCCCCTCGGCGTAGCGGGAGAGGTGGAGGTAGGCGGTCTCGTACCGATCGTTGTGGCGGATCCGCACCATCTTCCCCGCCGCCCCCTTGCGCTCCACCTCCGCCACCCGGCCGGCGCCCACCGCCCGCACCGGCGTCCCCACCGGCGCGGCGAGATCGACGCCGAGGTGGGGGCGGTAGACGCGGAGGATCGGGTGGAGCCGGTGGTAGGTGAAGTTCGAGGAGATGCGGGTGTAGTTCACCGGCGAGCGGAGGAACTGCTTGGTCAAGGAGCGGCCGCTGGGGTCGTAGTACTCCTCGTAGCCGCTGCCGTCCTTGTAGTAGATCGCCGTGTGGTCCTCGCCCTGCACCGTGAGGGTGGCGGCGACCACCTTGCCGTACTCCACAAACTTGCCGTCGCGCCACTTCTCCTGGAAGAGGAGGTTGTACCGGTCGCCCGGGCGGATATCGATCGCGAACTCGATGTCCCAACCGAAGATCACCGCCAGCTTCATGGGGATCGCGTCGCCTACGCCGCGCGCCTGGAGGTTCTCGAAGATGGAAGAATTGATGGTGCCGGCAATGTGGCGCAGGCGGATATCCCACGCCACCGGGTCGAGACGCGCGCTGAACTGCTCGCCTTCCAAGCGCGCCACGTAGTCGTGGTCCGCGTCGGTGCGGTAGCGAAACTCCACCGCGTCGCTCTCCGGATCGCAGGTGACCGTGTAGGGCTGGCCGGCGACGAGGTGGCTCAGCTCACGCTTGCCGCAATCTGGCGCCACCATCGCCAGGACCCGCGCCGGGGCGACGCCGTGGCCCGTGAGGATCGAGTAGAAAGAGTCCGCCCGCCCGACCACCCCCTCCCACCGATCCACCGGCGGGGAGAGCTCGTCGATCGCGCCGCCCCCATCCAGCGGCGCCGCGCCGGGTAGGGAGACGACCGCCACCGCCGGGGTGACGAGGGAGGTGGTGGGCTCTGGCGGCACCGGCCGGCGTGCCACCCCCATGGCCCATACCGCCGCCCCCACTACGAGGAGCACCGTGATCCACCTGCGCCGTCCGCCGTGACCGCCAACGTTTCTCATGGGATCCCCCTCACGCACCGTGCGCGGGCGCGGGCATGATACGGGGTCCGCCGGTTCCTATCGCAAGGGCTAACCCACCGGTTTCCACCCCCGCCTTCGCCCACCCCCCGAGCTCCGAATGGATAAGCCGTCCCTCTACGCCGCCGAGCGCGACTGCCTCTGGCACCCCTTTACCCAGATGCGCGAGTGGATGGCGGGTGAGCCGATCATCGTCGAGCGCGCCTGCGGCGCCACCTTGGTGGACCTCGAGGGGCGCGAGTACCTCGACGGTACCGGCGCCTTGTGGTGCAACCTCCACGGCCACCACGTAGCCGAGATCGACGCGGCGATCCGGGCGCAGCTCGACAAGGTGGCCCACTCCACCCTCCTCGGCCTCGGCTCGGCGGCGGCGGCGCGTTTCGCGGGCGAGCTGGTAGCCGCGGCGCCGGCGGGGCTTCGCCGCTGCTTCTATTCCGACTCGGGCTCGACCGCGGTGGAGGTGGCCCTGAAGATCGCCTTCCAGTTCTGGCAGCAGGAGGCGGGTGGGCAGCACCGCGGGCGCACCCGCTTTCTCTGCCTCACCCACGCCTACCACGGGGACACCCTCGGCTCGGTGTCGGTGGGCGGGATCGAGCTCTTCCACAAGATCTTCGCGCCGCTCTTGTTCGACGCCTTCCACGCCCCGTCGCCCTACTGTTACCGCTGCCCCCTCGCCCGGGAGCCGGCGACCTGCGCCATGGCGTGCTTCGACGAGCTTGCCCGCCTCGCTCGCGCCCACCGGGAGGAGATCGCCGCGGTGATCGTCGAGCCGCTGATGCAGGGGGCCGCCGGGATGATCTCCCAGCCGCCCGGCTACCTGCGGCGGGTGCGGGAGCTGTGTGACGAGCTCGACCTACTGCTCATCTGCGACGAGGTGGCCACCGGCTTCGGCCGCACCGGCACCCTGTTTGCCTGCGACCAAGAGGGGGTGGTGCCGGACTTGATGTGCCTCGCCAAGGGGATCACGGGCGGCACCCTACCGCTCGCCGCGACCCTCGCCACGGAGCGGATCTTCGCGGCCTTCCTCGGCGACTACGCGGAGCTCAGGACCTTTTTCCACGGCCACACCTACACCGGCAACGCCCTGGCCTGTGCCGCCGCCTCCGCCAGCCTGGAGGTCTTGCGGCGCGCCGGCGGCACCCTCGCCGGGGTGGCGGAACGGGCGGCGCACCTGGGCCGTAATCTGGAAGAGCTCGCCTGCGACCCGCACGTGGGCGAGGTGCGAAGCCGTGGCCTGATGGTCGGGGTGGAGGTGGTGGCGGACAAGGCGACGCGGGAACCGTACCCATGGAGGCAGCGGCGCGGCTGGCAGGTGTGCCAGGCGGCGATCGCCCGCGGCGTCTACCTGCGCCCCCTGGGCGACGTGATCGCCTTGATGCCACCGTTGACGATCACCGCTGCCGAGATCGACCGCCTCACCGGAACCCTCGCCGCGGCGCTTGCCGCAACCCTCGGCTAGACCGCCACTCCTCCCGCCGGCCACCGCCGGCCGCGCTCCACCCCCGAAGAGCGTGGCAGAGCTTGTCCCGCGCTACGACCGCGGCTCTCGGCCCGGAGGCCGCCGTTCTGCGGAGCACGAGCCCCAGGCGGCGCATCGAACCGGTCGCAATCCAGACGCGACCCCGCGCCTTCTCGTGCGCAGCGACCCCGTCCGAAAGGCTCCCCGGGCGATCGGCCGCCGCCCTTCGCGGACCGCGGTCTGGCCTCACAGCCGCCGCTGGATCTCGTCCAAGAGGCGGTGCTCCACCACCGTCGAGGAGGGGGAGTCGACGTAGTGGTCGGCGGCGTAGTAGCGGCCGATCCCCTCGCTGTAGCGGCGGTTCTCCAAGACCTCGCGGTGCACCGCAACCCGGGTGCCGACACCGACCGAGGAGACCTCCACGGTGATCCGCTCGCGCGTCTCCACCCAGTGGCTCTCCACCTGGTCACCGAGCTGCACCACCTCGCGGGTGGTGTCGCTCTTGGTGAAGCTCCACTCGGTGGTCAGGGTGGTGGCCTGCTCGTTCACCACCGCCAGGGGGTTGCCTGCCATCACCGCCTGCACCACCGCCCACACCCGCGGCCGCGGGGCATCGACAATCGCCTCGGTGGCGTAGGTGGGGTGGTCGAGGGTGACGTAGTGGACGCGGTTGGCGACGCACGCCGCCAGCGCCACCAGCAAGGTGAGGAGGAGGAGCCGCCGCATCACGACACCCGGCACGCGGAGGCGGGGCCGGCGACCCGGTGAATCCCCTCGATGGAGATGCGCAGGGGGACCGGGAGCCGCCCCTCCGCCTCGCTGGCGACCCGGCTTGACCCCCACCCCACGACCACGAAGGGGGCGCCGAAGGGGAGGTCCGTTACCGGCGGTCGCGCCTCCAGATGGGGCCGTCCCCATGCCACCTCCTGGGCGCACTCGGGCAGGGCCACGAGCGCCCCCGACGGTTTCCACTGGAGGAAGGTCAGGGGGATCGCGAGGCGCGCCGGCAGGGCGTGAAGCCGCCCGCCCACCGCCAGACAACGCTGGTGGCCGTGGGTGACGCTGATCTCGAACCGCCCGACACCGCGCCGCGGCTTCGCCACCCCGACGGAGACCTGGGTCGCCCCGGCGGAGAGCGCGGCGCCGAGGAGGACCGCCAGCCGCTTGTCATGGCGCACCACCCCGGGGACTACGCGACAACGGTAGCCGCTCTCGCCGGCGCTGGAGAGGTAGAGACCGGAGAGGGTGCGGCGGGGGGCCAGGGCCACCAGCGGTACGGGCGGATGCCAGCGCCGCTCGGCGTCGTCCAGCCGCGTCCAAAAGAGGACCAGGTAGTCGCGCGTGGCCGCGTCACCAGTCTGGCCGTCACAGGGTTGGGGGTGGCCATTCACAAAATCCACTATAGCCATGCGCCCCCCTCGTCGCACCCTCGCGTGCGACCCCTACGCGGCGGCGAGGGCCGCCAGTTGCTCGGCCTGTTTCCGCTTGTGGCTGTAGTTCACGATGATGTCGGTGGGACACACCTTGATGCACTCACCGCAGTTGTCGCACTTGGTGTAGTCGATGCGCGCCAAATCGCCGTCGATGGCGATCGCCGCCACCGGGCATGCCTTGACGCACTTGTTACAGGCGATGCAGCCGACCATGCACACCGACTTGGTGGTCTTGCCCTTGTCGTGGGAGGAGCAGGCGATGTGGACGTCGTGGCTGATCCCCGCCATGTCGATGACGTTCTTCGGGCACACCTCGGCGCAGATGCGACAGCCGGTGCAGCGGGTGTAGTCCACCTCCGGGAGCATGAAGGCGTTCATGTGGATGGCGTCGAACGGGCACTCGACGGTGCAGGTGCCCAGACCGATGCAGGCAAAGGAGCACTCCTTCTGGCCGCCGCCGAGAAGCGCCAGGGTGCGGCAGTCGTGCGGCCCCTCGTAGACCATCTTGTCCATGGCGTTGTGCGTGCCACCGGCGCAGTAGACCACCGCGACCAGCGGCTCGCGGGCGCCCGCTACCGCCTCCATCCCCATGATCTTCGCCACCGCCACCGCAGTGGCGCCGCCGCCCACCGGGCAGCCGTCGGTCTGCGCATCGCCCTTGGAAACCGCGGTGGCGAAGGCGCGACACCCCGGGAAGCCGCAGGCGCCGCAGTTGGCGTGCGGCAGGGCCTCGTCGATCTCGTCGACCTTCACGTCCACCGGGACGTAGAACTTCCGCGCCGCCACTCCCAGCCCGAAGCTGGCGGCGAGCGCCATCCCCCCGAGACCCGCGACTGCCTGCACGACCTCGATCATCTCGTACTCCTCATCGGTACCTGCGGGAGGGGCGTCAGCCGCCGAAGACCCGCGCGATGCCCTTATCGATGCCGGAGAACCCCATGAAGCTCAGGGAGAGGAGGCCGGCGGTGACCAGCTTGATCGCGTTGCCCTGAAACGCCTCCGGCACCTTGGAAAGGACGATCCGCTCGCGCAGCCCCGCAAAGAGGAGCAGGGCCAGGCCGAAGCCCACCGACGCGGCAAAGCCGAAGATCGCCGCCTCGATGAAACTGTCCTGCTGCTGCAACGACAGAAGCGCGATACCGAGGATGGCGCAGTTGGTGGTGATCAGCGGCAAATAGATCCCGAGGGTCTCGTAGAGCGCCTCGCTGGTCTTCTTCAAAACCATCTCCACAAACTGCACCAACGCGGCGATCACCAGGATGAAGGCGATGGTCTTTAGATACTCGATGTGGAGCGGCACCAGGACCAGCCGGTAGACGAGCCAGGTGGCGATCGCCGACATGGTCATCACAAAGGTGACCGCCGCGGACATGCCCAACGACGTCTCGACCTTCTGGGAGACCCCGAGGAAGGGGCAGATCCCGAGGAAGCGGGCGAGGACGAAGTTGTTAACCAGGATGGCGCCGATCACCAGCACCAGGGCGTCGAGCATGGCGGACCTCCGCGCAGGGAAAGAAGAGATCGCTGCAGTCTAGCGGCCACCACCGTCACTCCTCAAACGGCTCGGGCCGTACCCGGCGCACCGGCGGCCGGCGCGACCGGCAGGTGGCTTCTCCAAGCCACCCTCGCTCGCCATGGACCCGCCGGGCCGGCGGGGGCGGACTCCGCCCTACTCCAGGTACTGCTGCAGGGCGATGGCCTCGATCGCGTGGGTGTAGGCGTCGATCGCCGCGGCCGTATCGCCCTGCTTGACGAAGAGCTCGGCGCGCTGGAAGTGGGCGGCGGGGAGGTTGCCGGTGAGCTGGAGGACCTTTTCCAACTCCGCGCCCGCCGCCTCGCTCTGGCCTGCCTCTTCGAGCTGGCGGCTACGCTCGAGGTGGGCACGGACCAAGGAGCTGGCCTGGACCGCCGGCTCCTCGCCGTCGGGATCGGCGAAGGCCGGCAGGGTGGCGAGGCAAAGGGCAACAGCAAGCAGGAGGCGGATCATCGGCTGGACCTTAGGTGGGAAGTGGAGGGGGCGATGCTACTCCTCGCCGGCGTAATAGAGGATCCGGTTGCACTGGCCGCACAGGTGGATGCGATCGTTGCGCTTCACGTCCACGTAGAGCTGGGGCGGCAAGAGGATGTGGCAACCGGTGCACCGGCCGTCGCGGACCTCCACCACCACCAACGGTGCGCGCCGGCTGGCAATCCGCTTATAGCTCGACAGCGCCTTGGGCGCGACCGCGGCCACCGCCTTCTGGCGCTTCTTGCGCAGGGTCTCCAGCTCCTTGTCGAGGTGGACGAACTCCGCCTCCATTGCCGCCTTGCGCTCCTCGAACAGCGTCTCCTCCCCCACCATTCCCTTCTTCACCTCCACCAGCTTGGCGCGCAACTCGGCGGCCTCGGCGTCGATCCGACTCCCCTCCTCGGCGAGGCTGGCCAGCGCCCGTTCCGCGGTCTCCACCTCCTTGAGGAGGGCGTAGTACGCCTTCTGGGTGGTGATGTTCGGAAGGCGCTCCTGGGTGTGGGCGAGGCGCTCCTCCTCCTCGGCACGCTCCCGCCGGATCACCTCGTGGCGCGCCTCGAGAAGTTCAACCTGGCGGCTGGCAGCGTCGTACTCGGCCAGCGACGTCACCACCTCCTGGCGCATCGCCTCGATCGCCTCGGGAAGCCGCGCCTTCTCGCGCTCGATCTCGACGATCCGACTGTCCGCCGCCTGGAGTTCGATGAGGGCCTTGAGGTCCGCGTTGACTGCCATGTCTGTCGCCACCATTCCTTCTCCAAGAAGTTGTCCCCAAGTAGAAAAAGCACCTCAGGTGAGGTGCTTTTTCTACTTGCTGCCGGCCGGGGAGGACATCGCCCTGGCTTTCGTGATCCTAGGTGTCTTCGCCATAATCTCGTGGCTTCTCCGTCGCCTTGCCGAGCCGCTCTGGTGGGCCCACCTGGATTCGAACCAGGGACCTACCGGTTATGAGCCGGCGGCTCTGACCGCTGAGCTATAGGCCCCGGAAAAGGAGGGCCATTCTCGCCCCTTTCGGGTCCAAGTCAAGGCGCGGGGCGGCGCGCTGACTGCCGCCCCGTCGCCCTGTGGGCCTACAGCCCCTCGGCAAAGGTCTCGAGGTAGCGCGCCCGGCTCGGATGGCGCAGCTTCCGAAGCGCCTTCGCCTCGATCTGGCGGATCCGTTCGCGGGTGACGGAGAACTCACGCCCCACCTCTTCCAGGGTGTGGTCGGTCTGCTCGCCGATCCCGAACCGCTTCCGCAGCACCCGCTCTTCACGCGGAGTGAGGCTGCCGAGGATCTTGACCACGCTCTCTTGGAGGTTGATCCGAATCACGTCCTCGGTGGGCTGCTTGACGTTGGTGTCCTCGATGAAATCGCCAAGCTGCGAGTCCTCCTCCTCCCCCACCGGGGTCTCCAGCGACAGGGGCTCCTTGGAAATCTTCAGGACCTTGCGCACCTTCTCTACCGGCATCGCCATCGCCTCGGCGATCTCTTCCGGAGTCGGCTCAGACCCCATCTCCTGGAGGAGCTGGCGCGAGGTGCGCACCAGCTTGTTGATCGTCTCGATCATGTGCACCGGGATGCGGATGGTGCGTGCCTGATCGGCGATCGAGCGGGTGATCGCCTGGCGGATCCACCAGGTGGCGTAGGTGGAGAACTTGTAGCCGCGCCGGTACTCGAACTTGTCCACCGCCTTCATCAGCCCGATGTTGCCCTCCTGGATCAGGTCGAGGAATTGGAGGCCGCGGTTGGTGTACTTCTTGGCGATCGAGACCACCAGGCGGAGGTTCGCCTGGACCATCTTCGACTTGGCCCGCTGGGCGGCGTGCTCGTGGCGCCGCACCTCCTCGTTGAGCTGCTCGAAGTAGGCGATCTCCTTGCCATAGAACTGCTCCACCCGGCGGCTGCGGCGGAGGATTCCGCGGTACCGCTGGACGAACTCCGCCAGCGCCTCGGAGGAGAGGCGCGAACACGCCTTGCGCAACACCGCCGCCGCCTCCGGGTCACGCGCCGAGGCGCGCTCCGCGCTCAAGAAGGCGTCCAGCTCGACGCCAGTCTGCCGCTTAAAGCGGCGGCGGAGCTGGCGCTGTTCGTTGACGATCTCGAGGATCGCCTCCAACCGTTGCAGGAAGAAGCTCACCTGGTGCGGCGCCAGGGGCGACTCCTCCAGGGCGCGCAGGAAGGTCATGTAGGCCGCCTTGTCACCGGCGCCGTCGTCTTGCGGTTGGGCGACCTCGCTCGGACTGCGCCGGCGAACCCGCTTCGGGGACCGCTCCAGGGCGACGCCGTGGAGGGTCGCGTACGTCTCCATGGTCGCCTTCGCCTTGGCGACGTTCACCCGCTGCCGCTCCTCCGGCTTCAGCTCGTCGTCCGGACCGAGTTCGTAGAAATAGAAGAGCTCCTTCATCGGCAGTCGGCCCTTGAGGTACCGCCGCCAGCTCAGCGCCATGTGGCGCTGGCCCAGGGGCGAGGTGAGGAAGGTCCGCATCATGCGGTTGTTTCCCCCCTCGATCTCCATGGCGATCTCGATCTCCTCGTCGCGGGTGAGCAACGCCACCTTGCCGATCTCGCGCAGATAGAGGCGCACCGGGTCGTCGGTGATCCCCAGGGCGGAGGCGTCGGTGCCAAAGGGGGACTCCTCGTCCTTGGCCTCCTTCGCCGCCTGGCGCGCCGCCTCGGCCACGGAGGCGGACTGCCCCTCCGCCTCGCTCTCGGTGTCGGCCTCCGGGTCCACCTGCGGCACCTCGGTGACCTCGATCATCGCCTGCGAAAGGAGGGAGAAGACCTCTTCCAATCGCCCGGGGACGATGAGGTCCTCGGGGAGGAGCTCGTTGAGCTCGTCATAGGTCAAGAAGCCACGTTCACGGCCCAGCTCCACGAGGCGCTGGATCTCCGGGATCTCTTGGAGTTCCAAAGACATGTTCGGTCCCTATCTCAAAAAGTGTCCGGCCCGGACGGTGGGCGAAAGGGGTCAAGTTAGTCGACAACCGCTGACATGTCCACAATACCTGTCATTTTTTTTCTCCGCCTTCCCATGCGAGGTGGGGGAGGGCGGCGATCTGCTCGCGTAACTCCTTCAACCGCGCCAGTGCGTCGCCTAGCTGGGGCCGTTCTGCCGCCGCCTCCGCCTGCTTGAGGCGGTGACGCACCACCGCCTCCTCGCGCTGGAGGCGGTGGCGGCGCAGACCACGCACCCAGTCGTTGAAGGTCGCGGTGGGGTCGGGAAGGTGGTCGTACTCTAAGACGCGACGGGCGAGCTCATCGCTGAGGGGGGTGGCGGCGTGCAGCAGGCTGGCGAGGTGGTCGGCGGGGAACCGCTCCGTCGCCACCACCGCCGCCAGCAGATCGCGTAGGGGGCCCGGCTCCAGATCCGCGTCGACCCTATGAGCTTTGACGAAGGCAAACGATTCGGGGTGCTCGCTAAGGAACCACACCACCCCGTACGCCGCCTCTTCTGCGGCGCCGCGCGGTGCGGCGGAAGGAACGGGGCGGCGGGGGGCGGGGGGGGAGCCGGCGAGGGCCGCCTCCACCTCGCCCAGCGGGAGGCGGAAGGCGTCGGCTACGTGGCTGAGGAAGAGGTGGCGCTCCGCCGCCTCGTTGAGGGTGCGGGCGACCGGCACCAGCTCGTGCAGGGCGCGCATCCGGCTCGCCAGGTCGGTGCCGCCCGCCCGTTTCACCAGCTCGCCCACCGCAAACTCGAAGAGCGGGGTTGCCACCGCCAGACAGGCGGCCATCGCCTCGGCGCCCTGACCGCGGCACAGGGAGTCCGGGTCCTCCGCCGGCGGCAGAACGGTGACCACCGCCTGCACCCCCTCGTTCACCGTCACCTCGAGGCAGCGCACGGCGGCGCGCACCCCGGCGGCGTCGCCGTCGAAGAGGAGGTGGAGGCGGCGGGTATAGCGCTTCAGCCTCCGCACATGGGCGCGGGTCAGGGCGGTGCCGAGGACTGCCACCGCGTGGCCGAAGCCGGCGGCGTGCAGGGCCACCGCGTCCATGTACCCCTCCACCACCACCACCTCGTCGCGGCGGCGGATCTCCGGCTGCGCCAGGTGGAGGGCAAAGAGGGTTTCGCCCTTGCGAAAGAGCGGGGTCTCGGGGGAGTTCAGGTACTTCGCCTTCGCCTCCCCAAGGGCGCGGCCACCGAAGGCGACCAGCCGGCCATCCGCGTCGGCAATCGGGAAGGTGAGGCGGTCGCGGAAGCGGTCATACGCCCGGCCGCCGTCGGCCATCGCCACCACCCCGGCGGTGGCGGCGACGGAAATCGCCACCCTCTTCGCGGCGAGCGCCCGGGCGAGGGCGTCGCCGCCGGGCGGCGCGTAGCCGATCCCGAACCGCTCGATCACCGGTTCGTTCAGGCCGCGCCCCTGGGCATAGGCCAGGCCGCGCCGATCCCCGGCGGTGAGCCAGTGGCGAAAGCAGCGCTGGGCGAGGTCGCACACCCCCCGCAGGCGGTCGCGCTCCTCCGCGACTTGCCGGTCGGCGGCGGTCGGCGGCCGCTCCGGCGGGATGCCGGCGCGCTTGGCGAGCTCCTCCAGGGCGGCGGGAAAGTCGAGGTTGTCGTAGCGCATGACGAAGGCGAAGACATCGCCGCCCGCGCCGCAGCCGAAGCAGTGGAAGATTTGTTTGCTCGGGCTCACCGAGAACGACGCGCTCTTCTCCTGGTGGAAGGGGCACAGGGCCAGGTAGTCGCGCCCCTGGCGCTTGAGGGTCACCACCTCGCCCACCACCGCCACGATGTCCGAAGCGGCGCGCACCCGATCCACGTAGGTGCGATCGTTCACCCCTTCTCCCCGAAGACGACGCAGGTCACCCCCTCGCCCCCCTCCTCCGGTCGCGGGTGGTGGAAGGAGGCGACCGCCGGGTGGCCGGCGAGGACCTCCGCCACCACCCGCTTGAGGATCCCCTCGCCCAGGCCGTGGACGATCTCGACCCGGGAGAGCTCCGCCAGGGCGCAGCCATCGAGGTAGTGGACCAGCCGCCGCCGCGCCTCCTCCGCGCGCAGGCCGAGGAGCTCCAGGCGGACCGAGAGGTCGGCGGGTACGGGCGGCAACGACACCCGCGTTCCGCCCGGCGCCAGGTCGCGCGCCGGCAAAAGATCCGCGGCGGCGACGGTGAACCGCCTCCCCACCGCCGCCACCTGCCAGCGGCCGCGCCGGCTCCCGACGATCTCCCCCTCCACCCCGAGGCCACGCAACCGCACCGCCAGCCCCGGCTTGAGCGCGTGCAGGTCGATCGCCACCTCGTCCGCCGGCCGCTCCCCCTCCGGGGCGAGGGCCGCGAGGGCCGCCGCCGTCCGCTTGCCCACCGCCGCCACCCCCGCCGCCGGTGGCGCCGTATTCTTCGCCACCTGCCGCAGGGCGCGGCGCGTCTCATTCACCAGGCGGGTGAGCTCCCGCCGCTTCGCCGCCACCTCCTCCCCCCACGCCTCCTGCAAACCCCGCCGCCGCTCGGCAAGGGCGGCCTCGGCAAGGGCGAGGCGCTGCTCTTCCTGCGCCACCGCCGCCTCGGCCGCGGCGAGCCGCTGCTCGCGGGCGGCGAGCGCCTCCCAAAGCCGCTCCATCGCCACCCCCCCGCCACCCATCAACGCCTCGGTGCGCGCCACCAGGGGCTCGGGCAGGCCGTAGGCGCGGGCGGTGGTCAGGGTCTCGCTGGAGCCCGGGGCGCCGACCACGAACTGGTAAGTGGGGAGACCGCGGCCGGCGTCGAACAGGACGTGGCCGTTGACCATCCGCGGCGAGCCCTCCGCCAGAACCTTCAGAGGCGTGAGGTGGGTGGTGGCGACCACCAGGCCGCCGCCGTCGACCACCCATTCGATCGTTGCCACCGCCAACGCGCCGCCTGCCTGCGGCTCGGTGTGCGACCCCACCTCATCCAGCAGGACCAGCCAGCCGGGCCGAGGGCGGGCGGTGAGCTCTGCCAGCCGCTCTACCTGGGCGGAAAACGACGAGTGGCCGGTGGTGATCTCCTGGTGGTCGCCGAGGTGGCAAAAGACCCCGGACAGCGCCCCGATGCGGCTACCCTCGCCGACCGTCGGCAAGAGGCCGGCGCGGGCCATCACCACCGCCAGCCCCGCGGCCTGAAGAAGCGCCGTCTTGCCGCCGTGGTTGGCGCCGGAGACCACCACCGCGGCGGTCTCGCCGCCGAGCACCAGATCATTCGCGACCACCCGCTCCGCACCGAGCTCGAGGACCAACAGGGGGTGGCGGAGAGCGCGCAGATCGAGGCGCGCCGCCGTCACCGGCTCGGCTAGCCGCCCCCCCATGGCCGCGGCCAAAGAGGCGGCCGCGTGCCGCCGATCCAGCATGGTCGCCAGCACGTGCGCCGCGGCCAGGGTGACCAGCTCGCCGCGCACCCGCTGGTTCAGCTCCGCCAGCAGCCGCTCCTCCTCCACCCCGATCGCCAGGGCCGCCTCCGCCACCTGGTTGTTGCGCGCCACCAGAGATTCGGGCTCGACGAAGAAGGTCTGACCGCTCTTCGACCGGTCGTGGAGGATGCCGCCGAACCGCCCCGCCTGACTCGCCCGCAACGGCACCACGAAGCGGTCGCCGCGCACCGTCACCCACGCCTCGGCCACCGCCTCCGCATTCTCCGGGTCGTGAAGGAGCGCCTCGGCGTGGCCGCGCGCCGCCCCCAGGCGCTCGCGGTGGTGGCGATGCAGCCGGCCAAGCTCCGGGGTCGCGTCCTCGCGCACCCGGCCATCCCCGTCCACCGCCCGGCCGACCTCCCGGCCGAGGTGCGCCAGCACTGCCCACGCGACCGCGGCCGCCGCCTCGGGCAGCCACGCCGCCGCCGGCGGCAAACAGGCGCCGAGACGACCGAGGCCGGTGAGGTAGCCCCCGACCCGCGCCAGGGCTTCGCCGCCGAGGTCGTGGCCCGCGGCCACCTCCGCCATCCACCCCCCCACCCCGTCGTCGTCAGGGATCACCAGCTCCCCACCGGCGGCGCGCCACGTCACCAGCGCCGCCACCGCGCTCGCCTCCGCCCACGCCTCCTCCCAAGTGGGAAGGGGCGCCAGACCGAGGGCCGCGCTGCGGCCGGAGGCGCTGGCACAGCGCGCCGCCAGCGCGGCGCGCAGCCGGTCGACACCGAGCAGGCGGAGGGTCGTCTCGTCCATGGCGCGGGAGGATACCTCGCGGGCGGCGCCCGCAACCGGGCCACCCGCCCCAGGCGTGGGCCGCCCCGCCGGGGCGGTTCCCTCAGGCGAGGTGCTGGCGCACCAGCTCGTTCACCCGCTTGCCGTCGGCCCGTCCGGCGACCTTCGCCATCACCGCCCGCATCACCTTGCCGAGGTTGGTGCGCTCCGCGGCCTCCAGCTCACCGATCGCCTCCGCAATGAGGGCCACCACCTCGGCCTCGGCGAGCGGCTGCGGCAGGTACGGCTCGATCACCGCGATCTCCCCCTCCTCGGCGGCGCCACGGTCCTCCTCGCCCACCGCCCGGTACTGGCTGGCGGACTCCCGCCGCTGCTTCACCGCCCGGCTGAGGATCGCCACCTCTTCCTCTGCCGAGAGGTCGTGGCCGGCGGCGATGCGTGCGTTCTGGAGGTCCGCGCGGACCATCCGCAGCACCCCCACCCGCTGCCTCTCCTGCGCCTTCATCGCCACCTTCAGGTCGGCGAAGATCCGGTCTGCCACGGCGCCCATGGCCCCTACCTGGTTAGCGCGGCTGCTGGCGGGCGCGGCGCTCCATCTTCGCGGACCGCTTGCGCGCCGCGATCGCCTTGTGCTTCTTCCGCACCGACGGCTTCTCGTAGTACTCGCGCTTGCGCAGCTCGGCCATCAGACCGCTCTTCTCGCACTGCTTCTTGAAGCGGCGGATCGCCCCTTCAAAGTGGTCGCCATCTTTCAACTTGATGCCGAGCATCGAACCTCCTGAACCTAAGGGTCTTGGCCAAAACTGGACTGCGGACTGTAGGGATCGGGCCGGGGGCTGTCAAACCACGCAGCGCGCCGAGAAAGGGGTGGGCGGCGTGGAGGCGCGCGGCCGGAAGTCGATCTTCCGAAGACGGCTCCTGCCCCGTTCGCTTCAGACCCGCGGCACCGTCCCGCTCGCCTCCCCCACTCCCCACGGGCGCGCCCTTACGGCGTGTAGTTCGGCGCCTCCTTGGTGATGATCACGTCGTGGACGTGGCTCTCGCGCAGGCCGGCGCTGGAGATGCGCACGAACCGCCCCTGGGTGCGCAGCGCCTCGATGGTGGGGGTGCCGCAGTACCCCATGCCGGAACGCAGGCCGCCGAGGAGCTGATAGACCGTGTCCGCCAACAGCCCCTTGTACGGCACCCTTCCTTCGATCCCCTCGGGGACCAGCTTCGAGGTCTCCTGCCCCTCCTGGAAGTAGCGATCCTTTGACCCCTCGGCCATGGCGCCCAAAGAGCCCATGCCGCGGTACACCTTGTAGCTGCGCCCCTGGTAGAGCTGGATCTCTCCGGGGCTCTCCTCGACGCCGGCAAAGAGCGAGCCAATCATCACCACCTGGGCGCCGGCGGCGATCGCCTTCACCAAGTCGCCGGAGAACTTGATCCCGCCGTCGGCGATCACCGGCACCTGGCTGCCCTCCGCCGCGCGCGCGCACTCGGCGACCGCGGTGAGCTGGGGCACGCCGCAGCCGGAGACCATCCGGGTGGTGCAGATCGAGCCGGGGCCGATCCCCACCTTCACCGCGTCCACCCCGGCATCAATCAGCGCCCGGGTCGCCACCCCGGTGGCCACGTTGCCGCCGATCAACGGCAGGCCGGGGTAGGTCGCCTTGATGTCGCGCACCGTATCGAGCACCCGCCGGGTGTGGCCGTGGGCGGTGTCCACCACCACCACGTCAACCCCCGCGTTCACCAGCGCCGCCACCCGCGCCTCGCGGTCCGCGCCGACCCCGACCGCGGCGCCGACGCGCAGGCGGCCGTGGTCGTCCTTGCAGGCGTTCGGATACTTGCGCGTCTTCTCGATGTCCTTGACGGTGATCAAGCCGCGGAGGTTGTAGTCGTCGTCGACGATCAACAGCTTCTCGATGCGGTGGGCGTGGAGGAGCCGCTTCGCCTCTTCCAAGGTGGTGCCCACCGGGCCGGTGACCAGGTTGTCGCGGGTCATCCCCTCGCCCACCGCCATCTGTTCGTCGTCCATGAACCTGAGGTCGCGGTTGGTAAGGATCCCCACCAGCCGTTTCCCCTGGGTGACCGGGATGCCGGAGATGTGGTAGGTGGCCATGAGCTCCCGCGCCTCGCGGATCGGCCGGTCGGGGGCGATGGTGATGGGGTCGAGGATCATCCCCGACTCCGACTTCTTCACCAGCTCCACGTGGTGCGCCTGCTGCTCCACGCTCATGTTCTTGTGGAGGATGGAGAGGCCGCCCTCCTGGGCGAGGGCGATCGCTAGGCGCGCCTCGGAGACCGTGTCCATCGCCGCCGACAACAGGGGGATATTGAGACGGATGGTGCGGGTGAGCTGGGTGGAGAGGTCGGCCTCGTGCGGCAGGACCTCCGACGCCCCGGGGACCAACAGGACGTCGTCAAAGGTGAGGGCGAGCGGCGGGGTCTCTTCCAGCATCGGCAGCCTCCAGCACGGGGGGCGCGCAGTGTCCTCCGCCACTCTGGTCGAGGCAAGGCAAACACCCCTCACAGGCTGGCCATGAGCCCCTTCAGGTAGCGGCGGAAACGGTCGCCGAGCTCCTCGTTGCGCAGGGCGTACTCCACCGTCGCCTGCAAGAAGCCGAGCTTGTCGCCGGCGTCGTAGCGAATACCGGTGAACTCGTAGGCGTAGATCGGCTGGCGGGCGAGTAACGCCACCAAGGCGTCGGTGAGCTGGATCTCACCGCCCCGGCCGGGGGCGGCGCGCTCGATCTCGTCGAACAGCTCAGGGGTGAGGATGTAGCGACCGACGATCGCCAGGTTCGACGGCGCCTCCGACGGTTCCGGCTTCTCCACCATGGTGCGCACCCGAATGGTGCGTTCACCCACCGGCTCGCCGTCGACGATCCCGTAGCGGCGGGTCTGCACCGGCTCCACCCGCTGCGCCGCCACCACCGAGGCGCCGTGGCGCTCGTACACCTGCACCATCTGCGCCAGACAGGGCGGGTCGGCGTAGATCAGGTCGTCGGCGAGAACCACCGCGAACGGCTCGTCGCCCACCAGCCTCCTGCCGCACGCCACCGCGTGGCCGAGGCCGAGGGGCTGGCGCTGGCGCACGTAGCTGATCTGGACCCGATCCAAGAGGGCGTAGGTGGCATCGAGCAGGTTGCTCTTGCCGTTCTCCTCGAGGAAGTAGTCGAGCTCGAAGGAGAGGTCGAAGTGGTCCTCGATCGCCCGCTTCCCGCGGCCGGTGACGATGATCACCTCCTCAATCCCCGCCGCCACCACCTCCTCCAGGGCGTACTGGATCAAGGGGACGTCGACGATCGGCAGCATCTCCTTCGGGGTCGCCTTGGTGGCAGGCAAGAAACGGGTGCCGAGGCCAGCGGCAGGAAAGATCGCCTTGCGTACGGGGGGGTTGGCCATGGGGGCTCGCTCGGGAAGGGATCGGGGTTCGGGGTGGGGAATGGGGAGTCGGGGTGGCGGCCTTACCGGCCAACGATCATGGCGCGGGGGACGCGCGGAAAGAATCCTCGCCGGCTGGCGGCCGGCACCATCCCTATCCCCTACTTCCTCTCCCCTTCCGGATACCCCGCCGGGTGGCTTTGGTGCCACTGCCAGGCGTGGTCGATGATGGTGGCGAGCGCGGGGTAACGCGGCTGCCAACCCAGCTCGGCGATGATCCGCTGGTGGTCGGCGACCAGGACCGCCGGGTCGCCCGGCCGCCGCTCCCCCTCCACCACCGGGATCTCCCGACCGGTGACCGCGCGCGCCGTGTCGATTACCTCGCGCACCGAGAAGCCGGCGCCGTTGCCGAGGTTGTAGCACCGGCTCGCGCCGCCCTCGGCAAGGTAGTCCAGGGCCAGGAGGTGGGCGGTACACAGGTCGTCCACGTGGATGTAGTCGCGCACGCAGGTGCCGTCCGGTGTCGGGTAGTCGGTCCCGAAGAGGGTGATCGCCGGGCGCTGGCCGAGGGCCGTCTTGAGGACCAGGGGGATGAGGTGCGACTCGGGCCGGTGGTCCTCGCCGATCTCCCCGCCGGGCGCCGCGCCCGCGGCGTTGAAGTAGCGCAGGGCGCAGTAGCGCAGGCCGTAGGCCACGTCAAAGTCGGCGAGGATCCGCTCCACCATCTGTTTGGAGGCGCCATACGGGTTGATTGGGGCGATCGGGTGATCCTCGTCGATGGGGGTGCGCAGCGGGTTGCCGAACAAGGCGGCGGTGGAGGAGAAGATGAACCGGCCACACCCCGCCGCGCGCATCGCCGCCAGGAGGTGGAGGGTGCCGGTGACGTTGTTCGCGTAATAGAGCTCCGGCTCCACCACCGACTCGCCGACCAGCGAGCGGGCGGAGAAGTGCATCACCGCCGCGGGCGCCGCCGCGGCCACCGCCGCCGCCACCGCCGCTGAGTCGAGGAGGTCCACCTGGGCCAGTGCCACCCCCGCGGGAAGGGCGGCGCGATGGCCGGTGGCGAGGTTGTCGAGGACGCTTACCTGGTGGCCCGCCGCGAGCAAGGCACGGACCATGTGGGCGCCGATATAGCCGGCCCCGCCGGCGACCAGAACCTGCACCGTCTCGCCCTACGGCACGTAGATCAGATCGCCCCGGGTGAGGGCGAAGTCCTCCCCCTCCCCCTTGGCCAGGCGGCGATAGTTCACCGTCTGCCAGCTGCCTGCGTGGCGCACCTGCACCTTGCGCTCGCAACCAAACGGCGTCGGCCCACCGGCCAGCGCCATCACCTCCAAGAAGGTCGTGGTGCCGGTGATCGGGTAGCGGCCAGGACGGTTGACCCGCCCCTCCACCGACGCCTGCATGGAGACCGTGTTCACCACCGCCACGTTCGCCACCGCGTCGGGGATGTAGACGGCGAGCGCCTTCTCGATCATCCCTTTGAGCTCGGCCACGGTCTTGCCCGCCGCCACCATGTCACCCACCAGAGGGAAAGAGACCTTGCCATCGGGGCGGACCACCACCTGCTTCTGCATCTCCGCCTCGTGCCAAACGCCGATCTCCAAGAGATCACCCTGGCCGAGTTGGTACGCCTCCTGGGCCGCCGCCGGACCGGCCGCCGCCAGCAGAAGCCCCGCGACCGCCACCCACCACCCCCCCCCCCCCCGTTTCCGCATGTCCCGCATGTTCCGCACCATGCCTGCCCCTCCTTCCCCGCTGGGGCGGGGAGATACGAGTCGTTTCAACAAGACGGCCTAGACCCTAGGGGAGGGACGCGGCGCCTGTCAAAAATCCCAGACGATGTGCGGCTCACGCCCCGAGGGGTTGGAGGGCGACCGCCAGCCCCTGGATCCGGCCATCGAGGTGGTCGTTGAGCTCCTCCTCCGCCTCCAGGAGGAGGTGGCGCAACCGCTCGATCTGGGTGAACACCGACCCCTCTTGGGTGGGCAGGGGCGGGGTGAGCCCGGACTGCTGGGCGACCCGTCCCAACGACGGCATCGAACGGCGGATCTCCGCTTCCAAGACGGTGAGGCGGGCCACCTGCTCGTGGCCGGTCTCGGGGGCGAGCGGGAGAGGCGGGCCACCGAGGCGGGCGGTGAGCAGGTGGTCGTGGCTGAGCTCCTCCTCCGCCAGGGCGACGAGGACCGCCTTCGCCTGCAGGTCCATGGAGCGGCGCGCCAGGTCGAGGTAGTTGCGCGCCGCCACCTGCTCGACGCGGTGCGCCGCGGCCAGGGCGGCGCCACCGTCGCTGTGGGCCGCGACGAAAGTGAAGGGATCGAGGTCGCCATCCACCCCCGCCAGGTAGGTGCGCACTACCCCCTCCTCCACCGGGGTGAGGCCGCGCGCCGCCACCAGTGCCTCCTCCACCGTCGCCAGGTGGCGGTGCTCCTCGCCGATCATTGCCTCGAAGACCGTCTTCGCGGTGGGCTCCGTGGTGGCCGCGGCGGCGGCGCGATAGAACCGGATCCCCCGCTCCTCGATGCCCGCGGCAATGGCGAGCGCCTCCCAACCGCTGAACGGCTCTTCGCGAATGTCTGTGGCCATGAGTGGTTCCCTCCTGCGCACGAGATGACTCGTCCAACCTAACGCCGGCGGGCGGAATCAGCCACTTGCCTCCCGCACCGGCCGGCGTGGTGGTCCACCCCGGGCGGCGCGGCGCGGCGCGCGGCGCGGCCGGGCTTTCTGGCGACCGAAAGCCGCGCGCGGCGGGTGGCCCGCCGTAGCGTCCGGGGGCGATCGATCCGGGCGGCGCGATCGGGCGGCGCGCTTGCGCGCCAAGGTCCGACCGGTTCCTCGGCCCTTCCGCGCCCCCGGGGCGAACCACCCGCGGTGGCGTGCGCCGGCGCCGCGGCGGGCTACCCCTCCGCGCGCCGGCCCCCCACGGAAGGGGCGGGGACCGCGCGCCGCGGCTAAGGGGCCGGCCACCGCCGCCGATCACCACGACCCACCGCCGCCGATCACCACGACCCACCGCCGCCGATCACCACGACCCACCGCCACCGATCACCACGACCCACCGCCGCCGATCACCACGACCCACCGCCGCCTGGCGCCCCGGCCGCGGGTGGAACGCGGGCGGCGGCGATGGGCACACGGGCGGGGCGCGGCCGGTGGTAGGATGGCGCGCCCCGCGTTCCCCGGACATCGCCTTGCCCAATCGCCAGCAACTCATCGACGCCCTTGCCACCCTGGAGCGGGTGGGGCGGGTCGCCGCCGCCGGGGTGGACGCGCGCACCACGGTGGACGAGATCGTGCGGGTGGTGGCGGAGCAGATGGGGACGCCGCTCTGCTCCCTTTATCTCACCGAGCCGGGGTCGCGCGGCGTGGTCCTGGCGGCCTCCACGGCGTTGCGCTTCAACCCCCACGCGCCGCCGCGCCTCGGCCCCGGCGAGGGGCTGGTCGGGCTGGTGGTGGAGAAGGGGCAGGCGGTGGCGGTGGCCGAGGCCGAGCGCCACCCGCGCTTCAAGTTCCTGCCGAAGACCGGGGAGGAGCGGTTCGTCTCCTTCCTCGGCGTGCCGGTGGTCCAAGGCGGCGAGGTGGCCGGCTGCCTGGTGGTCCAGACCGAGCAGGCGCGCACCTTCGAGGAGCAGGAGATCCAGCTTCTGCAGACCGTCGCCCACCAGGTCGGCGGCCTGGTGGAGGGGCTCAACAGCACCGCCCTCATCGCCGCCAGTGGCGGGAGTGAGCGCCGCGAGTTGCGCCTGGTTGGGGTGGCCGCGGCTCCCGGGGTGGCAGTGGGCAGGGCGGTGGTGGAGCGCGGCCTGCTGCCCTTGCACGCCTACCAGGCGAGCGGCGAGCCGGAGGTGGAGCTTGTCCGCCTCGACGTGGCGGTGGCGGCGGCGCGCGGCGACCTCGACCGGGTGATCGCCCGGCTGCGCGAGGCGGTGGGCGAGGAGGAGGCGGCGCTGTTGGAGATGCAGCGGCTGCTCCTCACCAAGGGGAGCTTCCTGAACGCCATCGAGGCGCGAATCACCGCCGGCGCGAATGCCTACCGGACCATCCGCGAGGTGGCGCTGGACCACTACCACACCTTCCTGCGCCTCCCCGATCCCTACATCCGGCAGCGCGGCGGCGACGTCTTGGAGGTGGCGCGCCGCCTCCTCGAGACCCTCTGCAAGGGGCAGCCAGAACCGGCGGCGGAGACCACCACCGGGACCATCCGGGTGGCCAATCAGATCAGCGTCACCGACGTCCTCGACGCCCCTGAGCAGGGGGTGCGCGGGGTGGTCCAGGGGGCGACCACCCCCGACTCGCACGCGGTGCTGCTGGCCCGGACCCTGGGGCTGCCTATGGTCACTGGCATCGAGGTCGGGGCGATCCGGCGCGGCGACCGGCTGATCGTTGACGGCACCACCGGCACCCTCTACCTCAACCCATCGCCGGCGGTGGCCGCGGCGCACCGGCCGCCGGTCTCCACCACCTGGTCCCCCAACGTCCCGGCCACCGCCCTGCCGGTCCGGTTGCGCGCCAACGTTTCGGTGGGTCGCGATCTGGAGCTGGCCGCCGCCCACGGCGCCATGGGCATCGGCCTCTACCGCACCGAGTACGCCATGCTCACCCACCGCGATGCCCTCTACGCCGAGGAGGAGCAGCTCGCCCTCTACCGTGCGGCGGTCGAGCGGTTCCCGGACTACCCCACCACCCTGCGCACCCTCGACCTCGGCGGCGACAAGCCCTTCCTCCGCCTTTTGCCGGTGCAGGAGGCGAACCCGCTCCTTGGCCTGCGCGCGGTGCGCCTCACCCTGCACCGCAAGCAGGTCCTCATCACCCAGTTGCGCGCCATGCTGCGCGCCGCCGCCTTCGGCCCGGTGCGCATCCTCTTCCCGATGGTGACCACCCTGGAGGAGCTCGACGCCCTCCTCGCCGAGGTCGCGGCGGCGCGCGCCGCCCTGGTCGCGGAGGGGGTCGACCACGGTCCGGTGGAGGTGGGGGTGATGGTGGAGGTGCCGGTGGTGGCGCGCGCCGGCGGGCCGTTGTTTGAGCGGGTCGACTTCGTCGCCATCGGCTCCAACGACCTCACCCAGTACGCCCTGGCGGTGGACCGCCAATCGGCCACCGTCGGCCACCTCTACCAGCCGCTCCACCCGGCGGTGCTGCTGCTCATCCAAGACACGGTGGCGGCGGCCCACGCGGCGGGCAAACAGGTGTGTTTGTGCGGCGAGCTCGCCGCCTGGCCCCTCGCCCTGCCGGCGCTGTTGGCGCTGGCCATCGACGAGCTCTCCCTCGCCCCGCCCGCCATCCCGCGCATCTGGGACGCCCTGGTGGATCTCACCCGCGCGGCGTGCGCGCCGCTTTTGCCCGACCTCCTCGCCGCCGCCAGCCAGGACGCGGTCATCCAGATCCTGGAGCACCACTTTCCCCACCTCGCCAGCCACGGCGCGGACGAGGGGTAAGAGGAAGTTCGGCGCGCCCGCCAGCCCGCAAACGACCGCGGCCGCGCCGCCCTGGCCCAGCGTCGCTTCCCGGCGCCTCCGGCTGGGTTCCCCAGCGGGAGCGCCCGCCATCCGACCGCCTGGCCCCGCTCCCCGCCGACCAAGTCCGACCCCCGCTCCGGGAGCGCCAGCCGCCTTTCGGGCGCAGCCGTCGCGACCGGCTAGGGTGGCCCGCACCCCCCCTCCACGATTCGCGCCCATGCGGCGATTCGCGGTGGATCGAAAAAACCTTTTCCAAATCCCGCCGGGGTGCGGCGGATCGCCGGCCGCGGCCGACCTGAAGGGGGGGCGCCCCCTTGCGCCGCGCTGGGTCGAACGATCTTGGCCGCCGCGGTTTGAACCTTGGGCCCGCGGCGCGCCCGCCGAACCTACGGGGTGCGGGTGGTGTAGAGGTCGAGGAGCTCCTCCGCCAGCTCCGCCATCTCCTGGTCGTCGATCCCCAGGGCCTGCCACGCCCCCGCCTCCATGGGCTCGCACCCCACCGCCGCCACCCCACCGCCGGCCACCGCCACGTGGGCGAGGCAATCGGCCACGTGGACCACGCACGCCATCGGCTCGTTGAGCGCTTCGAGGGGCGTGTGGTGGAAACGGGCGCACTGGATCAGCGGGTCGGGGAGCCCCCAGAGCTCCCCCACCTCACCGCCCGCCTCGGCGTGGGTGAGGCCGATCACGTGGCGCTCGGCGGTGAGCCAGTCGGCTCCTGCCAGGCGCCGCTCCACCACCGCCTGCTCCACCTCCGGACCGAGTTGGACGAGGGCGAGCTTGCCGACGTCGTGGATCAGGCCGGCGGTGAAGGCGCTGCCCGCCTGCAGCGGCTCACCCAAGGCCTGGAGGAGCCAGCGGGCGATGTGGGCGGTGGCGAGGGCGTGGTCGGCCCCACCATCGAGCCAGCCCCCCGGGACGCCGTTGCTCTTCAGGGTGTTCTGGAAATAGGTGGCGAGGACCAGCCCCTGGACCATCTCCATCCCCAGCAGCACCACCGCTTGGTGGACCGAGGTGACCTCGGTGGGCAAGGCAAAGAAGGGCGAGTTGCACACCCGCAGGGTCTGGGCGGCGAGGGCCGGGTCTTGGCACACCAGCTCGCCCACTTGGCGGCCATCCGCGTTCGGGTCGTGAAAGAGGGCGAAGAGGGATTGGACGTGGACCGGCAGGACCGGGAGACGATCGAGGCAGTTGGCGAGGAGGGGGTGCATAGGCGCTCCGCAAAGGTGGGGTGGCTGGCCCGCTCTTCGGCCGCCCGCATCCCCTACAAAACCACGCGGCGCACGAAGCGGAGGGAGTGGCAGAGGTGGGGTGTCGCCGGCGGCGCCGCGTCTTGGCTGGCTCGGCGGGGTGGCGTGGCCTCTTGCCCGGCGCCACCGTGGACCTCGTGGCGGAGTCCTTCCCCGGCTCGCGCCGCCCGCCTTGGCCCTCTTGGCCAGCCTCGGCTATGGTGCCCGTTCGCGGCATGGTGTGCGTCTGCTCCTGCCCGCGGAGACCCTGCCGATGGCCACGACCTCCCACGCCCTGATGTTTCAGGGGACCGCCTCGAACGTGGGGAAGAGCATCCTGGCCACCGCCTTTTGTCGGATCCTGCGCGACCAAGGCAGGCGGGTGGCGCCATTCAAGGCGCAGAACTGGACGCTCAACCCGTTCATCACCCAGTCCGGCAGCGAGATTGGCTGGTCGCAGGCGGTCCAGGCACAGGCGTGCGGGGTCTACCCGAACACCCACATGAACCCGCTCCTCCTCAAGCCGGTGGAGGGCCACCGGGTGGAGCTGTTCATCCAGGGGGAGCGCCACGGCGTGGTCACCCTGGAAGAGCTGCGCCGCCTGCGGCCGCGCCTGGAACAGGCGGTGGCGGAGAGCTACGCCTTCCTCGCCCGCGAGCACGAGGTGGTGGTGATCGAAGGATCGGGCTCACCCACCGACCTGGAGATCCGCGCCGTCTTGCTCGCCAACGCCGGGGTGGCGGAGATCGCCGACGCGCCGGTGATCCTGGTGGGTGGCGCCGCCAAGGGTGGGGTCTTCGCCGCCCTGTACGGCACCCTCGCCCTCCTCCCCGAGCCGCAGCGGGCGCGGGTCAAGGGGTTGCTGATCAACCGCTACCAGGGCAACCGCACCGACGGCGCCACCCTTGCCGCCCACGTCGAGGCGCGCTGCGCGGTAGAGGTCTTCGGTCTGGTGCCGGAGCTGCGCGACCTTGCCTTGCCCCACGAGGGGCGGGTGGTGGTGGAGACGGCGCGGCCGGCGGAGGGGCCCGCCCTCGGCCTGCGCATCGGCGTCGTCGATTTGCCGCACGCGGGCAGCGACGATGACGCGGCGCCGCTCGCGGCTGAGCCGGCGGTGGAGCTGGTGGCGGTAGGGCCGGAGACCCCCCTGGCCACCGTCCATTGCCTGATCATTCCCGGCTCCGCCAACACCCTCGAGGACCTCACCTACCTCCACCAGTCCGGCCTCGGCCGGCACATCCGCGCCTTTCGCGCCGCCGGCGGGGTGGTGGTGGGGATCGGCGGCGGCCTGCAGATGCTCGGCAAGGTGGTCCTCGACCCGATGGGGCGCGAGTCCAGCCTCGGCGAGGTGGAGGGGCTCGACCTGCTGCCCATCGCCAGCCTCCTGGGCCACACCCGCGAGAGCCACGAGGTGGAGGCGCTCTGCCTCGACCACACCGAGGAGCTGTGCGGCAAGAGCGTGCGTGGCTACGAGCACCACCTTGGCCGGACCCTCCTGGAGGAGGAGGTGCAGGCCTTCGCCACCATCGTACGCCGCGATCGCGAGCTCATCGACCGGCCCGATGGCGCCATCTCCCACGACGGCAAGGTGTGGGGGAGCTACATCCACGGCCTGTTCGATGATGTCGCCTTCCGCCGCTGTTTTCTCCGCCGCCTGCGTGCCCACGCCGGCGCGCCGCCCGTCGACGCCCCCGACCCACACCAGCAGCGCGAAACGGCGATCGTGCGGATCGTGCAGGCGGTCCAGGACCACGTGGCGGTGGGGAAGATCCTCGCCTTGTGCGCGTAGGCGCCGCGCACCCTCTGGCGCGGGGGGCGCAAGGGCGCGGGCGCGTGTCCGGAGCGCCGCGCCCGGCGCGCGCGGAGGCTGCCGGACTTGGGCGGCGGGCGGCGGGCGGGCGGTCTGGTTGGGGAAAGGCATCGGCAAAGGGTTTTTCGATCGCGCCGCGAAGGGGCGCGATTCATGAACCGGGGGGTGCGGGCCACCCCAGCCGGTCGCACCGGTGCCGCCTGCAAGGCCCCCTCACCCGCGGGGCGACGGAGCCGCATCGGATGCTCCCCTTGTCTCCGATAAGAAGGCCCCCTCACCCGCGGGGCGACGGAGGAGCGAGGTTGGAGTTCTCAGGCGCTCCTTCGTGACCTCCGTCTCCGGGGCGGGGAACCACCCTGCGCCTCCAGCCACGGGGCGGCGCGTTCATGGGCGGCCTGCCTTTTCCGGGAGCCGCAACCCCCGCCAGGCGCAAGCGCCCGCGCCTGTGCATCCCCGCCGATCGACCCAGTCCGACAGCCTCCTAGGCGGCGAAGAACGGCACGACCCGGCCCCACGATCCGCGGATCGCCCGCTTCGCGGCGGTCGATCGGACCCAAGGCCGACCGCCTCCTCCGGGGGCTCGGTCACCCACCACGGGCCACGCCGGGGCCCCGATCCGCCTGGATCCGTTGCGTTGCCGGCGATCGCGCCAAGGGCCAACCGGCCGCGGAGCAGCGGGCGATCCGCAACGCTTTTCTTGACCGAATGTTGCGCGATTGCTAAGAACGACCCCTGGTTCTGGAGACCGCCTTGGCGCACCCCTTACTCGACAGCCCATGTCGCGGTTTTGCCGCCCCCACCCTGGGCGCGGCGGAGCGGCGTTTCCTTGAGTCGCTGCTCCCCCTGTGCCGGGCGGACATCGTCGCGATGACCTCCGGCGCCCGCTCCGGCCACCCGGGCGGCTCCCTCTCCTCGCTCCACCTCTACCTGCTCCTCTGGGGGCTGGCGAACGTCGATCCGGCGACCCCCACGGAGCCCACCCGCGACCGGATCGTCGTCTCCCACGGCCACACCTCGCCGGGGGTCTACGCGGTCCTCGGCCGCCTTGGCTTCTTCCCCATCGAGGAGGCGCAGCTCCACTTCCGCCAGACCGGCTCGCCCTTCGAGGGCCACATCGAGCGCAAGGTGACGGGGGTCGAATGGGGCACCGGCAACCTCGGCCAGGGGCTCTCCGCGGGCTGCGGCTTCACCCTTGGCGGCCGCCTCACCGGCGACGGCGGTCGGGTCTATGTCGCTATGGGGGACGGCGAGCAGCAGAAGGGGCAGATCTGCGAGGCGCGCCGCTTCGCGGTGAAGTACGGCCTCGCCGAGCTCACTGCCCTGGTCGACCTCAACGGCCTGCAAATCGGTGGCGCCACGCGCGAGGTGATGCCGCAGGAGATCGGCGCCGACTACGCCGCCGACGGCTGGGAGGTGGTTGAGGCGGACGGCCACGACTTCGCTGCCCTGTACGCGGCGCTCCACCAGGCGGCGATCCAGAAGGAGCGGCCCACCTGCATCCTCGCGCACACGGTGATGGGCCACGGCATCCCGGCGATCGAGAACCAGGCGAGGTACCACGGCCAGCCGGTGGCCGACGCGGTGGCGGACGCGACCTTCCGCGCCGCCGGCCTCGACCTCACCGTCGAGTCCCTACGCCAGCGGCGGGTCGCGGAGCCGCTCCGCTATCACGGCGTCGAGCCGCCGGGGGTGGCTTTGAAGGTGGAGGCGGGGACGCCGCGCACCTACGGTCCCACCGACAAGACCGACAACCGCTCCGCCTGGGGCAACGCCCTCGCCGACCTGGCAGCGGGTAACGGCGACACCGTCCCGATGGCGGTCTTCGACTGCGACCTGGAGGGGTCGGTGAAGACCGATGGCTTCCACCAGCGCCTCCCCGCCCAGTTCTTCGAGGCGGGGATCCAAGAGCACCACACCGCGGCGATGGCCGGCGCCCTCTCCGCCTGCGGCGTCCTCACCTTCTTCGCCGACTTCGGCGTCTTCGGGGTGTGCGAGACCTACAACCAGCACCGGCTCACCGACATCAATGGCGGCAATCTGAAGCTGGTGTGCACCCACATCGGGCTCGACGTGGGCGAGGACGGCAAGACCCACCAGTGCATCGACTACCTCGGCCTGCTCCACTCCCTGCACGGCTTTCGCACGGTGATCCCCGCCGACCCCAACCAGACCGACCGGGCGACCCGCTGGATGGCGACCCAGCCGGGCAACTGCTTCCTCGGCATGGGGCGGTCGAAGATGGCGCCCATTGCCCGCGCGGACGGCACCCCCTTCTTCGCTGGGGACTACCGCTTCGAGTACGGCAAGGCGGACCTTTTGCGGGCGGGCGACGACGCAACGATCATCGCCCTCGGGGCGGTAGTCGGGGCGGCGGTGGCCGCCCACGAGCGGCTCGCCGCCGAGGCCATCCACGTCCGGGTCCTCAACATGGCGTGTGCCCGCGACGTGGACGTGGCGGCAATCCAACAGGCCGCGGCCACCGGCCTGATCGTCACCGTCGAGGACCACACCCCGGCCACCGGCCTGGGATCCAGCGTCGCCAACTGCCTGGCCGACCACGGCCTCGGCTGCCGCCTGATTCGCCTCGGGGTCACCACCTACGGCTCCTCGGGGGTGCCGGCGGAGCTCTACGCCGCCATGGGGCTGGACGCGGCAGGGATCGCCGCCACGGTCCGCCGGGCGGTGCGCCAAGAGGGGTAAGCGGTGCTGGACAACGGGATCTTGGAGTCGTAGGGTGGTCACTGACTGACCGGTCGGTCTATTTAGTTGTCCCCCGAGAGCAGACCCACGGTTCCCCCATGACCACGCCACGCGGCAACGAGACCCGGGAGCGCATCGTGCAGGCGGCCGCGGAGCTGTTTCACTTGCACGGCTACTACCACACCAGCGTCGACGCGATCCTCCAGCGGGCGGCGGTGAAGAAGGGCAACCTCTACTTCCACTTCCGCACCAAGGATGAGATCGGCTACGCGGTGGTCGAGTCCTTCGCCGCCGAGTTCAGCCGCCTCTTCGCCGCCACCACCACCACCCAGACGACCCTGCGTGAGCAGATCCACGCCTTCTTCGGGGCGATGGAGCAGTACCACACGGACAACCAGTTCCAGGGCGGCTGCCCGTTCGGCAACCTCGCCCTGGAGATGGGCAACAACCACCCCGGTATCGCCGCCCACGTGGACACGGTCTTCCGCTACTTCGAGGGGCAGATCATCCGCCTCGTGGAGGCGGCGAAGGAGCGCCACGAAGTGCGGCGGGAGGTGGACAGCGAGCAGCTCGCCCAGTTCATCCTCTCCACCTTCGAGGGCGCCACCCTGATCACCAAGGTGCGCAAGGAGATCACCGTCTTCCACAACTGCCGCGAACTCCTCGACGCCCTCCTCATCACCCTGCATCCCACCCCTCAGGAGATGGCCGCCTGAGGATCGTCTACCCCCCCCCTACGAAGGAGAACCACCATGGCAGCAGATCAGGTACTCGATTGCAGCGGACTCAACTGCCCACTGCCGGTCCTGCGGACCAAGAAGGCAGTGGACGCGATGACCTCAGGGCAGGTCCTGCAGATGATCTCCACCGACCCCGGCTCGCAGAACGACATCACCGCCTGGTGCAAGCGCACCAACAACACTCTCCTTGGCGCCACCGCCGAGGGTGGCAAGTTCATCTTCTCGATCAAGAAGTCCTAACCGTTGACGAGGTGGGAGCCCGATTCTCCCTCGTGAAAGGAACATGCCATGAGCACCAAGATGACCATCATCGCCACGAAGGGCACCCTCGACTGGGCCTACCCGCCCTTCATCCTCGGCTCCACCGCCGCGGCGCTCGATTTTGACGTCACCATCTTCTTCACCTTCTACGGCCTCACCCTGTTGAAGAAGGAGATCACCGCGCAGGTCAGCCCCCTGGGCAACCCGGCGATGCCCATGAAGATGCCGATCGGGCCGAAGTGGTTCCGCAACATCACCTGGAACATCCCGAACTTCGTCCAGTCCCTGGTCCCGGGCTACGAGGCCCTCGCCACCACCCTGATGAAAAAGACGATCTCCAACGTCGGCGTCGCCTCCGTGACCGAGCTCCGCAGCCTGTGCATGGAGGCCGGGGTCAAGATGATGGCGTGTCAGATGACCGTCGACCTGTTCGGCTTCGACAAGAGCGAGTTCATCGACGGCATCGAGTTCGTCGGGGCGAGCAGCTATCTCGACATTGCCAGCGAGGCGCAGATCAACCTCTTCACCTGAGCGGATGTGATCTCCCGGCGGGCAACCGCCGGAGCGCACGCGCGACCTGGGGCCGCCGGGGAAACCCGGCGGCCCTTTGTCGTCTTATCCCTCCTGCCCGTGCCAACGCGGAGTGAGGTCGTGGGCGAGCCCCAGGTGGTCCAGCACCCGCGCCACCGTCTGCGCCACCACCTCCTCGACGGTCTGCGGGTGGGTATAGAAATGCGGGATCGGCGGGATGATGTGGGCGCCGGCGCGCGCGACCGCGGCGAGGTTCTCCAGATGGATCAGCGACAGGGGTGACTCGCGTGGCACCACGATCAGCCGCCGCCCCTCCTTCAAGGTCACGTCGGCGGCGCGCCGAATCAGGTTGTCCGCCAGGCCGTGGGCGATCGCCGCCAGGCTCGCCATCGAGCATGGCGCCACCACCATCGCCTGCCATCGATACGAGCCCGAGGCGATCGGGGCATACCCGTCGCCATTCCGGTAGCAGGTGATCCGCTCGGCCGCGACCCCGCAGGCGGTGGCGATTTGCACCGCCCGCGCCGCCCCATCGGAGGCGAGCTCCCACCCCACCTCGTCGCGCAGGATCGCGAGGGCCGCGTGGCTCACCACCACCGCCACCTCGCCGCCGGCGGCTCCGATCGCCTGGATCAAGCGCGCCCCGTAGATGGCGCCCGAGGCCCCGGTGATGGCGACGATGAACCGTTCCACGCCGCCAGTATCCGGTGGTCTGCCCCACGGGGCAAAGGCGGCGGATGGGCTCTTTCCAGCGACGCCAAGCCACTCCCCACAATCCGCTTCCAAACCGCGACCGGTGGTTGTCTCCAGCGCCCACCGCGGGCCGTTGCGTGGTCCCTCGCCGCGGCGCCGCAAATCGGCAGCGAGCGCGCCCTTCTACCGCTGCACCCGCCACCGCGGCGCCAAGGCCGGACCCGCGCTAGGCGCCCCCTCTCCACGGGGTGGTCCACCAGTGCGGGCGCCGTCGTCTCGTCGCCAAGCGCCACCTCCCCACCCTGGCGCCAGCGCGACCGGCTGGGGTGGTCCGCACCGTCCAGGTCCACGATTCGCGGCCATTCGCGGCACGATCTAAAAACCCCTTGCCACTGGGGCTCCCAGTGGGACCGCCCGCCTCCGCCCGCCCCCCCCTCCCGGTCGCCAAAGTTCGACCGACTCCTAGTTCCCGCACTCCCGCGCGGCGCGGGCGGCGGCCTGGAGGAGCGGGTCCCAGACCGGGCCAAACGGCGGGGCGTAGGTGAGGTCGAGGTCGGCAACCTCACCTACGGTCATGCCGGTGGTGATCGCCACTGCCAAGAGGTCGCACCGCTTCGCCACCGAGGGCTCGCGGCCGGCGAGGCGCCCACCGAGCAGCCGCCGGGTGGTGGCGTCGAACCAGAGGGTCACGGTGATCGGCACGTGGCCCGTGGAGGCGGGGGCGTGCGACTCCGCCTCCACGGTAACGCCGCGCGGCGCATACCCCGCCGCCGTCGCCGCCGCCGGGGTGAGGCCGGTGCGGGCGATGGCGAGGTCGAAGCACTTGAACGCCAGGCTCCCCACCACCCCGGGAAAGCGCGCCTCGCCATCGGCCATGGTGGTGCCGGCGACCCGGCCGGCGCGGTGGGCGGCGAGGGCCAGAGGGAGGTAGCAGGGCCGGCCGGTGACCCGGTGCAAGACCTCGCAACAATCGCCCGCCGCCCACACCCCGGGCCGATCCGTGCGCTGGCCCTCGTCCACGGCGATTGCGCCGCTCTCCCCGAGACCGATCCCCGCCGCCGCCGCGAGGGCGACGTTGGGCCGCACCCCGAGGGCGATGAGGCAGAGGTCGCAGGCGATCTCCCCGCCCTCGGTGGCCACCGCCACGACCTGGCCACCCTGGCCCACCAGGCCAGTCACCGCGCTCTTGAGGCGCACCGCCACGCGGTGGGCGGCGAGCTCGTCCACCGCCAGCCGGCTCAGCTCCGGATCGCCGCCACCCCACAGCGTGGCCGCGCGTTCCACCACGGTGACCGCCAGGCCACGGCGTGCCAACGCCTCGGCCAACTCCAGCCCGACGTGGCCGCCGCCCACCACCACCGCGCGGGAGGCGCCGGTGTGCAACCGGTTGGCGAGGGCGAGGGAGTCGGCGAGGGAGCGGAGGAAAAAGACCCCGTCCAGCTCCACCCCCTCCCAGGTGGGCCGGACCGGCAGGGCGCCGGTGGCGAGGAGCAGCCGGTCATAGGCGATCGCCTCCTCGCCACCGTCGTCCCGGCGTACCGCCACCCGTCGCGCGCGAGGGTCGATCGCCAACACCTCAGTGTGGGTGCGCACGTCGATGCGGCTGTGCTCGCGAAAGGCGGCCGGGGTGACCACCCCCAGGTCGCCGGCGCTGGCGAGGTCGCCGGCGAAAAAATAGGGAACGGCGCACGCCGCGTACGAGGTCAAGGGCGAGCGCTCCACCACGGTGATCGGCCAGCCCCCCTGGAGCCGTCGGATCTGGCTTGCGCCGCTCATCCCCGCCGCATCACCCCCAATGACTACGATCTCCATCGCGCTCTTTCAGAGGCTGTTGGACCTTGTCCATCGACGGCAGCGTATGGCGCTCCTCGCGGAGCGGGGCCGCTTTTCCGCGTGACGATCTCCATCGCGCTCCTTCAGGCTTTGCACTCGCCGTGAGGCGACGAGACCGGACGCACCCGGCCGCGCCACACCGCCCTCACTCCCGCGGCCGGCGGCCCACCGGCCCAAGGAGCTGCTCGATCTGGGTGGCGGTCTCCTCGATGGAGAGGGTGGTGACGTCGATGCTCTGCCAGCCCGCGCCGAACCGCTCCACCTCCTCGCGGGCGGCGCGCACCTCCTCGCGAATCGTGGTGAGATCGGCGTAGCGGCCGCTCTCCGCCACCGCGGTGCGTGCCAGCCGCAGATGGGCGAGGGTGGCCGGGGCGCGGCTGAGGACGAAGACCCGTTGCGGCTCCACCTGGCGCAACGCCTCCGGCAGGCGCACCCCCGGGATCAGGGGGATGTTCGCCACCCGCAACCCGTGGGTGGCGAGGTAGACCGAGGTCGGGGTCTTGCCGGCGCGCGACACCCCGAGGAGGACCACGTCCGCCTCGCCCACCTCCTCGATGCGCCGGCCGTCGTCGTGGCTGACGGTGAACGAGATCGCGTCGGCGCGCAGGCTCACCGCGCTCGCCCGCATGTCCGGAGTGCGCGGCGCCCCCAGCGGGCCACGGTGCACCACCCGGCCGATCGCCTCGATGATCGGCCCCATGATGTCCACCATCGCCACCCCCGCCTGTTGCGCCCGCCGGTGCAAGAGATCGGCAAGCTCCTGCTCCACCACCGTGCAGACAATCACCGCCCTGAGCTCGGAGGCCTGGGCGATGATTCGCTCCACCAGGGGGGCGGAGAGGACGCGCGGGAAACGGTGCAGGACCACGTGGGTGGTCTGAAACTGAAACAGCGCCGCGTTGAGGACCTCCTCGGCAGTGCGGCCGGTGGCGTCGGAGACGATGAACAGGTGGAGCTCCTCCCCCTGCTGCACCGGCAGGACGATGGGATCGGGCGGGGCGGGGTCGACCATGGCAAAGGTGGAGGCGATGATGGGGAGAAGCAGGGCGCGACGGAGCCGAGCGCACCGGGTGGCCGACCCGCCGCGCCCCCCATCGTAGGGTGAACCGCCGCCCCCGGCATACCATCGTCCCCTCCCGCTGCGCCGCCCCCTCCCGACCTCCCCGCCCCGCCCATGCTTCTCGAGATCGACGACCTTACCGTCGCCTTCGCCACCCGCCACGCCACCTTCAGCGCGGTGCGCGGGCTCAGCCTCGGGGTTGAGCGCGGCGAGGTGGTGGGGCTGGTCGGCGAGTCAGGGTGCGGCAAGTCGGTCACCGCCCTGGCCTGCCTGCGCCTCTTGCCGCGCGGCGTGGCCCGGATCACCGGCGGCACCATCCGCCTCGACTCCACTGATCTCCTCGCCCTCTCGGAAGGTGAGATGCGCCGGGTGCGCGGCAACCGAATCGCGATGATCTTCCAAGAGCCGATGACCGCCCTGAACCCGGTCTTCACCATCGGAGCGCAGGTGATGGAGCCGCTCAAGATCCACCTCGGCCTGGGTAGGGTGGCCGCGCGGGCGCGCGCCGCGGAGCTGCTCGCCCAGGTCGGGATCGCCGAGCCGGAACTCCGCCTGCGCGACTACCCGCACCACCTCTCCGGCGGCCAGCGCCAGCGGGTGATGATCGCCATGGCCCTGGCGTGCGACCCGGAGCTCCTCATCGCCGACGAGCCCACCACCGCCCTGGACGTCACCATCCAGGCGCAGATCCTGGCGCTACTTGCCCGCCTGCAGCGCGACCGAGGGCTGGCGGTGCTCCTGATCACCCACGACCTGGGGGTGGTGGCGCAGACCGCGGATCGGGTGGCGGTGATGTACGGGGGCGAGCTCGTTGAGCACGCCGCCACCGAGCCCCTGTTCGCCGACCCGCGCCACCCCTACACCCGGGGGCTGCTTGCCTCGATCCCGCGCCCGGGGCTCGCCCGCCTCACCCCGATCCCCGGCCAGGTCCCCGCCCTCGACCGCCTCCCCCCCGGCTGCTGCTTCCATGACCGCTGCGCCTGGGCCGAACCCCGCTGCCAGAGCGCCGCCCCGCCGCTCCAGCGCGACGGCGACCGCTTCCACCGCTGCCAGTTTGTTCGCCTGGGGGAGAGGACGACCGCGGGCTAACCACAGACCTTTGGGCTCTGCCACCGAGATCCTTCTTCGAGGGTCGACCCCTAGCCCTGCGCCACGATCCGGCCGTCGCGCAGGGTGATGTGACGGGTGGCGCGGACGGCGATCGCCGGGTCGTGGGTGATCACGACGAGGGTGAGGCCGGCGCGGTTCATCCCCTCCAAGAGGTCGAGGACCGCGCGGCCGGAGGCGGAGTCGAGGTTGCCGGTGGGCTCGTCGGCCAGCAGCAGGCGTGGCCCCATCACCGTGGCGCGGGCGATCGCCACCCGCTGGCGCTCGCCGCCGGAGAGCTGGTCCGGCCGGTGGGTGGCGCGCGCGGTGAGCCCCACCGCCTCCAAGGCGGCCGCGGCGCGCGCCCGCCGATCGGTGCGCGCGACGCCGGCGAAGACCATCGGTAAGGCCACGTTCTCCAGGGCGGTGAGGCGCGGGACGAGGTGGAAAAACTGGAAGACGAAGCCGATCGCGTCGCGCCGCAGGCGGGTCCGCTCACCGTCGGCGAGGGCGGAGACATCCCTTCCGTCGAACCGGTAGGTGCCGGTGGTCGGCCGATCGAGCAGGCCGAGGATGTTGAGGAGCGTCGACTTGCCGCTCCCCGACGCGCCGAGGATCACCAGATGGTCGCCCGCCGCCACCGTGAGATCGACCCCGGCGAGGGCGTGGACCTCCTCCTCCCCCACCCAGAAGGTACGCGCCACGGAGGCGAGCTCGATCACGGTGAGGCCACCTGCACCCGCACCCCCGCGGCCACCCCCGCCCGGTCGAGGCTGGTGACCACCCGCTCGCCCACCGCCAGGCCGGAGGAGATCTCCACGAAGTCCCAGTTGCGTAGCCCCACGATCACCGTCCGCGCCACCAGCCGGTCGTCGTCGCCGATCACCAGGACCCGCCCCCCCTCCACGAGGGCCGGGGTGGGGATGCGCACCACCTCGTCGTGGGCGCCGAGGACCACCTCCACGTCCGCCGAGGTACCGGGCAGAAGGCGGGCGGCGAAGGCGGCGTCGTCAAGGCGGACCTCGATCTCGACCGTGCGGTTCTGCTGCTCCACATCCAGCACATACGCGGCCACCCGGGTGAGGTGGGCGGGGAAGCTCTGTCCCGGGTAGGGGTCGAGGGTCACCGCCACCGGCTGGCCGACCGCGAGCTTGGCCGCGTCCACCTCGTCCATGGGGGCGGCGATGTAGCGCGGCTCGGCGTCGATCAGCTCGATCACTGGCGCCACCGGTACCGCCGGCGGCGACGGGGTCGCCCACTCGCCCACCTCGATGGTCTGGCGGGCGACGCTCCCCGCGAACGGCGCACGCAGGCGGGTCTGGGCGAGGGTGCTCTCCACCACCTCCACCTGCGCCGCCGCTCGCTCCACCTCCGCTGCCGCCGCTAAGCACGCCGCCGCCCCCGCCGCCGCCTTCGCCTCCAGCCCCTCCAACAGATCGGCGGCGATCACCGCGCGCGCGGCGAGGCTGCGATTGCGCGCTACCTCCTGCGCCGCCCGGCTGGATTCCACACACGCCTGCTCCTGGCGCGCCTTGGCCGCCGTACCCTCTGCCCGGGCCAGGGCCAACTGGGCGCGGAGGATCGAGTCGTCGAGGGCCAGCAACAGCTCGCCCAACGCCACCGTCTCCCCCTCGCGGTGGGTGAGGGTGACCACCCGGCCACCCACCTCCGGGGAGAGGCGGGCACGGCGGTGGGCCTTCACCGTGCCGCCGCGCGAGTTGGTGAGAGTCTGCTCCACCCGCCCGCGGCCGACCTCGGCGACCTCCACCGCCACCAGCGCCGGCGCCAGCACCGTGCGTCGCAAGGCGACGGTCGCACCCACCACCACCGCCACGCCACCGAAAAGGAGGAGCCAGCGCCGCATGGCCGCGAGGGTAGCGGCGGCGCCGCCCCTTGGAAACGCGGCCCCGCCGTCGCCCGCGACCGGCGACGACCGCCCCCGGTTGAGCCGGCCGGCGACTCGACAACCGGGGGAGTAGACCGCTCGATCCGACCGCCCCTCGGCGAGGGAGGAGAGGGTAGAAAGGGGTGGCACATCACCGGGGGCGGCGGAGTCTCCCGCCCCCTTTCTACTTTCTACTTTCTACTTCCCGAGGCCGTACCGCTTGAGCTTGCGGTAGAGGGTGCGTTCGCTCATCCCGAGGGCGCTGGCGGTGTGGCGGCGGTGGCCCTGGTGGCGGGCGAGGGCGTCGGCGAGGTAGAGCCGCTCCGCCTCCGCCGGCGGTAGCACCGCCGGCCGCACCCGGCCGGGAATCCCGGCGCGATCCGTGGCGGCCACGGGGGTGTGGTCCTGGTGGTCGCGCAGGATAGGGACGATGGTCTCGGCCTCGATCCTCCCCGCCGGTGCGGCGGCGGCGGCTACCTGCAAGAGCTCCCTGAGCTCGTCCACATTGCCTGGCCACGAGTAGGTGCGCAGGGTGGCCACCGCCGCTCGCGAGATCCGGTAGGCCACAATGCCGGTGGGCGGCGGGAGGTGGCGCAGGAGCTCAACGATGATCAGGGGCAGATCCTCGAACCGGTCGCGCAGGGGGGGCAGCTCGACGGTGAAGCAGGCGAGGCGGTGGAAGAGCTCCTCGCGGAAGAGGCCCGCGGTCACCGCCTCCCACAGGGGACGGCGGGCGGCAGCGATGATCCGCACGTCCACCGGCAGCGACCGGTCGCTGCCCACCTGCTGCACCTCGCGGCTCTCGAGGAGACGCAGGAGCTTCGCCTGGATGGCCAGGGATAGGTCGTCGATCTCGTCGAGGAAGAGGGTGGAGCCGTGGGCGAGCTCCACCATTCCGGCGCTCTCCGCCCCACTGCCGGGGCCTCCACCGCGCTCGTCGCCGAACAGCTCGCGGTCAATCCGGGTGGCGCCCACTGCCGCGCAGTCGAGGGAGAAAAAGGGGTGGCTGGCGCGCGCCGAGTGGCCGTGGATGAAGCGTGCCGCGAGCTCCTTGCTGGTCCCCGCCTCGCCCATCAGGAGGATCGGGCCCCCAAAGGTGGCGGCGGCGGTGAGGGCCTCGACCATCTCCAGGAAGGGGCGCGAGCGACCCACCAGCCGCCGCTCCCCCGGCCGCATCCCCACGGGCCGCTCCGCGGCCGCGATCTCCTCCACCGTCTCGGCGTAGTAGCGCATCCCATCGGCGGCGGTGATCGGGTAGAGGTGGACACGCACCCAGCGCACCTCGCCCACCGCGTCGTAGTGGGTGTGCAGGCAGGAGTAGGGCAGGCCGGTGGTGCGGGCGCGGGCGAGCGGACACTCCTCCCCGGCCTGGTCACACGGCACCGGCCGCTGGTGCGCCACCTCGTAACACGGCCGCCCCTCCACCTCGCGCCGGCTACGGGCGAAGACCCGCTCGTAGGCGCGGTTCGCGGCCACCACCCGGAAGGTCTCGTCGAGGATGAGGAAGGGAGAGTCGTGGGTCTCCACCCACGCCTGCAGATCGAACATCGGTCCCATGGTGTTGTCTCCCGGGCTCCTGCACCGTCCCTTACCACGCGCGGGGAACTCGTCCCCTGTCCCCACCTAAAAACTAAGCAACTGACATGCCATCCGGCGCTGGCTCAACCCCACGCCGGCTCACCGGTGGCGATCATGCGGCCCCGCCCCACCCGCCGGAGAGAGGCGAGCGGTGGGCCACCCGTCCCAGCGCGCCGCGTGTCCCGCTGCCGGGGCCAAAATCCCCCCCCTGTCTACTCCCTGCTCTCCACTGTCTACTGTCTAACCATGGCTTATCCCCCACGGCGGGCGGCCGGATGCAACGGCTTGGTGCAGCCTGGGCGGCGCCCGTCCCGGCGGCCTGCCCTTCAGCCGCCGCGCGAAAGGGCGCACCCAAGGCCGCAGATGCGCGAATCCGCGCAGGCGCGCGCGCCGCGGTGGCCTTGGCGGCGGCGCGGCGAAAGCGAGGCGCGGTGAACCGGCGTGGCGCGCGCCCCGGTGGCGCGGCGGAGCGCCTCCTTGGCGCGGCGCCGGGGGAGGGCCACTTTGCCATCGGCCTGTGCTTCCCCAACACCTACCGGGTGGGGATGGCGAACCTCGGCTTGCAGGTGGTTGCCGGGCTGCTCGCGGCGCTCCCCGGCTGCCGCTGCGAGCGCCTCTTCCTCCCCGCGGACGGTGGCGGCCGGCCGCGCCCGGCGGTGGAGCCGCGGTCGGTGGAGAGCGGCCGGCCGTTGTCGCGCTTCGACCTGATCTGCTTCTCCGCCCCCTTCGAGGCGGACTACCTGCACATCGTCGAGATGGTTCGCGCCGCCGGGCTGGCGGTGCGCGCCGCCGATCGGCCCGCCTGGCCGCTGCTCCTCGCCGGCTCCACCGGGGTCTCCCTCAACCCCGAGCCCCTCGCCCCCTTCTTCGATGCCCTCTTCCTCGGCGAGGCGGAGGCGGCGCTGCCGGAGGTCGTGGCGCGGTTGCGCGCCCTCCACGCCACCACCGCTGACCGTGAGGTGATCGGCCGCGAGCTCGCCGACCTCCCCGGCCTCTACCTCCCCGCCGGTTACATCGGTGAGACCCGCGCCGGCCGCTTCGCCGGTCTCACCCCGCGCCCCGCCTTCCCCGCGCGGGTGGCGCGCCAGTGGCTCCGCGATCTCACCCCGTACCCGACCCACTCGCGCTACCTCCCCGCGGACTCGGTCTTTGGCGACATGTTCCTCTTGGAGACTTCGCGCGGCTGCCCGCGCCAGTGCCGCTTCTGCACCGCCGGCTATGCCGACAACCCGCCCCGCCACCACCCGGTGGCGCGGCTGCTCGCCGAGGCGGAGGCGGCGCTGCCGTTCACCCGGCGCGTCGGCCTGGTGGCGCCGTCGCCCGGCGACCACCCCGACTTCCTCGCCCTGGTAGAGGGGCTGGTGGCGCGCGGCGCCACGGTCTCGCCGTCGTCGATCCGCATCGACCATCTCACCCCGGAGGTGGTCGACGTGCTGGTGCGCTCCGGCAACCGGTCGCTCACCCTCGCCCCCGAGGGCGGCAGCGAGTGGCTGCGGCGGGTGGTGAGCAAGGGGTTCGACGAGGGCCAGATCCTCGCCGCCGCCGACACCCTCGCCAACGCCGGCATCGACCGGGTGAAGCTCTACTTGATGGTCGGCCTGCCGGGCGAGCGCGACGCGGACGTGGAGGCGATGGCCGCCCTGGTAGCGGCGGTGCGCGAACGGTTTCTGCCCCACTGGCAACGGGCCGGCCACGCCGGGGCGATCACCGTGTCGCTCAACCAGCTCATCCCCAAGCCCCACACCCCCTTCCAGTGGGCCCCCCTGGAGCCGTTTGCCCAGGTGGCGGCGAAGGTCGCCACCCTGCGTGGCCGCCTGGCGCGCCTTGGCAACGTCGAGCTGGATTGCGAGGGCGAGACTACCGTGGCGGTGGAGGCGATCCTGGCGCGCGGCGACCGGCGGGCGGCGGATCTGCTGGAGGCGGCGGCCGCCGCGGGCGGTCGCTGGCGCAAGGTCCTGCCCGCCTGGCTGGCGGCGACCGGGATCGACCTCCACGCGCCGCTCGAGGTGGGTGCGCCTCTGCCGTGGGACCACGTCGAGGCCGGTGTGGTCAGCCCGTACCTGGCGCGCGAGGCGCACCGGGCGAGCCTCGGCAAGGCGAGCTCACCGTGTCCGCCGGGGCTGGTCGGCTGCCACAAGTGCGGCGTTTGCTGAGCCACGGACACGCCGGCTGCGGTTGACGGGTACCGATCGCCGCCTTACGTTCGGCGGCGATGAGTAAGGCAACGGGCCGGGTCGCCACCCTCACGTCGAAGTCGCAGATCACCATTCCGGCGGAGGTGCGCCGGCGGCTGGGGATCGGGCCGGGTGACCGGGTGGTCTTGGAGGTGGAGGGGGGTACCGCGGTGTTGCGGCCTGTACGTGGTGGCTTTGCAGAACGCAGCGAGGGCCTTGGGCGAGCGGTGTGGGTGCGTGCAGGCGGCGCCGTCGCGTATCTCGAGGAGGAGCGGGGGCAGTGGGAGGGCGACTGACCGTCTCCGAGCGGCGTCTCCTCTACCGCGGCCGGCAACCACGGCGGCGGCTGGCGCTCGACACCATGTGCTTCCTTCGCCACTTCGAGGGGGCGAGCGACTGGACACGCGCCACCCGCCCCCTCTTCTCGCTGGTGGAGCGAGGCGCGTGTACCGCGGTCACCTCCGCCCTCACCCTCACCGAGCTTCTCACCGCGCCCCTGCGCCAGGGGGAGGAGGCGCTCGCCGACGAGTACCGCCGCCTCCTCGCCACCTTTCCCCACCTGTCGGTGGTCCCCATCGACGCCGAGGTCGCCGAGGTCGCCGCCCGTCTCCGTGGCCACTACGGCCTCCGTACGCCCGACGCCCTCCACCTCGCGACCGCGGTGGTGAGTCGCGCCGATGGCTTTGTCAGCGCGGATGGGCGCCTCTTGCGGGTGACCGAGGTGGAGGTGATCCCGCTCCGCGAGGCGTCATGAATCCGGCCACCCGGGTGGCGGCGGTGCGGGAACGGATCGCGGCGGCGTGCGCCCGGGTGGGCCGCGACCCCGCGGAGGTCGTCCTCATCGGCGTCTCCAAGAGCCAGCCGGCGGCGGCGGTGCAGGCGGTGGTGGACCAGGGGGTAACGATCCTCGGCGAGGCGCGGGTGCAGGAGGCGCGGGCGAAGCGGCCGCACCTGAGCGGGGTGACGGAGCTGCATCTCATCGGCCGGTTGCAGCGCAACAAGGCCAGCGCGGCGGTCGCCCTCTTCGATCTGATCCACTCGCTCGACCGCCTCCCTCTCGCCAACGCCCTCGCCGCCGCCGCGGCCGCCGCCGGCAAGCGCCAGCGGTGCCTCGTGCAGGTCAACGTCGGCCGCGAGCCGCAGAAGGGCGGGGTCCTGCCGGAGGCCCTCGCCACCCTGTGGAAGGCGGTGGCCGCCCTGCCCGAGCTGGTGGTGGAGGGGATCATGGCGGTACCGCCCTACGCCCTGGAGGCGGAGCAGGCGCGCCCCACCTTCTGCGCCGCCGCCCGCCTCGCCCGCGAGCTCGAGCAGCAAAGCGGCCGGCCGTTGCGGCTCTCCCTCGGGATGAGCCACGACTTCGAGGTGGCGATCGAGGAGGGGGCCCACTGGTTGCGCGTCGGCACCGCCCTGTTCGGGGAGCGAGGATAAGGCCGTGGCGCTACCTCCCTCGGACACCAACACGGGCGGAGACCCGCGCCGCCCCTACCGCATCTGCCGCGACCTCGATCTGCAGCTCGAGGTCACCCTGGTGTGCGCGGACTCCACCTCCGTCGTTGCGGAGATTGTTGACCTGAGCGCCCGCGGCACCGGCCTGCGCTGGCCCGCCGCCGCCCCCCCGCAGCTCGATCTCGGGGAGGAGGTGGTCCTGCGTTTCCAGCCCCGCCCGGCGGGTCGCCCCCTGGAGCTCCACGCCACGGTCCGCTGGAGGGCGGTCGGCGCGGAGGGTGTGCGCTACGGCTTCGAGTTCGGCGCCTTCCCCACCGCCGCCATCGACCCGCGCCTCTGGACCCTCTTCAACCGCCGCCGCACGGCGCGCTAAGGGGTGGCCGGACGCGCTTGATCGGGCGCCGAGAGGCGGCGCGCGCGAGTCCGGCTCGGGAATGTTCGTCGCGCGACCGGGCTAGGAAGGAAGAAATCCCACGAGCCGAGCCCACGAGCCGGGCCCAAGAGTCGACCATGGTCCGCTGGGTCGCCTCGTTGCTTCGTTCTAGTCGATCCCGAAAAAGTCCGGCAGACTCCCCATCCGCCGCGGTGCGGTCGATCGACGACGGGGGGTAGCCTCGGAGGATCGCCTTCACCATGGACAACCTCTTTCGCGACACCGAGGTGAGCGGCGTGGGCGAGCGGGTCGAGCAGCTCGCCGGCTCCGGGGCGGTGCGCATCGAGCGCATCGTCTCTTCCGGCCAGTCCTCGCCCGCCGGCTTCTGGTACGACCAGGCCGAGAGCGAGTGGGTGGTGCTGCTCCGGGGCGCGGCGCGGATCGGCTTCGCGGACGGACGGGAGGTGCACCTCACCCCCGGCGACCACCTCCTCTTGCCCCCCCACACCCGCCACCGCCTGGCATGGACCGACCCGCATCAGCCCTCCGTGTGGCTCGCCATCTTCTTCCCCGGCGACAGCGGATAGCCGTCCGGTGGGACGCGGGATGGGTGCGCACCGGCGCCAAGACGCGGCCGAGGGGGAGGCCGGAGGTCGGGGGTCACCGGTGCCCAAAACCCACGCCGGCGTGGCCCAGAGGCGCAGTCTCACCCCAGAGGCACAGAGGTCACCGAGAGGGACGCGGGGCGGAGCGGGAAGGCACCGGCGCGCACCGGCGCCAAGACGCGGCGGGGAGCGAGGCCGGGGCGCGGGGGTCACCGGTGCCCAAAGCCCACGCCGGCGTGGCCCAGAGGCGCGGTCTCACCCCAGAGGCACAGAGGTCACCGAGAGGGACGCGGGGCGGAGCGGGAAGGCACCGGCGCGCACCGGCGCCAAGACGCGGCGGGGAGCGAGGCCGGGGCGCGGGGGTCACCGGTGCCCAAAG